>Ga0070671_100002856_pt1 | contig 13432 bp, 7 predicted proteins | sample KBSS73metaG_FD_65341 | JGI IMG/M metagenome (GOLD analysis project Ga0070671, IMG submission 65341) | Switchgrass rhizosphere microbial communities from Kellogg Biological Station, Michigan, USA - KBS S7-3 metaG | ecosystem: Host-associated > Plants > Roots > Rhizosphere > Soil ...
TTGCCCCAGATCTTCCAGGTTGCCGCGGACCGACGGAGCTGGTCCATGAACCATTTCTTCTGACGGGTCCCGAGCAACGTGCGCGGCGGTGAATCCTTTCGCGGATTAGGGATGCTGATGTCGCCAAAGCTGAGTTCGGCGGGCGGTTTGCCGCCGTTGAACGTGCGGCCGGCATCGAGCGCGATCATCGCCGGTTCAGAGAACATCCCGTTGAACGTCGGATCGTAGATCTTGCCAACGTCCTCTCCATCGGTCGGGTCCTCGCCGCAGAAGCTGTGCTGGTCGGTGAGGATGAGATCGAGGTGCCGGCCGTAGCGCAACGATCGATAGGCGATCAGGCTGTTGATCGCCTTCAGATTGTTGGGTTCGATCCCGAGGCCGCCGTCGTCCCACTTTTCGATCGGGACATTTTTCACCGCCACCGCGCCGAACGTGTCGAGCGATCCGCTGGGCGCCTTCACGCGCGCGGGAATGTATTCGAACCATGCCTGATTGGCGGCGACCTTGACCGTCTGGCCCGGCTGCGGAGGGCCCCCTGCCTGGACGATGCTCTGCCGGCCCTGCCAGGAGAATTCGTGATTGTCCCAGATGGCGACGAACGGCCAGCGCGCTCGCGCGTCTTGCAGGTCGGGATCCGCAAGATATCCCTTGTAGACGACGCGATAGCCTTCGACCGTGAGTGGGTAATGGAGGTTTCCGGTGTGACCGCCATCGGGAATCCGGCACACTTCGTAGATCGTGCGATCGAACCGCGTCGCCCCCTCCTCGGGATATTGGACGACCTCGTAGATGAAATCACCGAGGTGGAGAACGAAACCGAGCTGATCGGCGGGCGCCGCGCGCTCATCCTCGAAGATCATCCGGCGGTAGCCGTTGAGCGTGCCTTCATTGACGTCCTGGCAGCTGACGAAGGCGAATTTGACAGGCCGTGGATCGTTCGCCAGCGGTGCGGTGAGCGTCCGGCCGACGCGGCTACCGTTCCCCTCTGCATCCGTGAAGCGGTACCAGTAGACTCGCGCCGGCTTGAGATGACCGACCAGCACGCGCGTCGTCCAGTCCGATTCCGCAGAGACCGGCGCGGACGCTTTTGCGACGACGCGCCGGAACGCAGCATCCTCGGCAACCTCCACGGTGAGCACACGCCGGCCACCCGACTCGAACGGCCGGCGAGTCCAGAGGATGACGCTGCTCGAATCGGGATCGCCGGACGCGACGCCCTCCGGATAAAGGTCCCGCCGCTCATGCCAGCCAATGGCTGACGCTCGAGCCAAACCGCCCCACGCCAGCGAGGCCCCCAGCGCCGCGGCCAATTGAATGAACTCGCGTCGATTGAGCGTCATCGTCTATCCCCTTAGCAATCCCTTCGCATGCCGGGCAGCGTGATCGGACATGAACTTCGACTCCATTCGTTCAGCAGCTCGAGGTAGCCACCTCGAGCGCTGCCGGACCCAGGTACATGTACGCCTGGGTCGTCGACAGGTTCTGATGGCTGACCTGAATGACGGCGCCTGAGGTCTCGTCCGATCCGCTTGCAAGACCATGGAGTCATGCCGGGGGACACGGGAAAACCGAGCTAGAGCTGTTATCCCGTAACGCTTTCTGGCGGAGAGAGCGGGGCGAACCCGTTCCCGACCTTCACATAACTGGTGATGGCGCACGACTTCCGAAAATCGCGCTCGGCCCGCCGCGCAATTCGTTGCCTAGTCCTTCCCCCTGGAGTGCCCTGCCGTCGTGTGGAGTCCCCCGTAGTCCTGGAGACACTTTGGAGACGGCCTCCGCGGACTCCATGACCGCGTGAACGTCCACCGCCCCTTCTCGAACAGCGCGGACGTCACCGAGAGGGTCGGTGACAACCTCCGGGAGCATGGCGGGAGCCCAACGGGCCATGGGGTCACGCTAAGTAACGTTTCCCGAGCGAGTTGCAGAGCGTCGCGCATCGCGGCCGGCATCTCCTGGCTATTCCCATCTGTGTATACTGACTCCCTATTTCAGGGGGACGCGAATGGCAAATACAGTACCGGCGCTTCACTCGCTCGGCGACAAGGCGGCCTTCCAGCTCGCCAACGTCACCAAGACTCCGCCTCAATATGGCGCGATCACCCCGCGCTGGCTGGTGCGCCTCCTCGACTGGAAGCCGCTCGAAGCGGGAACCCTCAGGGTCAACCGCGTCGTCGACGACGATTCCGTCGAGGTCGTCTGCGAAGCGGACGAGAAGGCCGTGCTGCCGGCGTCCTTCGCCAACTACGAGGAGAAACCTCGCGAGTACACGTTGAACGCGATCTCCTCGGTCCTTCACGTCTCGACGAAGATCTCGGACCTCTTCAGCAACCCCTTCGATCAGATCCGCGAGCAGCTCCGGCTGACCATCGAGACGGTCAAGGAGCGGCAGGAGAGCGAGCTCATCAACAACGCGGGGTACGGACTTCTCAAGAACGTTCCGGCCGCTCAGCGCATCAAGACGAGGACGGGGCCGCCCACGCCCGACGATCTGGACGAGCTGATCACCAAGGTGTGGAAGGAGCCGTCGTTCTTCCTGGCGCACCCGCGCGCGATCGCGGCGTTCGGTCGCGAGTGCACGCGGCGCGGCGTTCCCCCGGCGACGATCACGATGTTCGGCGCGCCGTTTCTCACCTGGCGCGGAATTCCGATCGTTCCTATCGACAAGCTCCAGGTAGGGCAGAGGACCTCGATCCTGCTGCTGCGTGTCGGCGAAAAGAAACAGGGGGTCATCGGCATGTATCAGCCGGGGCTCCCTGGCGAACAGACGCCCGGCCTGTCGGTACGCTTCATGGGAATCGACCAGAGCGCGGTCGCGTCCTACCTCGTCGCGCTCTACTGCTCCGCAGCCGTGCTGACCAACGACGCCATCGCGGCCCTCGATGGAGTGGACGTGGGTAGCTACCATGAGTACAAGTGATCCGGGTAAGGACGCAGGCGACCTCGCCAAGCTCATCGATCTGACTGGTGCTTCGGCCGCCTCGACGGCAGGCATGCCGGATCCAAATGGGCTCGCCAGGCTCGCCGAGGAAATGTACGGGACGCTGACGCGCTCCGGAATGCCCTTTGAAGCGCAGATGCCCGCGATGCCGGCAGCGCCTGCGATGCCGGCAGCGCCTGCGATCCCCGTGATGCCGTCAGCCTCCGCGATGCCTGCGGCGCCCCTGGTTCCCGCGGCGCCAGCGATGCCCGGCGCCGAGATGGCGCCCGGGTTCGGGTTCCTCACCGACGTCCGTTCGATCGAAGCATTCTCACGCGACCTGTCGCAGTGGGGCGCGACACCTTCGGAGCTCCAGCTCCGCTCCCTTGCGGCGGCGGCGCCTGCGGCCCCCGGCGTGCAGGCGATCCCCTGGATGGGCGGGCTGGCGTCGCCGGTAGCCTCGGGCATTCCGTCGGGAACCATCCTGCCGGGAGCGTCCATGCCGGGAGCTTTGGCGGTTCCGTCGGGATTCGTCCAGCCCGCGGCGCCCATGCCGGTCGTCCCGACGGTCCCGTCGGGGACCATCCCGCCGGGAGCGTCCATGCCGGGAGCCTCGGTGGTTCCCTCGGGAGCAGTCCCGCCCGGCGTGCCGGTGCCCATGGCATCGTCCGCGCCGGCCGCGCCCGCAGCCGCCGTCACGCCGGTCGGAACGGACAACATCCCGCTTCCGGCGTTCGAGTTCGTCACCGACCTCCGATCCCTGGAAGCCGCGGGCCGCGATCTCGACGCATGGGGAATCACGCCCTCGGAGGCTCAGCTCCGCTCCATCGCCGCCGCCGCTCCCGCCGTGGCGGGAGTGCAGGCGGCTCCGTGGCCGGGCGATCTCGCCGCGATGTCGGGCCTGCCCCCCATTCCTGCCGCGACCATCCCTTCGAATGCCGCGATGATCGATGCCGCGCTCCCGCTCGTTCCCGGGGCGGCGATGCCCTCGACGATTCCCGGCATGCCCACTTTCGGTTTCTTCGAAGCCGCCCGCCCGCTCGAGTCTTCCGTGATGGGTTCGTCGGGAGCGGCCCTTCCCGACCTCGGCCTCGCCGGTCCGACGCTCTCGGATCTGTCGGGACCTTTCGACGTGCAGGCGATCCGGCGCGACTTTCCGATCTTCGACGAGAGCTTCAACGGAAAGTCGCTCGTCTGGTTCGACAACGCGGCGACGACGCAGAAACCGCGAGCGGTCATCGAACGGCTCAAGTACTTCTACGAGCACGAGAACTCGAACGTCCATCGCGCCGCGCACCAGCTCGCGGCCCGCGCGACCGACGCCTACGAGGCGGCGCGCGAGACCGTCCGCCGCTTCTTGAATGCCAGCTCGACGCAGGAGATCGTCTTCGTCCGGGGAACCACCGAAGGGATCAACCTCGTCGCGCAGAGCTGGGGGCGCCGGAACATCGGCAAGGACGACGAGATCGTCATTACCTGGCTCGAGCACCACGCCAACATCGTCCCCTGGCAGATGCTCTGTCAGGAGAAGGGGGCCAAGCTGAAAGTTGCCCCCGTGGACGATTCGGGCCAGGTGCTCCTTGCCGAATACGAGCGCCTGCTGGGTCCCCGGACCAAGCTCGTCTCGTTTTCGCACGTCTCGAACGCCCTGGGCACGATCACTCCGGCGCAGGAGATGATCGCGATGGCGCACCGATACGGGGCCAAGGTCGTTCTAGACGGCGCACAGTCGGTCGCGCACACCCGTGTCGACGTACAGCAGTACGACTGCGACTTCTTCGTCTTCTCCGGCCACAAGATCTTCGCGCCGACGGGCGTCGGGGTCGTCTTTGGAAAGGCCGAGATCCTCGAGCACACGCCACCGTGGCAGGGCGGCGGCAACATGATCAAGGACGTGACGTTCGAAAAGACGATCTACAACGATCCGCCGGTCAGGTTCGAAGCGGGCACGGGCACGATCGCGGATGCGGTCGGACTGGGCGCCGCGCTCGACTATGTACAGCGCATCGGGATCCCCAACATCGCAGCCTACGAGCACGACCTCCTGGAGTACGGAACCGAGGTGCTGCGCCGCATCCCGGGCCTGCGCATCATCGGCACCGCGAAGGAAAAGGCGAGCGTGCTCTCGTTCGTCATCGACGGCTACCGCACCGAGGACATCGGCGCAGCCCTTGCCAAGGAAGGCATTGCCGTCCGGTCCGGCCATCATTGCGCGCAGCCCATCCTGCGGCGCTTCGGCCTCGAGACGACGGTCCGCCCATCGCTCGCGTTCTACAACACCTGCGAGGAGATCGACAGACTGGGCGCGGCGCTCTGGAATCTCAGGAGCGGCTGGCTGCGCTAGCGATTCGCACCGCATCTTTGACATCGAGGATCGGTCACGGATCCGTGGGGTCCCGTGTGCGACTAGTGTGGCTCATTTGCGGCGCACCACAAGATCGCCATTGATGGAACTGATCGACAGGTGCGTTCCGCCAGCGCCGCTTCTGAGCAGATAACCGTCATTCATTTCAAGGCGGACGAAGTCGGGCGGGACGGATGTGATCTCGCCTTGCAGCGCGCTGACGCGAATCTCCACGTCGTGCCGCTCCGCTACCTCGAGCTCCACTAGGCCAACCACCGATTCAATCGTTCCCGATCCTGGAGAGGCGCGGCCGAGGCTAAGTGAGAGTCCTCGCGCTAGCGAGTCCAGGTCAACAGTTCCGGCCTCCGTGATGCTGACATGACCGGCGATGGACTCTGCGGTGACCGCTTTGACGGGACCGGAAACTTGCAATTCTCCGGCAATACCAGAGACCTGGAGGAGCGCATCGGAAGGCACCTGAAGCGTAAGCGACTGACTGGCCCGGATGGTCCTACACTCCCGGCGGTCGGCGAACTGAACCTGCGTGATCGTGATCAGATCCGGACGGTGATCGATCCTGACCTGATGGCAGTCGAGCTCGCCTTGTGTGGCGGCGGTCCGGCGCACCTCAATATCCACCATTCCGGTTTGCCCGGAGGAGATGGTGACGGGACCACTGATGCCCCCCGTGATCTCGATGCGCGGTGACCTCTCCACGTGATACTGGCGCGCGAAGGAGTCACGGAAGGGGTAGTCGGTTATGACCCCAGGGCTCGCCTGCCCCCACACGCTGGGAACGAGGACGGGCACCAGAAGCGCCGCAAATGCAATTACGATCAATTGCTTGAGCGGATCCTTTTCTGCATTCGCTAACATGATCGTCAACGCTCCTTCCGCAGAGAGGTCACTTCGAGCCACTAAGGCAACTTACTCGCAGCGGCGGGTCGGCGGCGAGCGCGCGGCCCGGCAGCGCCAGGGCGAAATGCGTCCGGCTTCATTCATTCCTCAATGCGACCATTGGATCGAGGTTGACCGCCCGGCGAGCGGGCACGAGACAGGCCGCAAGAGCCACTCCGGTCAGGAGCACCGCGAGGGCAGCGAACGTCAACGGGTCGGTCGCGCTCACTTCGAAGAGCAGGCTCTTGAGCAGCCGGGTCAACGCGAGCGCCGCCGTCAGTCCAATGAAGATGCCCAGCATGGTCAGACGCGCTGCCTGTCCCATGACCAGTTTCATAACGTCTCGAGTCTGGGCGCCGATCGCAACTCGAATACCTATTTCGTGGGTCCGCTGCGCGACCGAGTAGCTGATCACCCCGTAGATTCCGACGGCCGCCAGGAGCAGCGCAACCGTCGAGAAAACCCCCAGGAGAGCCATGTTGAAGCGACGCCGCGAAAGCGCGTCGCGAAGGTAGTCGCTCATGGGCCTGAGCGCGTACACCGGCAGGGTTCTGTCCAGCAACAGAAGGTTCCGTCTCAAAGTCTCGATCATGTCCGTGCGATCCGATTTCGTTCGGACGACGAGGATCATGGACCGATTGTAGGATTCGCCCAGCGGGTTCTGGAGATACGGAAAGTAGACCTCCGGTGACGGCTCTTGTTCCAGCCCGAGGTCACGGACGTTCCCGACGACGCCGACGATCAGCAGAGGATCGCGGGCCTGGCCCTGGAGGCGTATCCGATGGCCGAGCGGGTCTTCGCGGCTGAAGTATTTGCGCGCGAAGCTCTCGTTGATCACGGCGACATTCGGTGTCTGCTTTGTGTCGATTTCCGCGAAATCGCGGCCTCTCAAGAGAGGAATACCCATCGACTCGAAGTAGTGCGGCGTGATCGTGCGGCATTCAGTGAGCGGCTGTGCCACCCTGGCAATAGGCGGACGTCCTTCGATCGTGAAGTAGTCGCTCGTGCTGCTTCCCGACAGCGGAAGCTCGGCGATCGCGCCCGCCGAAGCGACTCCCGGGACGGCGGCGAGTCGCTCAATCATCTGCGGATAGAGCGCTGCTACCTGCTCGTCATTGGGGTACTTGCTGCGCAGCAGCGTCACACCCATCGTGACGACGTTGGACGGATTGAATCCTGGATCGACGCGGGTCAATGTCGCGAAGTCCTTGATCATCAATCCCGCGCCGATCAGCAGGACGAGCGACATCGCAATCTCCGAGACCACCAGGAGGCTGCGAAACCGGTTTCGCCCCACGCCGGCGGTCGTCCTTCCGCCCTCTTTGAGCGGATCGACCGAGTCGCGCTTCGAGACTTGCAACGCAGGCGCGATCCCGGACGCGACACCGGTGAAGATTGAGATGAACAGCGTGAAGCTCATCACTCGAGCATCGATCCCGATCTCGCGAATCCGAGGAATCGTGCCAGGGTTCAGTGAGATCAACGAATCGACGCCCCAGACAGCCACGAGCAGCCCGGCAGCGCCCCCGATGGTTGCCAGGAGAACGCTCTCGGTCAGAAGTTGCCTGATGATCCGCGCACGGCTTGCTCCAAGGGCGGTCCTCACGGCAATTTCTTTTTGGCGCGCGCCCGCGGAGGCAAGCTGAAGGTTGGTGACGTTCGCGCACGCGATCAGCAGTACGAATCCAACTGCACCCAGGAGCACTAGGAGCGCTGGCCCGATGTCGCCCACGACGACGTCCCGCAAGAGATCGAGCTTGATTCCGTGTCCGGCGATCACATCCGGGTACTGCTGGGCCAGCCTCGATGCAATCGCCGACATCTCGGCTTGCGCCTGCGCGAGCGTCACACCGGGCCTGAGTCTCCCAATCACTCTCAGGTAATGGGGGCCGCGGTTCAGATGGTTCGGATCGACCGGAAGGGGCCGCCAAAGCTGCGCTTCGTTCGGAAAGTTGAAGCCGCCGGGAATCACCCCAATGATCGTATAGTCGGCACCGCTTAGCTGTATCGTCCGTCCCAATACGTGCGGATCGGAGCCGAACCGCCGCTGCCACATCGAATCGCTGAGCAAGGCTACCCGAGAGCGGCCCGGCAGTGTCTCCTCCTCAGTGAACGTGCGGCCCAGCAAGGGTTTCACACGAAACAGCGAGAACAGATCGGGCGTCACGAGTCCGACGGCGGCGTCCTGCGCTCCTTCGTCGCCGTCGACGAACATGTTTCCAGTCTGAAATGCGGCCAGATACTCGAACGATCGGTTCTGTTCTTTCCAATCGATGAAGTCGGGAAGGGCCGCTGGCGCATTGGCTAGTTGTGGTTGAGTATCCCAGAGCCATACCAGGCGGTCCGGATCGACATAGGGAAGCGGACGGAGCAGCACTGCGTTCACGACACTGAAGATCGCCGTGTTTGCGCCGATCCCGAGGGCAAGGGTGATCAGGGTGGCCGCCGTGAATCCGGGCGCCCGGCGGAGCCTATGAAACCCATAGCGCAAGTCGCGAACGCTGTCGCGAAGCACATCTAGCCTCCGCGCGGTCACTCGGTCCTCTGCGCGAATGGCGCCCTTCGTCGCGCGATTCTTGGGTCGAGTCTTGCGGCGGGAAGTAGGTCCGTCCTGCTCTCCATCATGTCATCCCCTCCGTGGACGAGTCGAGCAGCCCGAGGATCGACGGCAGCGTCGCCTTTCCTCATGGTGAGTCCATTCCCGTACCAGCAGCGTGCTCGAGCCTAGCTACTACTAAGACGGAGGCTTCTGGAAACCGTCACGGCACATCGTGAGGGTGCGAGTGTTTGGCCGCGGGATTTCGAATCCCAGATCCGAACACCCGAGCGCACCGGCACGCATCCACCGTGTGTCAGCCACCCTCGCGATCGAAACGGATCGAGGCGCTCAGATCGATGGTCGAGGCCCCCATCCCCTCGACCGCGCTACGAGAATCTGGATCCACCGACAGGATCCTTGTCAGCGGCCTAGGTGGTGGAGGCGGCGGGAGTCGAAACTCGTGCCGGCGCAGTTTCTAACTGGTGATGGCAAACGACTTCCTACGATCGGGCTCGACCCGCCGCGCAATCTGTTGCCAAGTCCTTCCCCTGGAGTCCCCTGCAGTCCCCTGGAGTCCCCCCCAGTCTTGGAGACATTTGGGAGACGGGTTCCGCCTTACGTGCACCGCCCGATCGGCGGCCCATCATCGTTCCGATCCGCTCAGGCCTTGTGTCTACAATGACGGCTCCAGTCGATTCCCCGATGGGAGCCACCGATGAACGCGTCCAGATCCGGCCGTGAACAGATCCTCGAGCACCTCGACTCCTGGAGCAAGCGGTGACCGGATCGACCGAGCGCATCCTCCATCTGACGCCTCAGTCGCACTTCTCTCGCAAGGTCCGGATCGTGCTGCAAGAACTCGGCCTTCCGTGCGAGCTCGCCCACGTCCCCGACCTCTTGTCCGACGACCCAGCCAAGTTCGGCGGGAACCCGATCCTGCGCGTCCCCGTCCTGCAGGACGGCCCGACCTGGGTGATCGAGTCGGATGCGATCGTCCGCTACCTCCTGGAGACGTACGATGCCGGACGTGACCGGTTCTCGTTCTTCGGGATGAACGTGCCGCAGCGGAACGCGCTGTCGATCGTGTCCGCGATCATGGGAGCCGAAGTGGAGCTGCTTCTCTCCCGCCGGAGCGGACTCGTCGCCGAGCACGCCGGCACTTACTTTCGGCGTTACCGCGAGGTCATCGCACGCGGCCTCGCGTGGCTCGAGGCCAACGGCCCGAGGTTCTGGCCGGAGCCGGAGCTCTCCTATCTGGACATTGCGTTGCTCTGCATGTGGGACCATCTCCGCTACAACAAGCTAGGAGATGAAAGCGTGCCCTGCCCCTGGACCGAAGCCCGGACGGCGAAGTACGCCTCTCGTCCGAGTGTCGCCGGCACGTCGCCCGAGGCGATGCAGGCGCTCCAGTGGGACTTGTACCCCTCGCAACGACCGAGGGAACCGCGGTGAGGTGAGCGGAAGGGAACTTCAGGGTAAGAGTCACGGCGTGACATGCCCCCGCTCGCGGTCGGTTCACCGTGAGGGGGCCAGGGAAAGAGCCGTGTCCGGCCGGTGCAAGAGGGCCTCTCCGCGTCACTACGCCACAAGACTTGGCGACTTGCACTTTCTTGACACTGGGCGAGCGTGGGTCACAGCCTCTGAATCGAGCTTGCACGGCTCCGATGAGCCCCTTATGATGCGCTTCCTGGACCCGCCCCGAATGAAAATCGCCATCGTCGCCACTCAGGCCTATGCCCACGGTGGAATGAGCCGCGTCATCGAGTCGTGGGCCCGTGTGCTCGGGGCCGGTGGACACTCGGTCTCGGTCATCACGCCGGTATTGAATTACGCCATCCCCCTGCCTGCCATGACCGGAGTGATTGCAGAGCCGTACGAGGTCCCTTCCACAGCAAACCGTTTGCGCATGTTCCGCCGAACCGCGCTCTTGGGCGTCGCGGCCCTGCAAAAGAGCGAGCGCCAGGAACGAGTCGACCTGATCCTCTCCCACGACCCCTATCTCGCGGGGTGCATCGGGACTGCCTTCCCACGCACGCCTCTGGTACTGACGATCCACTCTCCTTTCGTGGACGAGAACCGCCTCAACAACTGGAAGTACGCCCGCAATGTCCGCCGCCGGCTGTTCTACCCGGGAACCTGGGCCTGGGCCTGGCGGGCGGAGCGCCTTGGTCTTCAGTCCGCCTCCTGGGTGCACACGCTCAGCGAATACACCTGGTCGTTGATGAGATCTCGCCATCCGGGTCTCTGCCGCAACCTTCCGTGGAATCGGATCCCCGGGACCTTCGATCACCATCGCTTCGCTCCGGGGGAGGGCCGTCACGCGGCCCGCAAGCGGCTCGGTCTCGATCCCGACACGACGATCCTGCTCACCGTGCGGCGGCTGGTGCCTCGCAATGGCGTCGACAGAATCCTCTCGGCGGCGGCCCTGCTGAGGAACAGGCCAGACATCCGATTCCTCATCGGAGGAGAGGGCGAGCTCCTCGACCCCCTTCGACGCCGCGTAGAGGCCGAATCCCTCACGAAGACCGTCGTGCTTCACGGGCTCGTCCCTGAAGATCGTCTTCCTCTCTACTACCAGGCCGCCGACGCGTTTCTGATGCCCACGCGCGATCTCGAATGCTTCGGGCTTCCCACGATCGAGGCGATGGCCTGCGGGTCCATTCCGCTCGTCATGCCGGATGGTGGACCCGAGGAAGTCTGCCGCCCCTTTCCCCAGCTCGTTGCCAATGCCAACACCACGGACGCGTTCGCCGAGAAGGTCGTGCAGTTCGTCTCCGGGAAAATCGCCGTCTCCGCCGACGACCTGGTCATCCACGCCAAGCGCAACTATTCCGAGGAAGCCGTACGACCCGCGATGCTCGATCTCGTGAACCGCGTCCGGCGGGAGGCCGCATAGCCATGCGCATCGCGATCGCAGGCGATTTCGCGATGAACGATGGGCTGCGCGGACCGGGCCGCACCTGGCTCGCCGGCAGCCCCTCCCCAGGCCTGGACGCACTGCGGGAGGTCTTCCGATCCGCGGACTTCGTCGTCGCCAATTTCGAGGCGTCGATTCCCGGCGATCGAGAGCGACCCGAGCCCTCGAAGATTCTCATCCGCGCGGACGAGGGAAGCGTCGCCGTGGCGCGAGCCTTGGGCATTCACGCCATGACCCTGGCTAACAATCACGCCTTCGATTTCGGAGACAGCACCTGCGGAACGCTCCGCAGCGGAGGAATCGAGTGCTTCGGCGCGGGCAAGGACGAGGCCGAAGCGGCGGCCCCTCTTCGACGACGGATCGCGAACGAGGAGGTCGCCTTCATCGGGTGGGCAGACCGCGAAACGATCGACGGGATCTGGGCGGACGATGGGACTCCCGGCGCGAACGCCGTCTCCCGCGGAGCGTTGATCGAGCAGGTGCGCGCGCTCGCAGGCGAGGTCGATCGCGTCATCGTGCTGCCGCACTGGGGACGGGACTACCTGGAGTATCCGTCGCCCGCGATGCGCGATCTTGCACTCCGTTTGATCGACGCGGGCGCTGCGGCCGTCATCGGCACGCATCCACACATCGTCGGCTGCAACGAGGCCCATGCCGGTCGACCGATCGTCTACTCGACAGGCAGCCTGCTGCTGGACGACATCAGGCTTCCCGACGGCACGATGACGGTCGCGTATCCGCCGTCCATCGCTCTCGTGGCCCTTCTCAAGCTCGGCCCGGGAGGGGTCGAGGTCGACTTCGTGGCGTTCCGCTGCTCGCGCGGAACGTTCCAGGCGCTCCCGGCCGCGTCGGCGCGTGCGGTCCTCGAACGCAACAATCGGTTTCTGTCGGGCGGGAACTATGGGGACCGCTACGATCGATACGAGGCGCGCATGAGAGCCTGGGGCATTCGCCTCCGAACCGACGTCCTGGGAAGGCCGGCGGCGGCGGCGGTCCGCATCGGAAGGAAGCTGCAGCGGCGGGTCGCGGCGGCGGTCGGCGCAAGGCCCTCCCAGGAGGACGAGCGCTCCTGAGCCCCGCTCCCAAGGTCGGGGATCTGAACACACTCCGATGATTATCCGTGCCTCTGCAGCACCCACACGGCATGCGACGGTTCCGACGGTCATGTAAGCGGTCACGACAATGTGCGCCGCGATCGCGCGGGCCTCGCGCTCGAAGCGAGCCCGGCGGTCGGAATCCTCTATAACGCGGGTCGGCAGCGTCTTCACCGCGACCTTCCGGCCGAGCTTTGTGTCCTCCGCGAGGACAGACCTCGCTCCTCCCGCCACGGCCGAGCTGGGCGACGATCCTGTGTTGGTTCAGCGTTTTGCCGATCAGGTCCATCGAGCGGAAAGAAGGATAACAGCGGCCAGACTGGTAGGACATCCTGAACACAGGACAGCGCACGCGGACATGTTCGCTTCACCGAAGGCTGGTGGAGGCGGCGGAGTCCTGCTGCATACAGAAAGTCCGGCCCGCTGAGCGAATTGTGGCGTATCTTGTCGCCACTTTCCCTCTCGGGAAGGTGCCGGGTCCGCCGACACTGCCACGGCGGTTGACGCTGGACATCGCGCAGCTGGGATCGATGCTGCCGTGTGGTGCCGGCAGAATCGGGGGAGACGATGCCTTATCTGACGCTTTCGGCCGCGCTGCTCGCGGCGGTGCTCGCACAGAGCGAACCGGTGATCCCGTTCGTCGAAGCGGATGCGCCGGCCCGGGCGGTTCACCTAGTCGCGGAGCCCGCGAGCTACGACCTCCCCTTCAGCGACGGTTCCACCG
>Ga0070671_100002858_pt1 | contig 13428 bp, 14 predicted proteins | sample KBSS73metaG_FD_65341 | JGI IMG/M metagenome (GOLD analysis project Ga0070671, IMG submission 65341) | Switchgrass rhizosphere microbial communities from Kellogg Biological Station, Michigan, USA - KBS S7-3 metaG | ecosystem: Host-associated > Plants > Roots > Rhizosphere > Soil ...
GGCGGGCGCGATCGGCCTCGTGGCGTCGATGGTCGTGCTGTACACCGGAATCAACGTTCAGCGGGCACCCTTTCAGGCGCTCGTCGCCGATCTCGTGCCGTCACGCCATCGATCGTTTGCGACCGGCTCGGTCACGTTCCAGATGTGCGTGGGCGCCATCGTGTTCCTGATGCTGGGGCAGAGGCTTGGGATGCGATCCGCGTTCCTGATCGCCTCGGGCACGGTGCTGGTGATTGCGGCCGCGTTTGCCTCGAGCCTTCGCGAACCGGCGGCGCCACAGTCGCACGCCGCAGATGCCACGTTCCGATCGCTCTTCGACGCGGCGTGGACGGCCGTGCGTGGGGAGGTGGCGGGGACGCGGGCCATCTTCCTGGCGTCGTTCCTCCTGCAGTTGACCTTTCAAACGTTCACCACGTGGTTCTCGTTGCACGGGACCGAACGGTTTGGCCTTGGGCCCGAGGATGTGACGATCGGCATGATCGCGTGGGCGGTCGGCGGCGTGATTGGCGCCTTGCCCGCCGGCTTCATCGGCAGCCGCATGGGCCGGCGGAACGCCATGCTCCTGGGCTTTGCGCTGATGGCGGTGTGTCTGTTTGCGCTCCATGGCGTCGCGACCATCGCGCAGGCCACGCCGCTCCTGGCGCTCGCGTCGGCGAGTTGGACGCTTCCGACCGTGAATGCCTATCCGCTCTTCGTCGAGCCGGTTCCGAAGGAACGGCGCGGCATTCTCGCCGCGCTCTTTCTGCTGTGCATGGCGCTCGGCGGCGCGATCGGCGATCCCCTGAACGGAGGCATCTTCGATCTGGTGGGCAGCTATCGGCCGCTCTTCCTGTTGATGGCCGGGTATACCGGGCTCGCCCTGGTGGCGGTGCTGTTCATTCCGCGCGGCACCGGCGAGGCTGGGACCGGCTCCGAGTGACGTCCTAGAGCGGCGAACCCTTCCTCGCCTTGGTCGGCGGCTCGTTCCACAAATATAGAAAGCCGTCGTCGCTGGCTGTTGCCACGGACCGGCCGGCCTTGCGGCTGGCGCGATTCACCGCGGACCGCACTTTCTCCTTGCTCTCCTTCAAGTCGGCCAACGGCACCTTGATCGCGTTGCCCGGCCCCACTTGTGCCAGGTCCGCAAGAATCCTGTGACATCTGGGCGAAGTTCATGGGATTGCTCCGACTCCGAGTAGCAGCCACGGAAATGCGCCTCCTCCGCGCTAAACGATCCTTAACGTTACGAGTCGAAGACGCCGGACCGGCGCACCCATTTCGAGGTGTGATTCCGGTGGCGATGGTCGCGCGGCTGTCGGGCGTGTCCCGCGCGAGCCGGACGGCTGAGCCGGCGCGGACGCCCAAGAAACGTCACCGAGCTCAATCCCGTAGGCGAGGCGCTCACCGGGTGGACGCTGGCCGACGCGATTGGCCGTCGCATCGAAGACGTCTTTGTCATGATCCACGCGCAGACACGCCAGCCGGCCGAGGTGCCGGTTGCCCGCGTCCTCCAGGAAGGCGTCGTCGCGGGGCTCGCCAATCACACCATGCTGATCGCGAGAGACGGCCGGGAGATCCCGATTGATGACAGCGCCGCCCCAAATCAAGAGCTCGGACGGGCGCGTCACCGGTGTCGTGATGGTCTTTCGCGACTCACCGAGCGGTACCGCGCCGAGCAGGGCCGCGCCGTCGTGGCCGAGCTCGAGCGGCTCGCGCGCCTGCGTGCAGAGGCCGACAGTCGCGCCAAGGACGAGTTCCTCGCCATGCTCTCGCATGAGCTGAGAAACCCGCTGTCCCCGATCATGATGGCTCTGCAGCTGATGAAGCGTCGCGCCGGCGGCGACACCGAGCGCGAACGCATGATCATCGAACGGCAGGCGCTGCGCTTGACGCGCCTGGTGGAGGATCTGCTCGATGTGTCCCGCATCACGCTCGGCAAGCTCGAGCTCGAGAAGGCACCGATCGAGATGGCTGACGTCGTCATGGACGCCCTCGAAACCTGCGGTCCGCTCTTCGCGCAGAAGCGGCACACGCTTTCCGTGGAGGTACCGCGGACCGGGCTGCTGGTGTTCGGGGACGCGACCCGCCTCGGCCAGATCGTGTCAAATCTCTTGACCAACGCCGCCAAGTACACGCCACCGGACGGCAAGGTGACGATTCTGGCGACGCGCGAGCACGACTTCGTCGTGGTCCGTATTCGGGACACGGGCATCGGGATCGCGCCCGACGCGCTTGGGCGCGTCTGGTCGAGGCCCACGGCGGCAGTATCGAGGCGCACAGCGACGGGCTGGGTGCAGGCAGCGAGTTCGTGCTCCGGTTGCCCGTGAGTACCGAATCCGCGGGGCGGGCACACGAGACGACGGAACTTGCTGACGTGTGACGAAGACAACGTCAAGCTGCTAAGCTGCGCCGGTGGCGCGCTCTCGAAAGAAGAAACTCAATCGCAAGAGAGCGTTGGCGATTGCGTCGGCTTGTGTTCTGGCACTATCGGGCGTCGGCAAGTTGACACAGGAGAGCGTGCGTGAAGGATTGGACGAAGTCTCTTCGGCCAACACACGCTACGTAAACTATTTGACCCAGTCGAGCATTTCACTGCAGATACTGCTCAAGCAGGTTGACGAGACTGGGCGACGGCTCGCGGCTCTCAACGCGTCACACGCGGCGGCGCCTGCATACGTGGAGATCGCTGACGACTATGTTCGCAATGCCCAGCAATTATGGGCGGACCTCAATAGAAATGCCGACGAAGTCGCCATGCTGGTCGAGAGCCTGCCGAGTGCATCGGATGAGATTCGTTCACGGAGCGAAGAGGACCAGCAAAGGGCAAAAACGCAGTGGACCGCACTTCAACAGCTTCTGCGGATGGACAGAACCGACACGCAGAAACGATTCGACACTGCGAAAGAATTGAGTGAGTCGATTTTAGGGGCGGATGTGGGGTCCATAAGATTCGGCGACGACGTGATGCATCTTGTCGATGAGTGGCGGTCGTCACGAGGTCGCCTCAACACGGTGTTGGGCTGGACTGTAAGCGTATTCGTGGTCATCGGGGCCATTCTTGGTGTGGTCGCGGCGTTCGTGGGCGTTGAGGTCGAGCACGGCGAGTAGGGTGACCAGAGAGGGGGATCATGACGCGCGCTGTGTTGATGTTGGCGGTGACGGCCGCAATCGCGAACATGCCCACGACGGTCTGGACCCAGGACGTGCGGTATCCCATCATTCTCATCGCGCCGGGAAAGGGCCCGTTCACGTTTCCCGCCGGCTACCAGACGCCGTGGGAGAAGATCGAGATCCGGGTGACCGAGAAGATGTCGCCCAATCTCTTCGTCCTGCATGGATCGCAAGGCCTCGATCCGACCCATCCAGATGGGTCTGGCGGGCGAGTCATGGTGCTCTTCGGACCCGATGGCATCCTGATGGTGGATACGCAGAACCGCCAGGTCGCCGAGCAGACGTTGAAGGCCATCCGCTCGTTCACGGACGCGCCGTTCAAGGTGCTGGTCAACACGCACATTCACAGCGACCATACCGGCGCGAACGCCTTCTTCGCGAAGCAGGGTGCGTTGATCCACGCGCAAGAGGATCTCCGCAACGAGATGCTGCGACCGGCACGGCGCCCCGATGGCCAGCCGGCGTCGGCGCCCGACGTGGCCGGCGTCCCGATTGCGACCTACCGCTACGACCCTGCCACAAAAGGACAGCCCGCGCTGACGCTGACGATGAACGGCGAGACGGTGGACTTCATTCCCATGATGCCGTCCCACACCGCCGGCGATACCATCGTTCGCTTCCGGAACGCGAACGCGATCTACATCGAAGACTTCTACCGCAATTTCGGCTATCCGTTCGCCGACCAGGCCAACGGCGGCTCGATCAAGGGCATGCTCGAGGCGATCGACCTCATCGAAGGCCTGGCGCGCGCGGACACCACGCTCGTCCCCGGCCATGGCACGCTCGTCAAGAAGGCCGATCTGCTCGAGTACCGCGCGATGCTCGTCGACATCATGGCCAAGGTGAAAGCGCTGCGCGGTCAAGGCAAGTCGTTGAAAGACGTGCTGGCGGCGAACCTGACCGCACCCTATGACAGGACGACGCTCGGCGACACGCAGCAGAGCAAGGATCGCTTCATCACCGAGGCCTACGACGAGGTGAAGGATTTTCCGCCGGTCGTGGACGGCAAGCGGACGATGCCGAGTCACAATTAGGGCGGTAAAAACATGATGCGTGCGATTCTCGCGTTGCTCTTCCTGCTCCAGGCGGCGGTCCCTACGACCCCTCGTCCGGGCGTCGTGGCCGGCAGGCTCAAAACACCAGCAGGCGGCCCCGCGGTCGCGATCCGGATTTCCGCGGTGCCGGCTCCGGGCCCCACCATCAAGCCGTCCGACGGTCAGAACTACTACTCGGTTACGGCGCCCGCGAGCACGGCGCTCACCGATGCGAACGGGGTCTACCGTCTCGCCAATCTCGCGCCTGGCCGGTATTTCATCATCGCGAGAATCTTCGGCTACTCGACCTTCTACCCCGACACCACGGATGCGGACCGAGCCACCGTCGTCGTCGTCGGTGCCGGAACGCCGGTCGAGGGCATCGACTTCACCGTGCTCATGCCTCCCGGCGGGCGCGTCAGCGGACGGGTGAACACGCCGCCGGCCAACGGACAGGAGAAGGCGATCCTGTCCGGGCTGACCCTGGCCGATCTCCTCGAGGCGCCAGTGGGCGCCGATGGCAGTTTCAGCTTCGGCCACCTGCCGAAAGGGTCTTACCTCCTCAGCCTGTTCCCGGCGCCGCCGGGGATGCCGTCGCGAGCGTTTACGGTGGGGGAGGCCGACACCCGCATCGACCTGGTTCGGCCGACGCTGCACACCATTCGCGGCCGGGTCGTGGTGCCGGCCGGCCCGCTTCCCTACGCGGTGCTCGGCTTTTCGACGGACACGAGCTATGTCGGCGCGCCGATCGACGCCGACGGGACGTTTCGGGTGCAGCTGCAGTCTGCGCGCCACGCAGTGGTCGTCGCGGGACTGCCGTCGGGCTACTCGCTGGACTCCGCTCGACTCGGCTCGCAGGACGTCACCAATGGACTGGTCGTCGGCGCCGCCGACATCTCCGGCCTCGTGGTCACGGTCTCTCCGCGGGCGCGTCTGCCGCGACTGCGTGGCACGATTGCCGGGGTGCCGGCCGCGACGCTGGCCGACGCGCGCGTCGAGCTCACGGGGCGGGTGATTGGCGCCCTCGAGGCGCGCGTCCAGAAGAACGGTTCGTTCGAGTTTCCGGCCGTCGCACCCGGAACCTACCAGGTGCGGGTCCAACAGATTCCCAACCTGACGCCGTCGTACGTCGTCGTCGGATGGGACGACACGAACCTGCAATTGAGCCGCTAGGCGCCGAGCTCGCAAGGGACACCATGAGAAGAGCCACGTTCTGCCTCGTCGCGATGCTGCTGCTCGCCGCCGGCTGGGACCGATCGGTGTCACAGGCGCAAACGACCGCGCCATCACTGGTGGGGACGTGGCTGTTGACGTCCGAGCAGCTGAGCGCCGAGGGCGCCCCGGCGATTCCGGCTCAGGGCGCGCGAGGCATGCTGATCCTGGACGGCGCCGGCTACTATTTCGAGCTGGTCGATCGCACCGTGCCGGCCGCCCTGGCCGGCAGCTTTTCTGATGCGCAGCGGGCCTTCTACCGCGTTGGCGGATCGTGGGGGCGGTATCAGGCCAACCGCGAGACCGGACGCATCGCCTTCGAGTCGTTTGCCGGCCGGAGCCTCGACCTGACCGGGGCCAAGTTCAGTCGAGCCTTTGCCATCGCATCCGTGCCGGACGAACAGGATCGCCTCACGACGACATCACAGCCTGGCGAGCTGCATACGCTGGCCGTAGCCACCCGGCTGTGGCAACGCGTTCCCGCGATGAGCAACCTGCCGGCCGAAGCGCGAGCGGTCGTCGGGTTCTGGCGCCACGAAGTGGAAGGTCAGAAGCGCGAAGACACGGGCGAGCTCATAAGCGAGGTCAAGCGCGATCCCAGCGTGATCGTGTACACGCCGACCGGCTTTGTCGGCGTGCACTTTCCGACTCGCAACCGGACCGGGTTCGCGTCAGCGGAGCCGACTGACGCCGAAGCGCGTCAGCAAGGCAACTATCTCGGTTATTACGCGGCGCTCGGTGTGTACCCAGGTGGGCGTCATCAAGGGTTGATCTTCCACAACATTCTCGGTGGCGGTCTCACGATCGGAAGCACGCTGCGCCGCTTCTTCGATCTTCGAGGCGAGGATGTCGACCTGACATTTCCCGCGGGGACCAACCGGCAGGGGATCCGGAGCCAGACCTACGTGAAGCTGCACCGCCTGAGCAACTTCGACGACATGGTCGGACGCTAGTCTGGGTGTCCCTACAGACGTGAGCGGGCACTCGCACCGTTGAGACGCGAGACGAGCTCCGACGGGGCGAACGGCTTGGGCATGAAGTCGAATGTTCGCGCGCTGATGTCACGCAGCGACAGCTCGTCGTCGAAGTAGCCGGAGCACACGATGACGCGTCCGTCCTGACGTGCCATCAGAAAGTCGTCGATCAGTTGCCGCGTCCCGCCCCCGGGCATGATGCCGTCGGTGACCAGGACGTTGAACTCGCTGCCGCGCTCCCTGATCGCGACGCGTCCCGCTTCGACATCGCCAACCTCGACGACACGGTGGCCGGCCTGTCGGAGCGCCCGGGCGAGCGTGGTCCGCACGTCCCGATCGTCCTCAGCCAGCAGCACGGCCTGCCCGACGGACACGCGAGGAGCGTGTAATTCGGCGGCAGCCTCCGTCCGCTCGGCGCCTGTCAGCGGGGGAAAGAGCAGTCTCACCGACGTGCCCTGTCCCGGCGCGCTCTGGACGTCGATCGCGCCGTGCGCCTGCTGGATGACGCCGTAGACCGTGGAGAGTCCGAGGCCGGTTCCGCGCGTGCCCTTGGTGGTGAAGAACGGTTCGAACACGCGACTGCGCGTCGCCTCGTCCATCCCCGTTCCGGTATCGGTCACGTCGATCTCGACGGCTCCGGTATGGAACCCGGCAACCGCAGGCGGCAGCGCATCGCGCGAGCGGAAGGTGGCGGTGAGCGTGAGGCTGCCGCCAGTGGGCATGGCGTCGCGCGCGTTCAAGACGAGGTTGAGCAGGACCTGGCTCAGGTGCCCGTCGTCCATGAGGATCGCCAGGTCCTGATCCGCGTCGGCGACGATCGAGATGTCGTCCGGAAGGAGTCGCCGGTAGGACGTGACGAACGACGACAGGAACTCGTGAAGCTCGACTCGTGTCGGCGAACACAACTCCGGCCGGCTGAATGTCAGCAGCTGACGGGTCAAGCCCCGGCTGCGTTCGGCGGCGCCGCGGATCTGCTCGATTCCGTCCTGTATCTGTTCCGGCTGCGTCTCGGCGCGCAGCAGCTCGGTCCAGCCGAGTACGACCTGCAGCGTGTTGTTGAAGTCGTGGGCCACGCCGCCCGCGAGCCGGCCGACGGCGTCGAGCTTCTGCGTCTGGAGAAGCGCGGCCTGCGCCCGTGTCAGTTCCTCCTGTGCCCGTTCTCGCAGCGTTTGTTCGGTCTGCAGCTGTTTCAAGGCCCGGGAGCTGTGTTCAAGTGAGCTTTCGAGACGGCCGACAATGAACCGCACGAGGATCGTCAGGATTCCGACCGCACACACCACGCCAATCGACGTGGCCCATGGACTGAACGTGGCTGCTGATTCAGGGCGGCCGGCGAGCGCCACGATGCCGCCCAAGGCGACCAGGCTGGCGATCATCGCCGCCCGTCCCACGAAGAGGGCGGCGAGCAGCACACTGAGCCCGAGGAGGAGCACCGGCGTGGCTGCCAGTCCTCGCTGCACCACCGCACTGCCGGCCACGAGGAGGCACGCGGACGACAGGGTGACGGCTCGTACGCGATACGGCAGGCTGGGCCACAGCCGCAACCCGACGATGGCGCCGTAGCCCCCGAGCATGGCGGCAAACGCCGGATGGCCGACGTCCACGACGTCGAACGCGAGCGAGCGGACCGCGACGACCATCGCGATGACGCCGCCGAGGACGGCCGACCAGTGCGTCAACGTCAGAAGCAGTTGGTCGCGCCATGCAACCGCGTCGTCCGTCGAGCGCTCGGTCATCACGGCCATCGTCGCCCAGCCGTTGGGGAACGTCAAGGCTGAGCTGGTTCAGAAAACGACCGCCGTGGGCGCCACCTCTTATTGGGTAATCGCTTCAGCAAACGCCAGCCACGGCCCTGTCGTGCTGATCAAGACGCGACTCGCAGCGATACCCACGACCAAGGCCCCGCCCCACATCGTGGCCGGATGCACGCGGCGAACCGTGCGCAGGTCGTGGGCCACCAAAGCCAGGATGAACACCGCCTCCGGAATGCCGATCATCCCGAGAAGAAACAGAATGCCTCCGGGTGGGGCGGGACGGGTGGTGGCCGCAGGGATGAGCGCGAGCGTGCCAAGCAGCATCAACCGCTTGTGCGTTGGTGGTGTGTTTCGCCAATACAACGCGCAGGCGGTGAGGATGGTGAAAATCAGCAGCTCGCCAACGTAGGTGCTGAACCCGAATCCGATCACCACAATCAGGGCGATCACCGCCGTGCTGCGGGTGAAGAATCGATGCTCTCGCCGCCGCAGATCCACCGGCCAGCGGTTCGGAACCGAATATGCTGGGAACGTGAAGGCTTGGGCGGTGATAGGCGAGACGTGCACGCCGGACGGAAACGACATGTGGCTCACGAAGCGGGACGAGGAATTCGTCGTGCTGCTGAACGGCAAGACGTTGATGTCCAGCCGTATGCATGGTTCGGAGGAAGCGCTGGCGACGGCCGGATGCCGGCACCTGCGCACGGCCGAGCGGCCGCGCGTGCTCGTGGGCGGGCTGGGGATGGGATTTACCTTGAGGGCGGCGCTGGATGTACTTCCGGGGGACGCCATCGTCACGGTCGCGGAGCTGGTGCCGGCAGTAGTGGAGTGGAACCGCGGCCCCTTGAGCCCGTTGGCCGGGCATCCGCTGAGAGACCGCCGCGTTCGCATCGATCTGAACGACGTGGGGTTCACGCTGCGGGCCAATCCCGGCGGGTTCGATGCCGTCCTGCTCGACGTGGACAACGGTCCCCGCGCGTTCACCACCGAGGCCAATCAGGGCCTCTATGACAACGCGGGCGTGGCTGCGGCGTACGCCGCGCTACGCGACGAAGGCGTGCTCGCCGTATGGTCGGCGTGGGAAGACCGCAAATTCGAGCAGCGCCTGCGCTACCACGGGTTCATCGCGCACACGGAGCGCGTGCGCGCGCGCCTGAAGAAGGGCGGTGCGCACCACACCGTCTTTCTAGGCTTCAAGCGGAATTAGTGGTCAGCGACTGGCCGCGAGGCGACGGCCGTCGATCTCCGAGTAGACGTAGGTCATGTGAAGGGTGGCTTCGCCGAGGAACCGTACCTGCGCCTTGCTCTCCAAGCTGACCGGGACGACGTTGCCATCGATCCGCTGGTAGGTGCGCTTGATATCCACGTTCTTGATCCAGAACGACGGGCTCTTCGCCAGGCGACCCTGGAGACGGACCAGCGCCCCGTCGTCGGCTTTCAAGGCCATCATCCCTGAGACGAGGACACGCTCTTTCCGACGCGGTGACAGCAGCACATTCGCGAGTCCGTCCCTGTCGATTCCGTTCGCCTGAAAGGTGTAGTTCGTGGCGTCCAGCGAGGAACGTGCGGTCTCGCCACGAGCGATGACCTCTCGCTCTCCATCGAGCACCGCCTTGAGCACTCTGGTTCGGATGTACCCCGAGCCACCCTCGGCAGTAATCTCGTACTTGAATCCGCTCTTAGGCGAATACTCCGTCATCGCGTCCATCCATGCCTTCCGGCCGCCGTTCTCGGCCTCGAGGTGACGCACCGCTCGATACGGCGGCTGGGTGTCATCGTGGGCCAGAAACTGCTTGAACGACTCGTCGGCTGCGTTTGGCACAGTCGCCCGGACGCCAGTTGCGAAGGGCAACGCGAGGAGCATCAAGGCGAGTCGACCGCGCCAGGACGCGGAGAACATTCCATTTACACGTGCATCCTCCGTACCGTCCTTCAATCACCTGGGCTTTCGCGCGCAAGAAAGCCACCGGGGATCTCTATCGCCAGACCAAACTCATCCGATCGGTTGACTTCGGCTCCATACGCTCGAAAGACGCCGAAAAAGACTTAGTAGTCTCTATAACTTGCCTTGGCTCAGCAGTTGCTTGGTCCCAGAACGTCGGGACGAGACCTACCAGGGGGACACACGTGAGAATGAGTCGACTACTGGGCGTGGGAGCAATAGTTCTTGCCGCGAGCGTCGGCGCCGCTCAGGCGTCGACACTCGGGTTCGAAGATCTGACAAAGGACCCCACGTTTCTTCCCGTCCCCGGCGACAAGACTTCAGACGGCTTCCTCTTCGACTCGTCCGGCGACCACATACATGTCGACGGTGGGGCTACTCCCATGTGGTTGACTACCAACGGTACGACGTTCATCGTCGAGGACTTCGGTTTTTCGATCACGTTCTCGCCGACTGCCGGTGGGCCGTTCACGCTGACGTCGATGGATATCTCTGAAGCGCACGAGTTCGCCCGCGCCCGCCAGGTTCAAGTCACTGGCCTCCGGTTCGGCGGCGGCATCGACCCCACCCCCTTGACGTTGTCGCTCGATGCCTTCAGCACCACCCCCTTCGGCCCTAACGGTTTCCAGACGTTCTCCTTTGGTTCGGACTGGCAGAATCTGCTGAGCGTAACGCTTCTTGGGGTGGGCGACCCCGCAGGCGGCAACTACTGGGCGCTCGACAACATCGTCGTTGAGAAGGCAGTGCCTGAGCCCGGAACGCTGACCCTGCTGGGCCTGGGCTCGGCGTATCTGGTTCGTCGCCGTCGCCGCAACCAGCAGTAGCACGAATCCAACGCGGCGACGAGGGGGAGCGCCGAACAGTCGCCGATATTCCCGCCTGAACTGGGACGCGCTCTCGTAGCCGACCTTGAAACTGGCTTCAGCAGCGTCGAGTGCTCCACCGAGCATCAGGCGCCTGGCCTCATGAAGGCGCAGCAATTTCGGTACTGCAGCGGACTCATCGTCGTGACGGCCTTGAAATGGCGATGCAGCGCCGATCCCGACATCTGCGCCTGCCTCGCGAGCCTCTCAACCTGAAGCGGCTCCGAATAGTGAGCTTTCAGCCATCGTAAGGCGTGTGGGCGACCAGCTCTCCGACCTCCAGCGGGTCCATGCGAAGACTCAAGGCGAGATAGGGAACCGCCGGCGTGGCGTCGACCACCTGGGCCATGGCGGGTAAGTCGGCGGTAATCAGCAGGTACCGCTCGGCGTCATACCGATACTCGCTGCCGCCAAAGCTCACGTGCTTCGCGCCCTGCGCGACCACGCAGAAACACGGCTCGTACACCACATTGACGGGCCGCGACGGAGCCGAGAGGCGATGCAGCGTCAGACCCTGAACAGTCGTCTTGTGACTGCCATCGATCTTTGCATGCTGCTTCAGCAGACCGACCAGGGTGTTGATTTCGCTCATGCGCGTCTCCAGCTGAACGCGAGCCTGCAGGATTAGGCCGCCGAGGCCCATACGCTGGCAATTGCCTATGAATAGACGACGGCTCGGGCACTCGAAAGCTGTCGCGGCTCGAGGAGAACATCGGCGCCGGCTCCCTGAATGAGGTGCTGAAGCTGACGGACCGCTAAGAGGTTTCTCATGCAGATTGCAAAGAACGGCTCACAACCGTCGGCAAAAGGGGCGGCGGACTGGTTCACCGGTGCCGTTCGGATCGACTCGCCCTTTCAGCGAGCGGTCCCTGCGCGTGTCGGCGGCGCGACGGTGACGTTCGAACCGGGCGCTCGTACGGCCTGGCACACCCATCCGCTCGGGCAGACACTGATCGTGACCGCCGGCTCTGGACTCGTGCAGCGAGACGGTGGCCCGATCGAGGAAATCCGCGCCGGCACATCGTCTGGTTCGAGCCAGGAGAGAAACACTGGCACGGCGCTTCACCAACCACCGCGCTGACGCACATTGCGATTGCCGAGATGCTCGATGGCAAAGTGGTCGAGTGGATGGAACAGGTCACCGATGAGCAGTACGGGGGTTGAGATGCGCGTCGCAAGCCACCGAGGAGCCACATGCGAGCAACGGTGATGTACGGGATACACGATGTCCGGGTCGAGACCGTTCCGGATGCACGGCTCATCGAGCCGACTGATGCTCTGGTGCGGGTAACCCGCGCCTGCATCTGCGGCAGCGATCTCTGGCCCTACAACTCGATGACGCCGACCGAGACCGGCAATCGGATGGGCCACGAGTTCGTTGGCGTCGTCGAGGCCGTCGGCTCTGCCGTCCGGACGGTGAAGAAGGGGAACCTGGTTGTCGCGCCTTTCGCCTGGTCGGACGGTACCTGCGAGTTCTGTCGACAGGGTTTACAGACCTCCTGCCTGCATGGTGGATGGTGGGGCGGGACAGAGCTCGATGGTGGCCAAGGCGAGGCGGTCCGCGTCCCGCACGCCGACGGAACGCTGGTGGTGCTTCCTGTCGGCCCGGACCACGCGCTGATGCCGTCCCTGCTGACGCTCTCGGATGTGATGGGTACTGGCCACCACGCCGCGCTCGCCGCAAAGGTCGGTCCCGGCAAAATCGCAGCGATTGTCGGCGACGGCGCGGTTGGTCTGTGCGCCGTCATTGCCGCGCGCCGGCTCGGCGCCGAGCGGATCATCATGCTGGGGCGTCATGCCGACCGCATCGCGTTGGCCCGCACGTTCGGGGCGACCGAGATCGTCAGCGAGCGCGGCGAGGCGGCCATCGAGCGCGTGCGCGAACTCACGGGCGGACTTGGCGCCCATTCGGTTCTCGAGTGCGTCGGTCACGGTGAGGCGATGCGCACGGCCGTCAGCATCGCGCGCCCGGGCGGTGCGGTCGGACGCGTGGGCGTCCCGCAGGAACCCACCATCCCCAATGCGCAACCCAGCTTCTACGGCAACATCACGATTGCTGGCGGGCCCGCTCCGGTGCGCGCCTACATCGAAGAGCTGCTCCCGGATGTCCTCGAGGGCCGGATCGAGCCGGGCCGTGTCTTCGATCGCGTGACGGATATCGACGGCGTTCCGGATGGCTACCGCGCCATGAACGAACGCGAAGCCATCAAGGTGATGATCGAGTTCTGAGGCGCCATGAAGAATGTGATCGTCGTCATCGGAGCGGGATCGATCGGCCAGGCAATTGCGCCGCGTGAGCGCCGGCAAGCACGTCCTCTTGGCCGACCTGCGCCAGGACAACGCGGATGCGGCCGCAAAAACGCTAGAGGACGCCGGGCTTCGACGTGAGCACGGCGACCGTCGACGTGTCATCGTAGAGGACTCGCTCCACGCGTATCAGCTGTCAAAACGCGGGAACTCGCTGCGCGTGATGGCCGAGGCGGTCCGCTGGGGCAAGCG
>Ga0070671_100002863_pt1 | contig 13424 bp, 14 predicted proteins | sample KBSS73metaG_FD_65341 | JGI IMG/M metagenome (GOLD analysis project Ga0070671, IMG submission 65341) | Switchgrass rhizosphere microbial communities from Kellogg Biological Station, Michigan, USA - KBS S7-3 metaG | ecosystem: Host-associated > Plants > Roots > Rhizosphere > Soil ...
TCCTGTCGAAAACCCGCCATGAGTTCGAAGGCTCGGACATTGTCGGCCATGCGCTTCAGGCGCTTGATCAGTCCTCGGTAATGACCGTGACGATCCTCGGCCGGCGGGGGCCGCACCAGATCGCGATGACTCCCAAGGAGCTGGGCGAGCTCGGTCACCTCGAAGTGGCAGTCCCGATCGTCGAGCCCGCTGATTTCCCGCCGGTCGAGGCCGACGAACCGCTCGAGCCCGGCTTGCGCAAATCGGTCAGCCTGCTGCGCGGCTTCGCCGATCTCGAAGCGAGCAAGGCGAAGCGGATTGTTTTCGACTTCTTCGCCAAGCCGGTTGCAATCGAGGGCGACGGCAAGGCTGAACGGATCATGGTCGAAAAAACCGTCCTGGACGAGAGCGGCGCTGCCCGCGGGACCGGCGAAACTTACGTGGTGCCGGCCTCGCTGATCGTGACGGCGATTGGCTATTCCACCTCGCCGATTGCGGACGTCCCCTTCGGCGGAGGGAAGTTCGTCAACGAGGGCGGACGGATTGCCGACCGCCTTTATGCCGTCGGATGGGCGCGTCGGGGCCCTAGCGGCACCATCGGCACCAATCGCCCGGACGGCTACGAGGTTGCCGACCTGATTGCTGCTGCCATGCCCTCGGACAGCGCGGGCAACCGCGAGGGCGCCTCCGGCCTCAAGCGACTGCTGGGAGGGCGCGGGGTGATGGCAACCGATTATGACGACTGGCGGAAGATCGAAGAGACCGAGACGGCCAACGCGCGTCCTGGAAGCCCGCGCGAGAAGTTTGTGCGCCACGACGAATGGTTGCGAACTTTGCGCCGCTGATTGCAGGTTGCGCTCGTCGCAACCCCCATCTATCTAGCCGCGGCCTTGGCTCCCGCCGCGACCTAGTCGCACTTCAAAGCGGGTTCCGGTCGGGGAGTAGCTCAGCCTGGTAGAGCACTGTCTTCGGGAGGCAGGGGCCGGAGGTTCGAATCCTCTCTCCCCGACCAATATTTAAATGACCTTGGTGGTCAGTTTGGACAGAGGCGGGAGGCCCATTTCCTAAAAAGGGGGTCTTTTGCGGGGTCTTTTTCACTGCCCCTCGTTTGTCTGGATGTTCTCGGGTGCAATATCAGCTTCCCGCACGGCCACCCTAGACGAGCGCTCTTTCGCAACCTCAAGCCGACCGTTTAGCGCGTCTTCGAAGGCGGCTCCGATTACGCTGGTGGGCGTGTATGCTAGTCGTTCAACCTTCGATCCAATGTGTCTTTTGATGACGATGCATGGCTTCTCGCACTCATAATACCAATCTGTACCGCCCTCATCGTTCAGCGAAGCAATCCTGTAGAGACCGTTCACGACGCCCCGGTAGGCGAAAACCAAGACGTCCCCCGCGAGCGGCAATCGAGATGCACCTGGTCGAGGCCGCGAACCGCAGCTTCGATCCGGACGAGCTCGACGTCGGCGGCGTCCAGCCGAAAGTCTCGATCGCCGACGCAATCCGGATCGCCCAGCTGCACGGGTCGAAAGCGGAGCGCTCGGCACTCGCGAACTCATTCCAGTCACAGGAGCTTTCGGCCGGAGGCGCCGAGGACGCGCGTGAGCAGCTCTTCAAGAAGCTCCTGCGGCTGAAGAGGCGCAGGACTGCCGAACGGCTGGCGGAAGGCTGGGCGTACGATGAGGAACTCGGACTCGCGGTACCGCCGGGCTGGATCAAGCAGCCGGGGGCCTAATCCGCTCACGATCTGCTATAGGCGGACCGGAGGGGGGAACGGCACATGAGCGAACGGTTCGAACGGCATCGCCAGCCGTGGCGGCAGGACGAGATCCAGAAGCTTCACACGCTGGCCGGCAAGGGGATGTCGGTGCGCGCGATCGCCAAAGCGCTGACGAGGAGCGAGGAATCGGTCAAGGATCGCGCCAAGGTCGACCGGCTGAAGATCTCGAAGCTTCGCTAGTTGCGCGCGGTCGTGGGGCGTCCCACATTCCTGTCATGACTAGAATCCGCGACTTTCACGCGCATATCTATTTCGATGCCGGGCAGCTTGCCGAAGCTCAGGCGGTCGCGGCCGAGGCACGTGAGCGGTTCGGCGTGCCGGTCGGCCATTTCCACGTGGGGCCGGTCGGCCCGCATCCGCGAGGATCAGTCCAGCTGACTGTTCTGCCAGAACAGTTCGGCGAGTTCGCGCAATGGGCGGCGCTAAACCGCTGCGGGCTGACCATATTTGCTCATGCCGAGACCGGCGACGATCTCGCGGATCATACCAAGCATGTCATCTGGTTCGGACCGAGCGAGCCGCTCGACCTCAGGATCTTCGGCTAGGCAGCGTTCGAGCGCAGCGCCTCGGCGCGTTTCTGATAATCGAGCGCAAGCGCCAGGTGGCGTTCACGCGCTGCCTCGGTGAGCGCACGGCTCGCGGCTACCTTCTCGCGCGCTGCCTGGCGGTGAAAGAAATGAACGCTCGGGTACACGCTCGAACCCCTCCCCCAACAAACCCTCTTGCTACGTTCCATAATGAAACGGGCCGCCATGCAAGCTTTATTGTGCGTTGATTCAAAAGGGGAAAATCCGAGGTTACTCTTCAGTCCGAATAAGCACCGTTTCGCCGATCAGCAGGAACAGGAGGAACGGCGCCCAGGCGGCGATCAGCGGCGGGTAGGTGCCCGCGTTGCCCATCGCCAGGCTGAAATTGTCGACCACGAAGTACGCGAAGCCCAGGGCCATGCCGATGACGGCGCGAAGCAGGACCTGACCGGAACGGGCGAGACCGAAAGCGGCGACCGCGGCGAGCAGGGGCATGAGCAGGGTCGAGAGCGGGCCGGCGATCTTGTGAGCGAGGCCGGCGCGGGCCTCGTCGTCGGGACGGCCGCCCGCGTCTAGCTCGGCAATGCGCTTCCGCAACGTCCAATAGGGAAGCTCCAGCGGCTCGACCTTGGCAAGCGTCAGCTGGTTGGGGGTCAGGCCCGCTAGCGCGTTCATCCGCGGCAGGTTGCGGACGACGTTCATGTTGGCGTCGTAGAGGGTGACGTCCTCGAGCTGCCATTCGCCGGTGGGAAGCGGAGTTGCGCGAGCGGCGCGGATCTCGCGCTGGAGCACGCCGCCGGAGCGGTCGAAGATCTCGATGCTATTGACTGTGAAGGGCCGCCCACCGGCGACCCCGGCGTGGACGAGGTCATCGCCGTTCATCACCCAGACGTTGCTGACCATGCTGCTCGCCGGTGGCACTGGCTTGTAGTCGTTGTCCGTCCAAGCGGTGACGGTGCGGGTCGAGTTGACGACGATCAGCTCGTTGAAGGCGAACAGGCCAGCCGCGATACCGATGCTGGCGAGCACGAGCGGGGCAAGGATTTGATGGGCGGACAGGCCGGCGGCCTTCATCGCCACGACCTCGCTGTTCTGGTTGAGGCCGACAAAGGCGATCAGCGTGCCGAGCAGGACCGAGAAGGGGAGGAAGCGGGCGAAAAGGATCGGCAGGCGCAGGCTGGCGTAGCGCCAGATATCCGCGTCGGTGTTGCCGGGGACCGCGAGGATCTTGCCGGATTCACCCAGGAGGTCGAGCGTCATCAGGATGAGCACGAGCGCGATCAGCACCGCAAGGCTGCGCGTCACGAAGAGCCGCACCATGTAAAGCGCCAGGCGGCGCGAGGGAAAGAAGCTCGGGTTGATCACGCGGTCGCCGCCCCCGGCGCATCGCGGCGCTTCGGCATCATCCCGCGGACGCGCTTGGCGATCGTGGCGAAGAACCATTCAAGCGCGCCGATCGGCTGCCCGCCCGGCTTGTCGGCGAGGACGTGATACATCCAGAGGATCATTCCGCTGAGGACGACGAGCGGAATCCAAAGACCGAGCGTCGGATCGAGCCGCCCGGCCGCGGCCGACTGAGCCGCATATTGGTTGACCTTGTGATAGCCGACCACGATCACGATCGAGACGAAAATGCCGAGCGCCGAGCTGCTGCGCTTGGGCGGCACCGCAAGCGCGATCGCGAGCAGCGGGAGCATCAGCATCATCATGACTTCGGCGACGCGGAAGTTGAACCAGGCCTTGGCCGCCGCGCGCTGCAGCGTTGTTTTGCCGGCCCCGCCATAGCCGAGCCGCCATAGCTCGTTCAGATATTGCTCGTCGCTGTCGCCGGTGGCGCGACCACGAAACTGGCTGATCGCGGGCAGCCTGACGGGCAGGGTGTAGGTGTCGAATGCGAGGGTCCGCGGTGTCTTGAACTTGGGGCTGTCCTGGACGAGGCGGCCCTTGGTCAGAAGGAAGCTGATCTCGTCGGGGTCGTCGGTCGACAGGAACTTGCCGTGCTCGGCGGTCGCGGCGATGGTCACCCCCTGCGCATCCTGGTTCTCGACGAAAATGCCGTGGAGCTGGGTGCCCTTGTTCTCGCTGCGGTCGATGCGCAGCGTCAGGTGGCGTCCAAGCTGATTGAACTCGCCGACCTTGATTGCGGCGCCGAGTGCGCCCGACTTCAGGTCGAACTGCAGCCCCTTGTAGCGGTAGTGGGTGTAGGGTTCGAGATAGCCGACGATGAACAAGTTGATGATCGCCAGCGGGATTGCATAGGCATAGGGCATGCGCAGCAGGCGCGTGTAGCCGATGCCGATGCCGCGCAGCGCGTCCAGCTCCGACGACAGGGCAAGCTTCCGGAACGCGAGCAGGATCCCGAGCATCAGGCCGATCGGGATGCCGAGCGACAGATATTCCGGAAGGAGGTTGGCGAGCATCCGCCACACCACGCTGACCGGGCCGCCGGCGTCGACGACATATTGGAACAGGCGCAGCATCTTATCGAGGACGAGGAGCATCGCCGCGAGGATCAACGTGCCGATCAGCGGCACCGCGATCGTTCGCGCCAGATAGCGGTCAATCAGGCCGGGTCTGACGAAGGCAAGGGGCAAATTCGGTCGCTCCGGCACCATGATTTGGCCGCAAAGACGGCCGAGATGCTCGTTCCTATAGTCAATTGGCTGAGGACTTCATGCCGAAAGTGCAGCGCGTAGCATTGCTGTCCAACCCACAAAGCGCGGCCAGTATCGCCGAGCTTCCGCGGATCCGGGCGTTCTGCGCAAAGCATCCGCACGTCTTTCATTATGAAGTGGAAGAGGCAGCGCAGGTCGGCGAGGCCATGCGATCGATTGCCCGCGTCGAGCCGGTTTTGCTGGCGATCAATGGCGGCGAGCCGACGGTCGCGGCCGCCCTTGCCGAGTTGGGCCAGCTTGGCGCGGCGCCGCCGCCCGTGAAAGTGATCGCCGGCGGCAAGCTGGACGAGGTTCGCCGGCTAGTGGAGCGCGGTCTCTAACCCTTGGCGGCGGCTAACCTTTAGCAGCAGCTCTGGGCGGCTCGCTATTGCGGGCGAGGGCCGCGGCGACTGCGCTGGCGAGCGCGCCGACGGTGAACGGCTTGCGTAGGAGTTCATAGCCGCGAAGGTCATCGGTCTCGCCCTCGCCGACATAGCCGGTGACGAACAGGACGGCGAAGTCGCGGGCACTGTTCGATTTCAAATAGCGGATCAGCTCGGGGCCGCTCATCTCGGGCATGATGACGTCGGTGATGACGAGATCGAACGTCTGTGCATTGAACAGCTCGATCGCTTCGGCCCCGCCCGAGCAGGCGATCGGCTCATAATCCAGATCCTCGAGCGCGCCGACAGTCGCTGAGCGGACGCGCGGATCGTCCTCGACCAGCAGGATGCGCGCGCCCGGCACATGGACGTCGGCCGTTTCGGTGCGCATCGCGGCAGCGTGAAGCCGGACCGGGGCGGCGGCCTCTGTGCGCGGCAGATAGACGGACACAATGGTGCCTTTGCCAAGCTCGCTCTCGATGCCGACCTCACCACCGGATTCGTGGGCAAAACCGAAGATCTGGCTTAGGCCGAGACCGGTGCCTTTGCCCACCGGCTTGGTGGTGAAGAACGGCTCGAACGCGCGCTCGATCACGTCCGGCGCCATGCCGCAGCCGGTGTCGGCGACGCTGATCCTGACATATTCGCCAGCCCGGACGTCGCCTACCTCATTCGCCGCCAGCGTCACATTCTCGGCGCCAATCCGCATGTGGCCCTCGCCGTCCATCGCGTCGCGGGCGTTGACCGCGAGGTTGACGATGGCGTTCTCGAGCTGGTGCGGGTCAACGTAGGTCGGCCAGGCGCCAGGAGCGAGCTCGACGTCGATGCGGATGCGCTCGCCAAGGGTGCGGTCGAGCAGGTCAGACATGCCGCGGATAAGCTCGGCCGGGTCGACGCGCTCGGGGAGCAGGGGCTCGGACCGGGCGAAGGACAGCAGCCGGCGGGTCAAGGCAGCGGCGCGAGTGGCGCCTTCCATTGCATTGTTGAGGTGCATCATCACCTCGCGACGAGGGCCGTTGAGGCGACGGAGAGCAAGGTCGATGCCGCCGACGACGACAGCCAGCATGTTGTTGAAGTCGTGGGCGATGCCGCCGGTCAGCTGCCCGACCGCCTCCATCTTTTGAACCTGGCGAAGCTGAGCCTCGGCGGCCTCGCGCTCGGCCGCCTCTTCCTTCAGCGCCTGATTGGCTTCCCACAGCTCCTGCGTCCGCTCGCGCACGGCCTGCTCGAGCACCTCGGAGCGCTCCGCCTCGGATTCTACCTGGCGCATCGCCGCGGCATTCTGACGGAGCGCCTGGACCGCAACGACCCCCAGGAAGACGGCGCCGAGACCGACGATGATGCCGAGCCAGCTGAGATAGCTGGTGAGTTGGTCGGCCTGGGCTGAGAAGAGTTGGCTCTCCTGGATGCGGCTCGCCTGCGACTGGCGCTCCGCGCGGATGATATCCTCAAGCGTGTCGTCGAGCTTCGTTCCGGTGCCCGATTTGGCCGCAGCATAAAAATAGCTGATCCCGGTGTCGCCTTGCTTGGCCAGGGCCGCGCGCGCAGCCAGCGCAAGCTCGTCTCCATGTTTGCGATAGAGGCTTTGCGCCTCGGCGATGCGGCGAAGCTGCTGCGGATTATTGCGCTCCAGCCCCTTCAGCTGGTCGATCTGGAATCCGGCGAGCTGCCAGGCACTCGAATAGACATTGCCGCTATGCTCGACGTCCTCGTCCAGCGTGAAGCGAGCGAGGGCGGCGTCCGCCTTGGAAACGTTGGCGCTAACGTTGCGGACCAGCAATGCGACCTGGTTGGCCTGGCGCTCCGCGGCGAGCGCGCGCTCCCGGGCGTCATTGGCGAATTTTACCGCGAAAACCATGAGGACGAGGACGAGGGCCGCTACGAGGCCCACCGCCGCGGCACCGCCGCGCCGCCAGTCGAACCGAACGGCCTCCCCTTCGTCGTTCATCCGATCAGTGTAGTCCGACCAGGCGTTGCATGAAAGTCACGAAACGAGGCAGTTCCGTGGCGATTCCTCAGCTGATGCAACCTGTTGCACGGCCTGCCGCAGCGAACATGCCGAGGATCTCTCCGACCTGTTCCTCGGTGTGGAGCGCACAAAGCGAACAGCGAAGCAGCGTCATGCCCGCGGGTGTCGCCGGCGGGCGGGCGAGGTTTACGTAAAGCCCCTCGTTCAGCAGCGCCTCCCACATCGCCGCGCCCTTTTCGAGGTCAGGCATGATGACGGCGATGATGGCCGATTGGGGCTCGTCGGTGCCGAGCGTGAAGCCCAGCTGGCGGAGGCCGGCGTGGAGGCGCTTCGAGTTTTCCCACAGGTGAGCGCGCTTGTCGGCGCTGTCCATCAGCTTGCGGATCGAGGTGGCGGCGGTCGCGACGACGGAAGGCGGTAGCGAGGCGGTGAAGACGTAGGGGCGGCAGACCAGCCGCAGGATCTCGAACTTCGGGTGGTTGGAAACGCAGAAGCCACCGACCGTGCCGACCGACTTGGAGAAGGTGCCGATGATGAAGTCGACGTCGTCGATCACGCCTTGGGCCTCGGCAACGCCGCGGCCGTGCTCGCCGATGAAGCCCATTGAATGCGCTTCGTCGACCAGCACCATCGCGCCATTGGCCTTCGAAACCGCAACCATTTCCTTCAGCGGCGCGATGTCGCCGAGCATCGAATAGACGCCTTCGAGCACGACCAGCTTGCCGGCTCCGTCCGGAATCCGCTTGAGGCGCTTTTCGAGCGCTTCGATGTCGTTGTGGCGGAAGGGGACGATCTGGGCGTTGCCGAGCGCGCAGCCGTCGTAAATCGATGCGTGGCTATCGATGTCGAGGACGATGTAATCGTCCTTGCCGGCGATCGTGGAGATGATACCGAGGTTCGCCTGGTAGCCGGTCGAGAAGACCATGGCGTGGTCCATGGCGTAGAAGTCCTTGAGCGCCTGCTCGCATGCCTTGTGGCCGCCATAGGTGCCGTTAAGGACGCGGCTGCCGGTCGTGCCCGAGCCGAAATCGTCGAGCGCCTGCTTGCCCGCGGCGACGACGTCGGCGTCGAACGTCATCCCCATGTAATTGTACGTGCCGAGCAGGATCGTCCGCTTGCCGTTGCAAATGGCGACGGTCGGGCTTTCGACCTTTTCCATCACCAAGTTGAACGGGTCGGTAAGACCGGTCGCGAGCAGATCCTCCCGCTGCCGGATCAGTGGGTCGAACTTGGAGAAGAGATCGCTCACGCCTTCAGTTTCTCCAGCGCGTCGACGAGCTGGCCGACGGTCTCGATCTCGGCCTGCATGTTCATCGAGATGAGGACGTCGAACTCGTCTTCGACGTTGGCGACGAAGTCGAGCACGGTCAGGCTGTCCCACTCGAGATCCTGGGCGAAGCGCGTGCTCTCGCCGACCGTGATGCCTTTCTTGTTGAAGGGCTCGATCAGCTCGAGGGTCTTGGCGAGGGTCTGGGCGCGGTCTGACATGCGGTTTCCGTTAGTGCCGGGGCAACCGTTAAGCAACGCAATGGGGCGTGAATGCGGCGCGGATCAGGCGCGTGAAGCGACGTTCGGCCGGTGCACGGGCGGGAGCTTCGCGACCAGGCGCGGTCCTAGCCACAATTCCGATCTCACCCGGAGGCGTTTGTCATAGGCTGCAGCGACGGCGTCGCGATCGGACCTGCATTCGATGCGGTCGGCGCGGATGAACTTGCCGCTGGGGTCGAGAAAACGAAGACGATACGCCGACATATTATTGTAACAATTGAGACGTCGGGCCATGCTCGCAATAGGGGGGAGTCCGGAAGGCGGCCACGGTGCGATACCTGAGCGTATAGGGATCGACCCCTATACAAGGATCAGGCCGCGCATGATTGAGCGGAAGCCTCATTGAAGGCGTCCCACGATGAACATTGAAACCCCCCAGCCATTTGGAGCCCCTAAGGCGAAACCCGCGACACCCATGAAGGCCCGGCGACAGCGCCGCAAGGAAATCGCCAAGGCGCCGGCACGGAACAAGGCGAAGCCCGAGAAGCTTTCGCGCAAGTCCTACGAAAAGGAGATGGAGAAGCTTCAAGTGAAGCTTTGCCATCTGCAGGACTGGGCACGCGAAACCGGAGCGCGCGTCGTCATCGTGCTGGAAGGGCGCGACACGGCCGGCAAGGGCGGCCTCATCAAGCGGATCACCGAGCGGGTCAGCCCGCGCACCTTCCGCGTCGTCGCCCTGAGCGCTCCCAACGAGCGCGAGCGCTCCAAGCTCTACATGCAACGCTATATCGAGCATTTCCCCGCCGGCGGCGAAATCGTGATCTTCGACCGCAGCTGGTACAACCGCGCGGGCGTCGAGCGGGTCATGGGGTACACGGAAGAGAAGCAGGTTAAGCGCTTCCTCGAAGATGTGCCGAAGTTCGAGCGCTGGCTGGTCGAAAGCGGCGTCATCCTCATCAAGCTGTGGCTCGAGGTCAGCAAGAAGGAACAGGACCGGCGCCTGGAAGCCAGGATCGACGATCCGCTGAAGCAGTGGAAGCTCAGCCCGATGGACCTCAAGTCCTATACCAAATGGTACGACTATTCGCGGGCGCGAGACGCGATGTTCGCTGCAACCAGCCATAAGCCGGCGCCGTGGTATGTGATCCACAGCGATGACAAGAAACGGGCGCGGCTCAATGCAATCTCCCACATCCTGTCGCTGATCCCGTATCACAAGGTCAAGCATGAGAAGGTGAAGCTGCCGAAGCGCTCGGACAAGAACAGCTACAAGGACGAACTGCCCGCTCACCAGGTGAAGCTGGTGCGCGAGCGTTACTGACGCGGCACCGATGGCGATGAATGGCTGGCTTCAACGGCTGCCAGGCCTACAAATCCTGAGAGAGTATCAGCTCGCCTGGTTGCGCAATGACATTGTCGCCGGCATCGTGCTGTCGACCATGCTCGTGCCGGTCGGGATCGCTTATGCGGTTGCCTCGGGCGTGCCGGCGATCAACGGCCTTTATGCGACGATCATCCCGCTGCTCGCCTATGCGCTGTTCGGGCCGAGCCGGATCCTCGTCCTGGGCCCGGATTCATCGCTTGCGCCGATCATCCTCGGCGTCGTCCTCCCATTGTCGGCGGGAGATCCGGAGCGGGCCGTAGCGATTGCCGCGGCGATGGCAGTTGTGGCGGGTGTCGTGTGTATCTTGGGCGGCTTCTTTCGCCTCGGTTTCGTGACTGAGCTGCTCTCCAAGCCCATCCGCTACGGCTACATGAACGGGATCGCGCTGGCGGTGATAATAAGCCAGCTGCCGAAGCTGCTCGGGTTCAAGATCGAGAGCACCGGGCCGCTGCGCGACCTATCGGCGATCGGCAAGGCGGTCGCTAACGGGCAGGCGCATTGGGCCGGCACGATCCTCGGTGTTGCGACCCTGATCGCAATACTCGTCCTCAAGGCACACAAGAGAATGGGCGCGATCTTGATCGCGGTCCTCGCGGCAACGGCGGTGACGGCCTGGTTCGACTTGCCGCAGGCTTATGGCGTGAAGGTGCTGGGGCCAGTTCCGCAGGGGCTTCCGGAATTCGCCCTGCCATGGCTGCAGTTCAGCGACCTCGTCCCGGTCATCACCGGCGGCCTTGCGGTCGCCATCGTCGCCTTTGCCGACACCAGCGTGCTGTCGCGGACGTTCGCCGCCCGAGCCGGGGCCCGGGTCGATCCCAACCAGGAGATGATTGGGCTGGGCGCCGCCAATCTCGCGGCCGGCTTTTTCCAGGGCTTCGCGATCAGCAGCAGCTCGTCGCGGACGCCGGTAGCCGAAGCGGCCGGGGCGAAGACGCAGTTGACCGGCGTCGTCGGGGCAGCCGTTGTAGCGCTGGTCATCGTCGCGCTGCCGGCGTTGTTCAAGGACCTGCCCTATTCGGCGCTGGCCGCGGTCGTGATCGCGGCGGCGATCGGCCTGTTCGAGTTCGCCGACCTCGCGCGCATCTATCGCATCCAGCAGTGGGAGTTCTGGCTGTCGGTCGTCTGTACCGCCGGTGTGGCGGTGTTTGGAGCCATTCCGGGGATCGGAATCGCGATCCTCCTCGCCGTTATCGAATTCCTGTGGGACGGCTGGCGGCCGCATTCGGCCGTACTGGGCGATCCGGACGAGATCGAAGGATTCCACGACGTCACGCGCTATCCACAGGCGAAGCGTATCCCCGGCTTGGTGATATTCCGCTGGGACGCGCCGCTGTTCTTCGCCAACGCCGAACTATTCGCCGAGCGTGTGCTTGAGGCTGTCGAAGCATCGCCGACGCCCGTGCGCCGAGTAGTCGTCGCGGCGGAGCCGATCACAAGCGTGGACGTGACGTCCGCAGACGCGTTGGTGGAGCTGGACGAGCAGCTGTCGGCACGCGGAATTGCGCTTTGCTTCGCCGAGTTGAAGGACCCCGTGAAGGACAAGCTGAAGCGTTTCGGGCTGTTCTCGAAATTCGGGGAGGAGCGTTTCCTGCCGACCATCCATTCAGCCGTGCGCAGTCACCTCGGGACGCGCAAGCTCAAAGCCGTGTCCAGTGAGAGCGCGTAACGTCTAGCTTCGTCCCGTCATCAAGGCCGTCGCGGGCGGCGGCGCGAACTCGAGAGCCGGCACCGACGCGCCCGGCGAGCCGGCGGTGACGACGCGGTAGATCGCAGTCCCGACCGGGCTGTACGTGATTGCCTCGGTCAGGACGAGGCAGGCGAGCATCGCCCCGACGCCGTAGCGCCACGCCGGATGGACCTGGCCGCTGCGCCTCAAGTCCGCGATAATCCCGGCAGCCGGGAACAGCAGGCAAGCGGTGAAGCTCGCCTCCCATGCCCAAGGCTGAAGCAGGGGCATGGGCAGGAGGCGTCCGAAGGCCGGGCCGAGCAGCAGCGACATGCCGCAGAAATGCAGGCGGCGATGCCATTGCGTGCGGCGGCGCTGCGTGACCGCGGCGATGGTCAAACCGGCGAAAGTGAAGAGCGTCATCGGGTCGAAGACGAGGAATTGAAGCGGGCGGAAGAAGAAGGGGACCTGGCCGCGGCGCAGCATTGCAAGCGTCACCAGGCAGCCCAAAAGGACCATCGGAAAGATCCAGCCCATCGCGATCCAGCCGAGCTTGCGGTGGATGTCGAGGCGGCCAGTTCCGATCAGCAGATTCTGGGTCAGATAGATGAAGACCCAGCCCATGAAGACGATCGCATGGGCGTGAACCAGCGGCGGCGACATGAAGGTCGAGCGGCCCATCGCATGCTGGAACGAGAAGCCGGCAACGATGGTGATCGCCATGACGACGGCGGCGCGGACGAAGAAACGATCGTCCGAGCTGGACGTGACCGGAATATCAGATGCGATACTTGCCATTGCCTAGCCCCCGCAAAGAATTGGCCGCCCTAGCTATATGGCGCTGAAAGGCTTCGCGGAAGAGCCGATCCGCCGCTGGTGGACGCGCCGGTGCGCTAAATCTTATTGCGGCGGCGGCGCGGAGGTTGGGACGCCGGAGGTCATTGGATTTCGTTGAAGCATGTTCTCCGTCGGCGATTGACCGCAGGCGCTGATCTGTGCGCCGCTTCCGCTCAAGGTCTGGCAGCCGTTGTCGGAAACTTGCTGATTGATACGCCAGGTCACGCGCGGGGACGTCCAGACGCTGCGCACAGCCTTGCCCGCGGCATCCATCGCCGGCTTGAACTTCGCGCGTTCCGTGACAAGCTGGCAGCCTGTGGTGTCGATCAGCGCTGAACCGCTTGGAACCAGCACGTCACAGCCCGAGATTGCGCCGGTTTCGTCGACCAGCAGCTGATATTGGGTTCCGTCGCGCTGCTTCTTCATCGCGTCGGCCGGCATGTCGCTCGTCGTGAACATGTCGGTAATGTTGCCCAGCGGGGCTTGTGGTTTGCGGAAGCTGCCGCCGACATTCCACGAACGCTGCAGATCTTCAGTGCATTTGCGCAAGGCTTCGAGCACTGTCGGCAATTCCGCGAGTGTCAATTCGAACTGGGTGCCATTTGGTCCGCGCAGGTTCATGGTCGATGCCGAACGCGCCTGCTCCATTTGGGAGGCCATCAGCCTGAACTGAAGCGCGCTCTGGTTGACGCCCTGTGCACCGAAATAAAGGACGCCGCTCTTGATCGGGCCCTTTCCGAAATCGACCGTGCCCTCG
>Ga0070671_100002869_pt1 | contig 13413 bp, 12 predicted proteins | sample KBSS73metaG_FD_65341 | JGI IMG/M metagenome (GOLD analysis project Ga0070671, IMG submission 65341) | Switchgrass rhizosphere microbial communities from Kellogg Biological Station, Michigan, USA - KBS S7-3 metaG | ecosystem: Host-associated > Plants > Roots > Rhizosphere > Soil ...
TTGTACTTCCTGATCAGGTCCCAGGTGCTGAACTTCTCGCTGTAGCGGCGCCGGTTGTTCTTCCACATGAAGTCGTAGACGCAGTTGTGGAAGTAATAGAACTCGAGGTGCTTGAACTCGGTCTTGGCGGCGCTGAACAGCTCCTCGACGCGGTGGATGTGCTCGTCCATCGTTCCGCCGACGTCCATCAGCAGCAGCACCTTCACCTTGTTGTGGCGCTCGGGAACCATCTTGATGTCGAGCCAGCCGGCATTCGACGCGGTGGCGCGGATCGTGTCGTCGAGGTCGAGCTCCTCGTCCGAGCCTTCGCGCGCGAAGCGGCGCAGGCGGCGCAGCGCGACCTTGATGTTGCGCGTGCCGAGTTCGAGCGAGTCGTCGTAGTCCTTGAACTGGCGCTGGTCCCAGACCTTGACCGCCGACTTGTTGCGGCCCTTGTCCTGGCCGACGCGGATTCCCTGCGGGTTGTAGCCGTAGGCGCCGAACGGGCTCGTGCCGCCGGTCCCGATCATCCTGTTGCCGCCTTCGTGGCGCTCCTTCTGCTCCTCGAAACGCTTCTTCAGCGTCTCCATCAGCTCGTCCCAACCCATCTTCTCGATCTTCGCCTTCTCCTCGGCCGTCAGCTCGAGCTCGAGCTTCTTCTGCAGCCAGTCGAGCGGGATCTCCTGAGTAAAGTCGGTGAGCATCTCGACGCCCTTGAAGTAGGCGGCGAAGGCGCGGTCGAACTTGTCGAACTGCGCTTCGTCCTTGACCAGCGAGGTGCGCGCGAGGTAGTAGAAGCGGTCGATCGTCGGCCCTTCCTCGCCGTCGTCGATGACGCCGGCCTCGATCGCCTCGAGCAGGGTCAAATACTCCTTGACCGAGACCTTGAGCTTGGCGGCGCGCAGGGTGAAGAAGAAGTCGATCAGCATGGGCGACGAGGATAGCGCCGAAGGGCGCATACTGTTCGACCCGCCACCCCCGAGCCGCACGAAAGGAGATCGTCACGATGGCCCAGTTCGAGCCCTACCTCAGCTTCAACGGAAATTGCGCCGAGGCGATGCGCTTCTACGAGAAGACGCTCGGCGGCAAGATCGAGATGTCGATGACCTACGGCGAGGCGCCGCCGATGCCCGGCCAACCGGCGCCGAGCGGCGACGCGGCCAAGCGGATCATGCATGCGTCGATGACGGTCGAAGGCGATCGCATCATGGCCTCGGACATGCCGCCCGGCATGCCGTACGAGGCCATGAAGGGAATCACGGTGTCGCTCGCCTACCCCGACGTCGCCAAGGGCAAGGCGATCTTCGAGGCGCTCTCCGCCGGCGGCAAGGTGACGATGCCGTACCAGAAGACGTTCTGGGCCGACGGCTTCGGCATGTGCACCGACCGGTTCGGAACGCCGTGGATGGTCAATGCCGGCGACGACGGCGGCAACAAGAAATAGCCCGATTGCAGACACCGTCACCGCGCGACGATCCGCGCGCGTTCCTGCGCGCGCTCTTCGACGCTGCCGTGGCCCAGGCGCTGCCGGGGCCGGCGCGGCTCGCCGACTTCCTGCCGCCTCCGCCGCGCGGTCGAACGCTCGTGCTCGGTGCGGGCAAGGCCGGCGGGTCGATGGCGGCGGCGCTCGATTCCGCCTGGCCCGCCGATGCGCCCTTGAGCGGGCTCGTCGTCACGCGCTACGACTCAGTGCCGCCGGCGTTCGCGGCGGCGCAGGCGCGCGGCGCGACGCGGATCGAGGTCGTCGAGGCCGCGCATCCGGTTCCCGACGAAGCGGGCCGACGTGCCGCGGCGCGGATCCTCGAGCTCGCCCGCGGCCTCTCGGCCGACGACCTCGTCGTCTGCCTGATCTCGGGTGGCGCGTCGTCGCTGCTCGCGCTGCCGGCGCCCGGCGTCACCTTCGCAGAGAAGCAGGCGATCAATGGCGCGCTGCTGAAGAGCGGCGCGGCGATCGACGAGATGAACTGCGTTCGCAAGCACCTGTCGGCCATCAAGGGCGGGCGCCTCGCCGCCGCGTGCGCGCCGGCGCGAGTCGTCACGCTCCTCGTCAGCGACGTTCCCGGCGATTCGCCGTCGGTGATCGGCAGCGGGCCGACGGTCCCCGACCCGACAACCTGCGCCGATGCACTCGCCGTCCTCGGGCGCCATGCGATCGCCGTTCCGGCGTCGATCCGCGCTGGCCTCGAGAGCGGCACGCTCGAGACGCCCAAGCCGGGCGACCCGGTGTTCGCCGGCCACGCCGTGCATCTCGTCGCGACGCCGCAGCAATCGCTCGACGCGGCCGCAGAGCGCGCCCGCGCGGCAGGGATCGACGCGCACATCCTGAGCGACGAGATCGAAGGCGAGTCGCGCGAGGTCGCCAAGGCGCACGCCGCGCTCGCGCGCCAGATCGCCCGGCGCGGCCAGCCGTTCGCGCGGCCATGCGTCGTCCTCTCGGGCGGCGAGACGACGGTGACCGTCAGGAACAAGGATGGCCGCGGCGGCCGCGCCGGCGAGTTTCTGCTCGGCTGCGCGCTGGCGCTGCAGGGCGAGCCCGGCGTCTGGGCGCTCGCCGCCGACACCGACGGCATCGACGGCGTCGAGAGCAACGCCGGCGCCTTCGTCACGCCCGACACGCTCGAGCGGGCGCACTCCCTGGCACTCAGCGGCCGTGACCACCTCGACCGCAACGACGCCTACTCGTTCTTCGCCCGCCTCGGCGACCTGCTCGTCACCGGTCCGACGTTCACCAACGTCAACGATTTTCGGGCGATCCTGATCCAGTAGGGTTGCCGTGGCCGGCGGAGCGCCCGACCATGCGGCGCGTTCCCGTCGGGTCCATGATGCCGACGTCGCCGACGCGCGGACCGGGGTGGCGCGAGGCGCGGAACGGCACCGCCGGCCAGGCGGCGCCATACGCATAGCCGTAGCTGACGCCGTCCTGCGCATTGAGCGCGGCCAGCCGGTCGCGCTCCAGCTGGAGCCCGGCCAGGCGCATGCGTTGGGCATCGTCGTCGGCGCGCTGCTGCCGCTGCTGGTCGAGCATGCGCTGCACGCGCTCGGTGACCAGATTCGCCTCGGTCTTGACGTCGAGAGCGCGCTGGCGCGCCGCCGCCGGATCCTCGCGCTCGATCTGCCACGAGCGCTCGGTCTTCGCCCCGGCCGCCGGGCGGTCGGTGAGGAGCAGGCGACCGTCGGCAGTTCGCTGCTGCAGAACCTGCGTCGCCTCGGCCGTGTCGGCGCCCGCGGGGCCGGCGAATGAGGCGGCAAGGAACGCGACGGCGAGGAGCTTGTGCATGATGGCGGCCCTGCGAACGGTCTGCGACAAGCCGGACTGTGCCACCCCGCCATCGCGGAGGCGAGCGAAAAGGAGATGCACGCCGCGCTTGTTACGCTTCGGCTGCATCCGCTTCCGGATCCCCGACATGACCGAGACCTTCACCTTTCGTGCCGACGCGCTCGGCGCCGCCGTGCGCGCGATCGTCGCCGCGGCCGGATCGAACGACGGCGAGGCGGCGCAGGTCGCCGCCAACCTGGTCGAGGCCAACCTGCGCGGCCACGATTCGCACGGCGTCGGCATGGTGCCGCGCTACATCGACGCGGTGCTCGAGGGCGGCCTCGCGGTCAACGCCCACGTCGCCGTTCGCCAGGACAGCGGCGCGCTGCTCACCCTCGACGGCCGCCAGGGCTACGGCCAGGTGATCGGCCGGGAAGCGATGGATCTCGGCGCGGCGCGCGCCAAGGCGAACGGCGTCTGCATCGTCGGCCTCGCCCACTCGCACCATCTCGGTCGGATCGGCCAGTGGGCCGAGCAGTGCGTCGAGCACGGCCTGGTGTCGATCCACTTCGTCAACGTGCTGTCGCAGCCACGGGTCGCGCCGTTCGGCGGCCGCGACGCGCGAATCGGCACCAACCCGTTCTGCGTCGGCATCCCGCGCCCGGGGCGAGAGCCGATCGTCCTCGACTTCGCGACCAGCAAGATCGCCCAGGGCAAGACGCGCGTCGCCTACAACATGGGCGTCGCGGTCGAGCCGGGAACGCTGATCGACGACCGCGGCGAGCCGACAACGAATCCGCGCTACGCGGTCATCGAGCCGATCGGCGCGCTGCTGCCGTTCGGAGAGCACAAGGGCGCGGGGCTGGCGCTGATCTGCGAGCTGCTCGGCGGCGCGCTCGCCGGCGGCGAGACCGCACGCGCCGTGAGCGACGGGCGCCGGCGCGTCCTCAACAGCATGTTCTCGATCCTGGTCGACCCGGAACGACTGGGAACGGCGGCCAACCTCGCGCGCGAGATGGAGGAATACGTCGCCTATGCGACCGCATCGCCGCCGCAGGCCGGCGTCGACCGCATCAGGACGCCGGGCGAGCCCGAGCGCGAGATGCGGGTGCGGCGCCTCGCCGACGGCATCCCGGTCGACTCGGTGACGTGGGCCGAGATTGTCGCCGCCGGCGCCAAGGTGGGCGTCGCGGAAGAGCGAATCGAGTCGGTGGCACGTGGCTAGCCAAGCGATGTCGATGGACATCGCTGCGCGGCACGCTTCCGACATCGCTTCAAGGCTCGCGCCCGTGTTCGCGTCCTGGCTTCGCATCGTCGGCGCCGGCGCGGCGCTGATCGGCGCCAGCATCGCAGTGAACGCGGCGCCGCAGATCGACAAGCTGCGCGCGCCGCCCGGCTTTCGCGTCGAGCTGCTCACCGACGCGGTGCCGAACGCCCGCCAGATGACGCTTGGTCGAAGCGGCGACGGCAAGTCGATCGTCTACGTCGGCAGCGCGAGCGCGGGCGCGGTCTACGCGGTCGAGCTCGGCGCGACCGGCAGCGCGACGGTGCGAACCATCGCGAGCAACCTGCGCGTGCCGACGGGAGTCGCCTGGCGCGACGGCGCGCTCTTCGTCGGTGCGCTGGAGCGCGTGCTTCGCTTCGACGGCATCGACGACCGGCTCGCCGCGCCGCCGGCACCGGTGCTCGTCAGCGACCGTTTCCCGGCCGACACGCAGCACGGCCGCAGGTTCATCGCCTTCGGGCCCGACGGCAAGCTCTACGTCTCGATCGGCGTGCCGTGCAACATCTGCCTTCCAGATGATCGGCATGGCGTCATCCAGCGAATGAACGTCGACGGCAGCGCGATCGAGACGGTCGCGCGCGGGATCCGCAACTCGGTCGGCTTCGACTGGAGCCCGGTCGATCGCGCGCTCTGGTTCACTGACAATGGTCGCGACAGGCTCGGCGACGATCTTCCCGCCGACGAGCTCGATCGCGTGACTCGGACCGGCGAGCACTTCGGCTATCCGTTCTGCCATCAGGGCGACGCTGCCGATCCGGAGTTCGGCGCGCAGCGCGCCTGCAGCGAGTTCACGGCGCCGGCCGCCAAACTCGGCGCGCACGTCGCCGCGCTCGGCATGCGCTTCTACGCCGGCACGCAGTTCCCGGCGGCGTACCGCGGCAGCATCTTCATCGCCGAGCACGGCTCCTGGAACCGCAGCACCAAGAGCGGCTATCAAGTGGTGCGTGTCGCCGTCGATGCCCAGGGCCGTGCGAGCACGCCCGAGCCGTTCCTTCAGGGATTTCTGCAGGTCGAAGGCGGACGCGAAACCGTGTGGGGCCGGCCCGCCGACGTGCTGCCGCTTCCCGACGGTTCGCTCCTGGTCAGCGACGACCAGGCCGGCGCGATATATCGGGTCCGCTACTCCCCGTAAGGGACTCCAGCGGAGTCCACCCCTCCCTCTTGGAGGGAGGGGCTGGGGAGGGAGCAATCCTGGCAGCTCCCTTGCGGAGCAAGGGAGGGGCGGACGCCTGCGGAGTCCTTTCAGTACTTCGGGCGGTTGTCGCGCAGGAGTTGCGCGGAGGCGATCGCGGAAAGCGTCGAGAGGACGAGGCAGGCCCAGATGACCGGCACGTAGCTGCCGGTGCGGTCGAACACGGCGCCGGCGACCACGGGTCCGAGCAGGTTGCCGAAGGCGGCGCCGCTGTAGAGGGTGCCGAGGATGCTCGACACCGCACGCGCGCCGAAGAGATCCATGCAGAGCGCAGGCATCAGCGAGACGATGCCGCCGTAGCTGAGGCCGAGCCAGAGCGCGAAGAGCGCCAGCGCCGGGTAGCCGCCGGCGACGAGCCAGAGCAGGTAGCACGCGCCGAGCGACGCCTCGAGCACGGCGATGCTGGCGATCCTGCCGAGGCGATCGGCGAGGCCGCCGATCGCGAACCGGCCGATGATGCTGCCGACGCCGATCAGGCCGACGAGGCCGACCGCGCGCGCATCGCCGATGCCGAGGTCGCGCGCCGCCGCCGAAACGTGAGCGAAAGGAATGAACATCGCCGGTGCGGCGAGGACGCACGCGGCATACATCCACCAGAAGCGGCGGCTGCGCAGCGCCTCCTTCAGCGTCATTCCCGCCGCCGCGGTTCCGGGCGCCGCGCGTGCCGGCGCGCGGCGCAGCATCAGCGTCGCGCCGATGCCGACGACGACGACGCCGGCGGCGAGCGCCTGCAGCGCGTGGCGCCAGCCGAGCGCGTCGATCGACGCGGTCGCGACTAGCGGAAGCACGAGTGTGCCGACGCCGATCCCCGCGCTGGCGATCCCGGCGGCGAACGCGCGCCGGCGAACGAACCACGGCGGCACGCTGGCGATCGCGGGCGCATAGACGAGGCCGATGCCGATGCCGAGGCCGCCGCCCCAGGCGGCGTAGATCGCCGCCATCGATTGCGCGAAGCTGCTCCCCAGCAGGCCGGCAGCGATGACGATCATTCCCGCCGAGCACACCAGGCGCGGCCCGAAGCGATCGGCGAGCATGCCGGCACCGGCGCCGAGGAGGAAGTAGATCAGCCCGGAGAGTCCGAAGACGAGCGAGACGTCGGCACGGTCGGCGGCGAACTCGGCAGCGAACGAGCGGAAGAACGCGGCGAAGGAATAGGCGACGCCGAAGATGATCGCCACGCAAGCGAACGCGCCCCCAACCACCCACCAAGCGCGCGGATCTTCAAGCGACTCCGACGCTTGCGAAGGCGCCGCTTTCAAGGCACGAGCTTTGCGCCGGTCAGCTGTTCCTGGGCTTGCACCAGAGACGGGACGAATTTTTTCCCGTGGCCGAGCGCGCTCGCCAGGACGAGCGACTGGTGCACCGCTTCGCCGACGACGGTCGGGATCGCCAGCCCTTCGGCGAGATGGGTGTAGTAGCGGACGTCCTTCCTCGCGTTGTCGAGCTCGAACCTGAGCGCGCCGAGGTCGCCGTCGAGCGTCTTGCTCATCATCTGGAAGAGGCCCGAGTTCACCGCCCCCATCGAGACGATGTCGACCAGCCTTTTCGGATCGATGCCGGCGCGCTGGCCGACCGCGAACGCTTCGGCGGTGGCGGTGCAGATCGCCTGCGCGATGAAGTTGTTGAGCAGCTTGACGATGTGGCCCGCGCCCGGCGCGCCGACGTGGAAGACGTTCTCGGCGAAGCAGCGCAGCACCGGCTCGATCCTCGCGAAGGTCGCGCCGTCGGCGCCGACCATCACGTTGAGCTTGCCGGTCTCGGCCTCGATCGGCGTTCGCGCGAGCGGCGCGTCGACGAAGGCGACGCCGGCCGCGGCGCACGTCTCGCGCAGTCGCGCGGTCGAGTCGGGCTCGCTGGTCGAGCAGTCGACGACGACGAGGCCGCGCCGCGCGCCGGCGAGCAGGCCGGACGCGCCCGCCACCGACGCCTCGACCTGCGGCGAGCCGGTGACGCACAGGAAGACGATCTCGCTCGCCGCGGCGAGCTCGGCGGCGCTGCGACACTCCTTCGCGCCGGCGTCGAGCAGGTCGGCGACGCGCTCGCGGTTGCGGTGCACGGTGAGCGAGAGCGAGTGGCCCTTGGCGAGAAGGTTCTTCGCCATGCCGTGGCCCATCAATCCCGATGCGCCGATGAATCCGATCGTTGCCATTCGCGACCTCGAAGTGTTCCTTGCATTGTCCGAAGCGAGGTCGGCGCGGCCATCGGTGCAGACGCTAGGCCGGCGCCGCAGCGGCTCGAGACGATTCCGGCGCCATGCGCGCGATGGTCGCGGCGGGGATGCGGCGCGATCACCACCGCAAGAGCGCGAGCTCGCGCGGGGTGCAACGCCGGTCAGGCGTCGCGCACCCAGGCGACGATCTGCGCGGCCTGCACGGCGCCGGCTTGCCGCTTGACTTCCTTGCCGGCGCGAAACAGCACGAGCGCCGGGATGCTGCGGATCGCCAGGCGCGACGAGACGACGGGGCTGGCGTCGCTGTCGACCTTGGCGAGCACGGCGAGGCCCTTGAGCTGGCGCGCCGCCTGCTCGAACTGCGGCGCCATCGCGCGGCACGGGCCGCACCACGCCGCCCAGAAGTCGACCACGACCGGAAGCTCGTGGCGCGAGACGAATTGCTCGAAGCGCGCGTCGTCGAGCGCGACTGGTTTGCCGTCGAGCAGCGGCGTGCCGCACTTGCCGCAGACCGGATCGTCGCGGGCGCGCTCGGGGTCGAGCCGATTGGCGCCGGCGCAGTTCGGGCAGACGACGATCATGTCGATCCCTGGGGATTCATCGAGACGTCCAGCGTAGCGCGAACGTCGATCGCCGCCTGCGCGGCGTGCAACGCCCCGACTGCTCGCGGGGCGTTGCGCGGCAGGTCAGAAGCCGGTCAGCGTCCGCGCCAGGCCGAAGGCGAAGTATGCGCAGATCGCCGCGACCACCAGCGCCTCGACGACGCGGATGCGCGCCGAGCTCGCCGGCGCCCAGACGGCGCTGCGTCCATCCTCGCGTGTCTCTTCGCGGGCATCGACGACGGGTGCAGCCGAGACGCGCGCGATGACGTCGCGCGTTTCGCTTTCGGCAAGAGATTCGGTCGGCGCGCCGGGTGCGACGACATCACGCGCTTCGCTTTCGGCGAGCGATTCGATCGGCGCGCCGGAGGCGAAGTCGACGAAGCCGCTGTTCAGGGGGCCGAGGAGGGACGGGGTGCGAAACATGGAGGTGCCTTCTTTTCGTCGGGTCTCGCGGCGCGAACTGCGCGTCGCCGGCGGAATTCTCGACAAGTCGAGCGCGTCGCGGGCGACCGCGTGCGTGCGTTAAACCACGGCCTCTTGCGCATGCGACCTGGCACGCGGATTCGTTCACGAGCGTTGTCGAAACGGTGTGCGGCGAGACAACGTTCGTGATCGCTGCGCGCTGTCATCGAGCGCGTCCGCTGCGCGCCGTCGTCGACCGCGCTCGCGCGGTCGCGAGGGCCGTCCATGCAACAGGTCGTCTACCCCGCGCTAGAACATCACCTCGTACTGCCAGCCCTTGAAGGAAAGGACCGCCGACTTCTGCCTGATCCGTTCGAGCACCAGGCCGGGCGCAAGACGGTCGCCCTCGTGGAAGACCTGGCCGTTGACCATGATCATCCGGCTCGCCGCATCGCCCGAATAGCTCGACCCGCCGATGACGACCTTGGGCAGATCGCGGCGGATCTCCTCCGGCAGCTCGGCCTGCGAGTAGACGCGGGCCGCGCCGGGGTTCGGCGTCGTCGCGGTGGCGGTCGTCGCCGGCGCGCTCGCGTCCGCGCCGCGCTGCTGCGAATTCCTGGCGTCCCCGCTCGATCGCGACGGCGCCCGCTCGACCGGCACGGCCGCGCGTGTGGCGACCTGCGGCCGCTCGCTCACGGCGGCCGGTGTCGTCCGCGCCGCCGGCAGCGGCGCCGGTGCGGGCGCGACACGCGTCTCGATCGGGGGCGCGGTCGCTGGCGCCATCGCCTGCGGGGTCGGCGCCACCGTGGCGGTCCCGCTCCCGGGCGGCGCCGCCGTGCCGACGACGGGCGGCATCGGAACCTGCGCGCTGGGCAGCACCGGCAACGGCGCCGGAACGACCGAGCCCTCGAGGGAAGACCGCGACGCCGACCCGCCGCCACCGAGGAAGGCCCACGCCAGCACCGCGACCAGCGCAAGCGACAACGCGGCGACGGCCCAGACGAGCCGACGCGGCCGGATCGTCGCGGCGTCGTCTTCGGCGATCGCGTGCTGCTGCGATTGCAGGCCGGGGACCGCGCCGCGCTCGCGCTCGGCGTCGGCGCGGCGCAGGGCATCGAGGATGTAGGACATGGCGTCTGTCCTTCGCTGTTCAGGACGCGGCGTCGGCCGCGAGGCGCGGCTCGTCGATGCCGACGGCACGGTTGAGCTGCATGAAGGTCGCCGGGCCGGCCCGGCCGTCGGCGACGAGCCCGTTGGCGGCCTGGAAGCGGCTGACCTTGCTGCGCAGCTCGGCGTCCATCGGCTGGCCGGCCGGTGGCGGCGGCTCGCCCGAGACGGTCGCGATCTGCGTTGCCAGACGGTCGACGACCGGTCCCGAAGCGCCCTCGACGACGGCGGCCACGTAACCCGGCGGCACGCGCCACGCCGTCGCGAACTCGCCGCGCCAGACGCGAGCGAGCGCCGCCGCCTGGACGACGATCGTCTGCTCGCCGGCGCGAAGCGTCGCGGTGGTTCCGTTGAGGCCGACGACGAGCGCGGTCACGGTGCGATCGGCGTCGTCGCGCAGCCAGACGACGCCCGGCCGCGCCAGGCTCCTGATCATCGGCAGCGTCGCGCTGAACTTGGCGCAGCGCACCTGTCGCCGCACCGCCGCGGCGCAGGGGTCGCCTTCGCCGGCCTCGACGCCCCACATCGGCAGCAGCTCGCGCCACGCGGACTTCTCGTCGACCGCGAACGTCGCCAGGCGGGCCCGCAACGCCGCGGCGTCGAGCGGCGCCATCGCCGCCGCGCCGGCGACGGCCGCCGTCGAGAGCACGGGCGCCGACGAGCTGGGCATTGCCGCCCGCGATGTCGCGCCGGCCGCCTTCATCGCGCTCGCGTCGCGTGGCGACGATCCCGAAGGCCGCGATGCGGCTCCCGCCAGCGCCGATGCCGTCGCGGCAGGGGGCAGCCGTGGCGCGCTCGCCGCAGTCGCCGTCGCCGACGCCGCGCCCGCGGCGGCAAGCGAGGACGTCGGCAGGGCGGCCAGTCGCCAGCCGGCATACAGCGCGAAGCCGACCGCCGCCGCCAGCGCGAGCCCGCCGACGACGACGAGGGCGACGCCGGCACGGCTGCGCAGTCGCTCCGGGTCGGGAGTCGTCGGCGTCGCGCGGCCGAACACCTCGCGGCCGGCCTTCTCGATCATCGGCACGTCGATGTTGTGGCGGCTGTGCGCGTAGGCGCCGAGCATGACGCGATCGCAGAGCAGGTTGATCCGGCGCGGCACGCCGCGGGTCAGCTCGTGGATGCGCTGCAAGGCCTGAGCGTCGAACGGCATCGCCCGCGTCATTCCGGCGACCGAGAGCCGGTGCCGGATGTAGTGCTCGGTCTCCTTGGCCGAGAGCGCGTTCAGGTGGAAGCGGGCGATGACGCGCTGGGCAAGCTGCTCGAGCTCGGGCCGCTCGAGCATCGTGCGCAGCTCGGGCTGGCCGATGAGGACGATCTGCAGCAGCTTCCTCTCGTTGGTCTCGAGGTTGGTCAGCAGGCGCAGCTGCTCGAGTACATCGGCCGAGAGCATCTGCGCCTCGTCGATGATGAGAACGTTGTTCTGGCCGACGGCGTGGGTCTGGAGCAGGAAGTCGTTGAGCGCGTCGACGTACGTCTTGACCGTCGGCGTCGGCACGTCGGCGGGCGCCGACGGGATGTGGAACTCGTCGCAGATCGTCTTCAGGAGCTCCATCACGGTGAGCTTCGGATTGAAGATGTAGGCGACGTTGCAGCGCTTCGGGATCTGCTCGAGGAAGCACCGGCACACGGTCGTCTTGCCGGCGCCGATCTCGCCCGAGAGGAGAACGAAGCCGCCGCCGCCGCCGACGCCGTAGAGCAGGTGCGCGAGCGCCTCGCGGTGGCGCTTGCTCATGTAGAGGTAGCGCGGGTCCGGCGCGAGCGAGAACGGCTGCTGCTTGAGGCCGAAGAACCGCGTGTACATGGGTCGGGAGAATAGCGCGCCGTGCCGTCACGCAGACCGGCCGGGCGGCAGGGCGCCCGCGCGCGCCAAGCAGGGCGGCCGAGTGCGCGATAGGATGCGACGCGCCCCAGCCCCGCCTCGATGACGCCCGAAACTTCTCCTTCACCCCCGCCGATGGCGGATGCCGGGTCGGCGCCTCTGATGGCGGACGCCGGTTCGGTGCCTCTGCGCAGGCGAGCCGCGCTCTTCGCCGCCCTGGGCGTCGTCGCCGGCGCGCTGCCGCGGGTCGCGCGCGGTGCCGACGCGTGGCCGAGCAGGCCGATCCGCTTCGTCGTTCCGTTCGCTCCCGGCGGCAGCTCCGAGATCGTCGCCCGATCGACCGCCGCCGAGCTCGCCAGGCTGCTCGGCCAGAGCGTCTACGTCGACAACAAGCCGGGAGGCGCCGGCAACGTCGCGATGGCCGAGGTCGCCCGCGCTGACGACCAGCACACGATCGTCCTCGGCCACATCGGCACGCTCGCGGTCAACCCGTTCATCTTCGACAAGCTGCCGTACGACCCGATCAAGGACTTCAAGCCGATCTCGCTGCTCGCCAAGGTGCCGAGCCTGTACGTCGTCCACCCCGACGTTCCGGCGAAGGACCTGAAGGAGTTCGTCGCGCTCGCGAAGGCGAAGCCGGGCCAACTCAACTACGGATCGGCCGGCAACGGCAGCGCCGGCCACCTCGCCTTCGAGTACCTGAAGATGGCGACCGGCACCTTCGTCGTCCACGTTCCCTATCGCGGCACCGGACCGCAGCTCACCGACCTGCTCGCCGGCCGCCTCCAGGCCGCGGCGGTCGGCGCGCCGGCGATCCTTCAGTTCGTCAAGGCGGGCAAGCTTCGCTGCATCGCGACCGGGTCGGCGCAACGCATCGCCCAGCTCCCCGACGTGCCGACGGTCGCCGAGCAGGGCTGGCCGAAGTTCGAGATGACCCAGTGGTACGGGGTCCTCGCGCCGGCGAGCCTGGCCGCGGCGGCGGCCGACAAGCTCGCCGCGGCCGCGGCGCGCGCGGTGCGCGAGCCGGCCGCGCTCGAGCGCCTCCAGACCGACGCGGCGATCGCCGTCGGCAGCACGCCGGCCGAGTTCGCCGCCTTCATCGCGAGCGAGCGCGAGCGCTGGAAGCCGGTGCTCGCGCGCGCGAAGGTCAAACCCGACTGAGGCTTGGCGCCGCGGCGCCCTTGATCTCGCGCGCGACGTCGTCGTGGAACCAGCCCACGGCCTGCTCGCCGCGACCGGCGGTGAGGTGATCGTTGGCGCCGCTCCTGATGCCGCGCTGGATGCCGATCGCGCAGGCGATGTCTTCCTTCTGGAACACGCCTTCCTCGATCAGTCGGAATGTCTTTTCCCAGTGCGCGTTCCAGTCGGGCGTGGCGCGATCGGCCGGGATCAGCATGCGGTGCGTCCAAGACAGCGTCTCCGGGCCGACGGGATAGAGCGTGACCAGGCTCAGGTAGTCGGGATGGAAGATCGTGATCGTGTTCGGGAAGATCACGTGGCTCGGCGTCGTCAGCTCGCAGAGCGTCGCCATGTCGGCAGGC
>Ga0070671_100002870_pt1 | contig 13413 bp, 13 predicted proteins | sample KBSS73metaG_FD_65341 | JGI IMG/M metagenome (GOLD analysis project Ga0070671, IMG submission 65341) | Switchgrass rhizosphere microbial communities from Kellogg Biological Station, Michigan, USA - KBS S7-3 metaG | ecosystem: Host-associated > Plants > Roots > Rhizosphere > Soil ...
CAAGGCCATTGACAAACCTGAGTTAACCTGGACAGAGATTCCTGACGAACAACTCAAACAGGGCATGCTGTCAGGCGGCCTACCCGACGAGTTAGCAGGTTTGATCACGGAACTGGGACAAGGTGTACGAAGCGGCATCATTACTCAAGATTTTTTTGCCACCGGTGCCCAAGTGACTGGCCAGCACAAGCTGGGAGATTTTGTAGAAGACTTCAAAAAGAAATATGAGCAGGCTTAAAAGACCTGCTTCAAAACCATACTCATGGAAACTTTAAAGAACGAAATTTCAAAGCCAGTGGCCCGCGTATTGGAGACCATTAATGTGCCGATTACGTTGGCATTCAATTACATTCAACCGGTATCTTTAAGCACCATTTTTCCCGGATATAACACTATTCCGGCGATCTTAAAAACCAACGAAACAGAAAAGTGGACCAAGGCAGGTCTATCACGGATGGTGACTTTTGCAGACGGCAATACTGCATTTGAAAGTATGCTTCATGTGGATTACCCTAATTATTTCTCTTATAAGATTGATGAATTTACATCCGAGGGATTGAATAGTTTAGTGGAAAAAGTAGATGGCGCATGGGTGTTCATCTCTGTTGAAGAAGAAAAAGTATTGATTGACTGGAAGTACATTATTAGTCCGAGGAGTGACGAAGCCGCTAAAATAATCAATGAGCATCTTTTGCCGGACTTTCAGGGAATGCTTGAGCAAGCGATGCGAATCAGCAAAAAGAATCTGGAATCAGGAGACTAACAAAAAAGTTTAGAGAAGTAAACCGAATTCTACTTCTCTAAATTGTTCATGAATGTAATGATGCAATAAAGAGAATAAGAAGGAATCGAAATAGTCTTAGTGCCCAAACGCCAGGCTTCGAGCTTGGCATTTGGAGATCGAGCATCCGAAATCATTGCAGGGCAAGCTTTGCCACTTCTTCGCCCACCAAACTACCCATCGCTACACCCATGCCGTTGCAGCGAACCGCACAGAAAACATTGGGTTGCACTTCCTGTATAATCGGGTTGATGTCTTCGCCAAAGCCCATGATGCCGCTCCACCAGTAATCCACCTCAGCATTTTGGCCGGGTAGTATCACTTCGTTCAGGTAGGAAATCAGTTGATTTTTTACCGCTTCTGTATGACCAAATTCCCAGGTTTGCTCTTTCTTAAAATTAATGTTCCGGCCGCCTCCGAATAAAACCCGGCCATCAATATTTCTGAAATAATAAAAGCCTTCATCAAAGTGAAAAGTGCCCTTTATTTTCAGTCCGGGAATAGGTTTGGTTACCAGCACCTGCCCCCTGCCGGGCACTACATCCAGGTTTGGATACAATTGCGCGGCGAAGGCATTGGTTGCCAATATCACTTTCTTGGTTTTCAGGTCGCCGTTAGAGGTTTTTAACCTAACATAATCGCCCTCATGTTCAATCGCATCCACATTGCACTGATTCAGCACCAAAACGCCCTGATCATACACTTTGCTCAGCAATGTACGCATCATTTTGCCGGTATGTATCTGCCCCTCGTAGGGATTATAGATCATTCCGTGCACTTTATGGAATCCAAATTCAGCTATTTTGGCATCAGCGACTGCATAAATGTCAGCATGGCCAATTACCTGTTTCAGTAAGTTGTTAAAGTATGTTAAATGATCCAGGCTCTCCTGCGCCATGCCCTGCTCGTGCTCCATAAATAGTTCATAGCCGCCATATTGCAGGTAATCAATATTCGCATCACCCAGGTTTTCACGTAGCCGCTGCAGTCCCCGCCACTTATAATCCACCAGGCGCAGCACTTCCTCTTCTGATGACCGCTTTAAGTAAGAAATTTGCTCCGAAAGCGAGCCAAAGCAGGCAAAACCGGCATTTTTAGTGCTTGCTCCGCTGGGTAAGAAGCCCCGTTCCAGCACAGTAACTTTCAGGCTGGGTTGTTGCCTTTTCAGATGCAAAGCTGCGCTCAAACCTACAATACCGCTGCCGATGATAACTACATCGGTATCATCTATAAAAGCCGTCCGCTCCCAGTATGAAAATGATGGTTCCAAACTCAAAAGTAAAAATTCATTGGAATACTTTTTGAAATACTCATCGTAAATAACACGAACATGAATCATTTATCATTTATAATAGGATACAACTCTGCCTGGTTCCTGATGATCCTGGTGGCTTTAGTTAGTTTTATTGTGCAGTGGCGTTTCAAGAGCAAGTTTAGCCGTTATGCCGAAATCGGCCTTCTATCGGGGCTAACAGGTAAAGAAGTAGCCGAGCGAATGTTGCAGGATAACAATATTTACAATGTGGAGGTAACTTCTGTTGAAGGTGAACTGACCGACCACTATAACCCGGTAAACAAAACAGTCAACCTGAGCCCCGATGTATACTACAGCCGGAGCGTTGCCGCTGCTGCTGTAGCTGCTCACGAATGCGGGCACGCCGTTCAACATGCCAAAGCTTATGCCTGGTTAAGTTTGCGGTCGGCATTGGTACCGGTAATTAATGTGGCCTCTACTTTAACCCAATGGACTTTGTTTATCGGTGTAATGCTGCTTTTCTTCACCCGTAATCCATTTGTGCTGGCTATTGGCGTGGCTGCATTGGCTTTGGTGACGTTGTTTAGCTTTATTACGCTACCGGTTGAGTTTGATGCCAGCAGGCGTGCACTGTTGTGGCTAAACAACAATTACAACGTAATGCAAACCCGCGAAGAACATGATCAGGCCAAGGATGCCCTCTGGTGGGCGGCCATGACCTATGTGGTGGCTGCGCTTGGCTCACTGGCAACTTTGGTGTATTATGCGTCGTTCCTGTTTAACAGAAGAAACTAAGCAAGTCTTGAGCCTGAAGTTTTAAGCCTTTTCTGAAACCAGAAAGGGCTTTTTTATTTAACAGAAAAAAATAAACAGCATACCGCTCAAAGTGTTGTAATTTTACTCTTAACAAAACACTACGACTATGATCAATCCAGATGATAAATTACCTGTTGACGATGCTGAAAGTGCAGACGCAGGAGATCAAAGAAGCCAGCAAGATGTCCATTCTAATGGACTGAATGAAGAATTCGATTCTGCGAACGAAGACAGTGCGCCACCTATCGATCTGTTGCGCCAGGCAGCCGATGCATCAGAAGCATCTTTTACTTTGGATGTAGATAAAGGCTACGCTCCTAAGGCGAAAGAGAAAAAAGATTGAGTCAGGATTTTCGTTCAAGGCCTTTTATCAGTTGCCCTAACACGCTGAGGCTTTGCTCCATGCGTTCGTCATAGGTCAGGCCAAAACTTATGCGTATAAAATTGGTAAAGCGCGAATCGGTACTGAATATCTGTCCGGGCGCAATACTGATGTTTTGCTCTATTGCCGCCTGGTAAAGTTCAAAAGCGTTTATTTTTTTATTCAGCTCTATCCACAGGGCATAACCGCCTTGTGGCCGGCTTATTTTGGTATCAGCCGGGAAATGTGTCGCAATAGCCTGCATATAACGTAAGCTTTGCATGTGCAATGCCTTTCGCAGGTTGCGCATGTGCAAATCATAACGCCCTGTCTCAAAAAAATGAGCAATGGCTGCCTGTGTAGGTGTAGCCGAGCTGATAGTATGCATCATTTTGATATTGATGATCTGCTCCTTAAACCTGCCGGGGATGCACCACCCAACCCTATAGCCCGGTGCCAGCGACTTGGATACTGAGGAACACAACATCACCCAACCCTCTTTATCATAGCTTTTACAGGTTCGGGGGCGGCTTTTTCCAAAATAGATCTCGCCATAAATGTCGTCTTCAATTAAAGGTATTTGTCGTTTGGTGATCAGATCAACTAATTGCTTTTTACGATCTTCAGGCATACAGCTGCCTGCCGGGTTGCTGAAATTAGTTACAAACAAACAGGCTTTGATAATCATCTCATCCATTGCACTTTCCAGGTAATCAATGTCGACGCCTGTTTCCGGATGAACCGGTATTTCCAGTACATTCAGGTCGAGGCTGAGCATTACGTTAAAAATTCCAAAATAGGTGGGGCTTTCTATCGCGACGGTATCGCCCGGTTTGGTAAGCGCACGCAGACAAAAGATTAATGCCTCCAGACAACCCTGGGTGGTTACCACATCACTTTCGGTGATCTGTCCGCCCCAATTAAATGCATTTTTGGCGATCTGCTTGCGTAATGAAATATTTCCCTGCACATTCTCATAATTTATATTCCCGTATGGGCTTTCACGCATTGCCTCAATCATCGATTTATTGAGTCGCGCAAGCGGTATTAAACTGACAGAAGGTGACGACGCTGATAAACGCAACACGTTTTCTTTAGACATGTTCACATTCACCATCGCAATCATCTGGCTGACGCTTGCCTGTTCGATCTTTTTTAATGGCGGATTGACTTCCGGCACTTTGGCAAACCTTGGCGACGAAAATTTGACATAGTAACCCGATTTGAATCGCGCCTCAATCATCCCCATATTCTCCAATTCGGCATAGGCTTTATAGGCGGTACTTATGCTGATGCCCTGCTGCCTGCTCAATGCACGTACGGAGGGCAGCTTATCGCCGGTTTTAAGCAGGTTTTGTTTGATCTGCTTTTCAATGCGTGCGACGATCTGATCGTACAAAAACACATTATCGGGCTCTGAAATTAACTTTTTCATCAATCTGTTATGGTCAAAAATAACAATTCTGTATCTGTTTTTTTATTGTTGCATGCGTTTACTTTGTAATAATTAATAATTCACCCACAATGGAACTTCAATTAATTGATTACAAACCAGAATATCAGCGTATTTTGAAAAGTTCAATAAAGCCTGGCTCGAGGAGTTTTTTTCAGTTGAGCCCTGGACAAATGGGTATTAGAGCATCCCGATGAAGCTATTCTGAAAGATGGTGATAAGATTTATTTTGCAGTATCGGAATCGACCATTGTAGGGACAGTTGCCCTTCGATTTATTGAAGAAGGTGTTTATGAAATGACCAAAATGGCTGTTGATAAATCTTATCACGGCGGTGGTGCGGGCCAGTTTTTATGTCGGGCTGCTATCAAAAGAGCTCATGAACTCGGAATGCGTAAATTAATACTTTATTCAAACAGGGCGCTTGAAAATGCCATTCACATCTATCGCAAAATGGGCTTTAATGAGATTCCCGTTGTTCCCGGGACATACAAACGGTCAGACATTATGACGGAGATTAACTTTATTCAACAAGAAACTATTTAAGAGTTATACCATGAAAACTAATACACTAAGCGAACAGGAAATACAGCAATTCAGGGCCGAAACCAAAGGGACAGCACACCGAATTCACCTTAACAATGCAGGTGCTTCGTTACCGCCGGATGTAGTGGTGCAAACGATGACCGATTATTTAAATGAAGAGGCTACTTATGGTGGTTATGAAACAGAAGCCAAATATCATGAGCAGATAGAAAACGTCTATACCTTAATTGCCAAACTGATCAATGCCAATGTGGATGAAGTAGCCGTTGCCGAAAACGCCAGCACAGCATGGGGAATAGCTTTTTATGGTCTTGATTTTAAAGAAGGCGATGTGATTATCACCTCTGAAATGGAATATGTGACCAACCTGATTGGCTTTTTAAATGTTCAGAAAAGATGGGGTGTCGAAGTGAAGATAATCCCGAACGACGAGAAGGGAAACTTTTCGCTTCAGGCATTGGAAGAGGCCATAACGCCGCAAACCAAATTGATAGCCGTTACTGAAATTGCTTCTACAACGGGATGCATGATACCAATAGTCGAAATTGGCAAAATTGCTCGCAAGCATAATATACTTTACCTGGTGGATGCTTGTCAAAGCGCTGGCCATGTGCCCATAGATGTAAAAGAGATTGGCTGTGATATGCTATCAGTAACAGGGCGTAAATACCTGAGGGCGCCTCGTGGAACGGGTTTTTTATATGTGCGTAAAGAAGTGCAGGACCAGATCAAACCCATATTCATGGATAATCATGCTACCAACTGGGTGAGCCTGGAAGATTATCAACTAAGAAATGATGCCAGGAGATATGAGCTGTATGAAAAGAACCGCGCGCTCACACTCGGTCTTGGTAAAGCTATTGAATATGCTTTGAATATCGGCCTCGACAGGATATGGGAGCGCATCCAATACCTGTCAGCACTATTACGAGCGCAACTTGCTCAAATTGATGGAGTAACCGTCCATGACTTTGGTGAGCGCCAATGTGGAATAGCAACTTTTTCGGTAGATGGGTTTGATGTTGCAGCTATAAAATCAAGGTTGGCTGAAGATCGTATCAACGTAACCGTTGGTAAAGCGGTATCAACACTTATTTACATGAAAAAAAATCAACTTAAAAGTGTTGTACGTGCATCTGTCCACTATTATAATACGGAAGATGAGATCGGGATCCTTTGCAAATCATTAGAAGCCATAATAAGATCAATTATAGCCGGGGCTGTCTGACAATGACAGCAAAGGTGAGTTGGGGCTAAAAAATATTCCAAAAGATTATTATTTTTAGCTTCCAACTTAACCAAAAAATCTAATGAAAATCAATCTCACTTTTTTTGTCATAGCCGCGGCTATTCTTGCTTCTTGTAATAATAATTCAAGTACTGCAACCGCAGTCAAAGAACAAGGTCTGCCTATTCAGGGTACCTGGCAATTACTTCAGGGTACTTTGACAGAAAAAGGCAAAGCACCTGTGGTAACCGATTACATTAAAGATCAAAAGTTTATCAAGATCATTAATGCCGATCATTTTTCGTTCATGGATCATGACCTGACCAAGGGGAAACAGCCAAAGCCGATCTTTAGTTCAGGTGGCGGTAAGTATACCCTGAATGGCGATAAATACACCGAGTATCTGGAATATTGCAACGAACGTGAATGGGAAAACAACAAATTTGATTTTACCGTCACCATAAAAAATGACACCCTTACCCAACAAGGCGTTGAGAAGATCGATAGCCTGGGTGTAAACCGCGTTAACGTAGAAAAATATATTAGACTGAAAGCAGAATAGGCTTTTTCGTTAAAATTAGTGGGCGACCTGCAGTTCTCTACCAGTTCGCCATTTTTTTTAATGAGCTTTGTATTAACCACCAATTCTATGGAAAAGAAAGAGGCATACAAATTTACCAGCGAGGATGCTGAAAACTACGACCGTTACCTCGGTCCTCTATTTTTTGAACCTTATGGCCAATATACAGCTTCTAAAATTGATGCGGGCCATGTATCATCGGTGCTCGAGATTGCCTGCGGAACCGGCCGCGTTACCCGGCATTTGCGCAAAGTGTTGCCTGCCAGCGTGAGGCTATTTGCCACGGATATTAGTTCAGATATGCTCAGTATAGCCAAGCGCGAATTGAATAACAATGGGATCATTTTCCAGGTTGAAGATGCACAGAACATTTCATTTGCCGACAATTCGTTCGATGTTGTAATATGCCAGTTCGGGGTCATGTTTTTGCCCGATAAAAAGAAAGGTTTCGAAGAGATATTGAGGGTATTGAAACCGGGTGGGAAATTTATGTTCTTTACCTGGGATGATACACTGAAAGTGCCAATATTTAAGGCTTTGATAGATGATCTTGTGCTTCCGCATTTCCGGGACGAAGATACAACGCGTTTTAAAGTCCCGTTTGCCATGAACGATCCAAAATTATTGGAGAAAATGTTGACGGATGCCGGATTTAAACATGCCGAATCAAATGTCATAGCCTTAAAATCGGGCGTTACTTCTCCTGATTTGGTCGTCGAAGGTTTCTTTAGAAAACACCCATTGGGACGAGAAATTATGGCCAAAGCACCGTCTGAATTTGAAACTGTTGCTCGGCGGTTTAAAGATAAGATTATCACATTGTCAGATACTGAAAATGCGTCTTTTCAGCTATCTGCCGTCCTGACAACAGGTATAAAATAGAATAAAACGACAAGCCATTTTTTCGTGCAAAACGGTGCAATTCGCCCGGTACAAGTCATTGAAAAACAATATTTTATTTTTTTCTGGTGCAAACCGAACGATTCTGCGTTTGTATACGTTTAAATAAATGTAGAAAATGGCATTTTTGCGAGCCTAATAAGAAGGTGATAGATACCCCGGTTGCCCACAATGAAGGATATAACTAATAAATACCATAGAATAAATAAAATTGATGACCGTCCTCTTAACATACATTTCGATATAAAGGATGTATCTAAAAGGACTTATCAACTCGGCCTTGCTACGTTATTTACCGGCATAGCGCTTTCTGTTTATACCTCATTTATAGGGCTTTACGTATCCTCTTTTGTAAGCGCCTGTTTCTGTTTCGCTATTTTAATGGTGATCTTGCTAAAATACAATGGCGATATTGAGAACCTGACCATTTTTATTGTTACCATCGTATGTGCCATGCTTGTCTCAACGGCAGCAATAGAAGGCTTGCAATCGTCGCAGTATCTTTATTTTTTCCCGTTGATGGTATCTATTCCCATCATTGTCGACCTCAAACAAACGCAATACAAGGATTCATTCATTTACATCGGTATTATTATTGTTTCGTTCCTGGCCTGTATACTAATCGGTCATAACGTAAAACCGCTCGAGGCCTTTACGCCCAGCCAGTTGAGTAAGCTTTCGTTTGTGAACAATGTGATCGCCATTTTGTCGACGATCATCTTTGCAGTATCTTATATTTTCTTTGAAAAGAAGTACATCCATCAGCTTAAGCAGCAAAATCAAAAGGTAGTAGATTCCCGCACCCAGTTCCTGGCTACTATGGGGCACGAGCTGAGGACACCTTTAAACGGTATTATCGGTGTCATCAACCTGATGAAACAGCAAAAAAGGGATGCCCAGCAGGACGAGTATTACCAGATACTGAAATATTGCTCGGACCACATGTTACAACAGGTAAACAATATTCTCGACTTCAACAAAATAGAAGCCGACAAACTGGAGATACACCCTGTTGAATTGAATATGAAGTTATTCCTGGTGAATTTGGGGATGCCTTTCGTTACTTTATTCCAGGAAAAAGGGCTTGAACTTAAAATCAACATTGACCCTGCATTGGATGTAGATGTGTTGGTTGATGACGTTCGTCTTGTACAGATATTTAATAACCTTTTATCAAACGCACTTAAGTTTACCGATAAGGGATTTGTGAAGCTGGATGTGATTTGCAAGAAAAAGGAAAATGAGTTTATTGATATTGGCTTTAGCATTGAAGACACCGGTATAGGCATAGCTGAGAATGATCAGAAGAAAATATTTGAAAGTTTTTGGCAGGTTTATGACGAGGATACCAAGAAGTTTATCGGAACCGGTTTGGGGCTGACGATTTGTGTTCGCTTGTTAAAACTGATGGGAAGCAACTTGATGCTGGTTAGTGAAAAAGGCAAAGGAAGTAAATTCAGCTTCGACCTGAAACTGGCTTACGCACCTGTGCAACAACAAAAAGCAGCAACAAGTAAAGCCATTGCAAAGGACAACCTCGCAGGTGTAAAATTGCTATTGGTTGAGGATAACCAGATCAACATGATGGTCGCCAAAAAAATATTGACTGGCTTCAAGGCAGAAGTAACTCCGGCTTACGATGGTGCCGAAGCATTGGCTGCATTAATAAAAAATCCGGATTTTGATATTATCCTGATGGACCTGGAAATGCCGGTGATGGATGGCTTTACGGCAATTCACGAAGTAAAGAAACTATACCCTGAAATCCCGGTGATTGCATTTACCGCTTCCCTGGTGGATAAGAAGATGTTATCAGATTTGATTGCCAGCGGTTTTGCCGATTGTATGCTAAAACCTTTCCAACCCTTGCAATTACTGTCAGATATAAAAAAATATTTGAGCAAACCTTTACAGCCGGCATAAGTGTTTCCTTCAAAAATATGCGATAAGTTACCGGGTTGACCTGGTGGTAACTTTTTTGGCTGTATCCGCCGGAAATTTTAAACTATCCAGGGGAATAGGTTGGGCAGTTCGCAGTTGCTGCAAAGCAATATAGGTTTTTTCCCAGTCCACCTTATACTTTTTGTATTCGGTCACTTTGCTTGTGGTATCACCTTTACCATAAAAAGAAAGGATATTACTCTGTAGCGGAAGAGTAACATTGTTAAATTTTTTCCCCTGCAAATAAAGTAGTAACTGGCTATAGGTCAGATCTGCCAGGCCATATTCACCTTGTACGGTAGGCTTCCCTGTATCAAAATCAACGTCAGGTAGTTGAAGCTGTTTACCAGTTCGCATCTCTGTTAAAAGCCGATTATAGAAAACCAATGTAGTGTCAAAGCTTTTGATAAATAATTTTTCGGCTGTGGGTCCGGGAGGAGAAAAGCGCAGGGCTTTCAACGGGCCAACCTTTGGCAAAACCCTGATTATAAAAGCCATCATCTGGCTACCCAACCCAGGTTTATCACGCTCCCGACCATAAGTTTGAAAATATTCGTGCTTTTTAATATGGTAATGAAATTTATGACCTGTCATTCCCGGATTCGCCTTTTGTATGTCATCTTTTTTTAAGGCCCAGGCGGTACGGGTTAAACGGGGCAACAGGTTTTTTACCGACCACCGGAATGTTGAAATGGCCAGGTCCAACTTGCCATAAAAAACCTCATTGATGTCCTGCCCGTAAGTTATCATAAATGCCCTTTCTAATACCGGCTTCGCTACATTAAAGCCAATAAAGTCATGGTACGCCTGAGTGGTATAGTTACCACGGGCAGTTTGTAATACATCAAAGCCAAATTCCATTCGGGCATGGTAAACAGGGTAATCCTCATAAGTAACCCTGCTACCAAACTTTTTGGCCACCTTAGGATATACAATAGGCTCTGCAATGTTGGTTGCCAGGGAATGGCCGTATTCATCAGTTAAGTAATGCGAAATAGCCCCCAGTGCAAAGGCATATTCGTTAATGTTTTGCGATTGCGAGACCAGGTTCTCCATAAAATTGCCGCTTCGTACATAGTGCACCAGGTTGGTAAAATATACACTGCCAAACGGGAAATAGCCCAAATCGGGCATTAAACTTCCACCGTATGCATATGAATGGGCTATGTGTAACTCCTCATCCGTTGCGTTGGGGTATTTTTCTTTTAGTAACGGTACAATTGATTTTTTCCAACTCGCATCAATGATTGCCATATGCGCAAAAATTGAGAAAGCCCTTGAGGAAAGCGGGCAAAAGAGTACAATAAAAAGTACTACTAATAACCATTTTTTAAATGTTAATTGCTTCACTGCATTTGGTTAAAAGTCTGTATTTCTTAATACAAAAAGCTGTTAAATTGTTTCGAAGCGCTGAAAGATTTATATATAAATTAATCCCGCGCGAGAAACAAATGGATAACATCAACTCAAGGGGGGGCATCCAATAAATAATAAAATGCTACATCAGCCCTTTGTCACGAAGTTCTTTTTCTCTTTGTTTTTCAAGTCGGCGCTGGGCGCGTTTTTCCTGGCGGATTTGCTTTTTGGTTTTGCCAACCGTATCTATTTCAGGTTCTTTTTCTACTTGTTTACGAACGGTAGTGTCTTTTTTTCCGAATAGTCTTTGAAAGAAGTTGGGTTTTTTTTCTGGTACTGTCGGCTTCGCCATCATAGCCTCAACATTTACCTCATCGTCGTCATCATTCGTTTGCTTCATCAGACTGTCGGCAACTGATGAAGATACCGGGGCAATATTCTCCCTGAGACTTTCCCTCAGTCGTACTGAATAATAACCATAACCTGAACTGTCAGGATCTGTCCACTTCCGGGCAGCCATCATTTTACCTATCAGGTTATAATAATTGATCAGACTTGGCCGTAACGAACCATCTGGCAGGAAAGAATACAAACCCGTTTTAGGATGCGGAAGGATACTAGCCAAATAAATCCCCTCTCCAAGCGTAAGGTTTGATGGCGATTTCCCAAAATAATATCTCGAAGCCTCACCTATGCCATAAATGTTTCTGCCCCATTCCACAATGTTGAAGTAAACCTCCAGCATGCGGTCTTTCGACATCACATTATTATTCTCAATCATCCATACGATCAGTATCTCTTCTATCTTTCGCGAAAGGGTTTTTTCTCTGCTCAGGAAGGCGTTTTTGATCAGCTGCATAGATATGGTACTGCCGCCCCGCTTGAATTTCTTTTGCTTAATATCGGTAGCAATAGATCTTCTTATAGACTCTTCCACAAAACCGTGGTTGGTATAAAATGACGGATCCTCCGAAGTCATTACCGCATATTTCAGGTTAGGAGAGATATCTTCTAATGGTGTAAAATCCGGGTTTTGCGGACCAACAATTCGGGACGGCATCGGTTTTCCCTTTTCGTATGGTGTATAGGTAAACGGCCTGTTCAGCCGGCCCAGATCGGTCTTACCATATTTTACAATATTCAGATTGTCCTTTGCCAGCGCCGATTCAAACTGTACCTGATCTGGATTTGATGAGTCGAGGAAAACATGCAGGTGGTATTTTACCTTGCCGGTTACCTGTATCCCATCAAAGGAATCAAACATTCCCTGCGGAAACGAATCAAACACGTCCTGTGCATTCATCCAGTCGCTATTCACCTTTACGGTGTACATCTTAATCGGATAAAGCTGGTATTTGAGATAAGTTTTTACTGCTATCTTTTTGAGTTTGATTAATGACGAGCTATCCAGAGATACATAATTCTTTCCAACAAAAACATTGGCATCAATGGAGCCATCAGGAACTATGATATCTGACGAGGAAAGAGCCGGGTGATTGACCAGCAGATTTTTTACCGACCACGAGCCGTATATCCTGGTAACACCGTCGCTATTTTCCACCTTTTCGAGACGTGTGGAAATTGTATCGAAATTCACTTTAAGGTGATACTTTTCCTCAATGAACGGGATTTTTACCTTTCCGTGGTCTGCATATAAATGCACATCGATGTCCTTATCAGATGGATGCATTTTTCCCGCAAAATGCCATGTAGCCAGGGTGTCATTCACTTTAATGACTGAGCTTAATTTGCCATCTTTAATAACAGCCGTTTGTGCAAGCAGCTTTATACCGGCGCTATCATTTTTAAAAGTAATGAGAAAGTTTCTCAGATCAAGGTCATCAGGTATTTTATACAGCAGCTGCTTTACCAGGTTATTCGCCAATACAGACAGATCAGCACGTTCTTTCTTTTCAGTGGTGTCTTTTTTCTTCTTGAACAGAAAATCAAAATTCTTGACGCCTTTAATATCCGTCAGGCTCAGGCGACCGTTATCCAGCACCACATCAGCGAATTTAACATTGCCGAAAATGAGCGGAATAACCTTAATGCTGATATCAAATTTCTGAATACTTAACAGGCTGTCGCGCTGATCTGGTACAACGGTAATATCAGAAAAAGAAACCGTAGAAAGCCCGGTAAAATGTGCCGAACCGATATTAATATTCAGGTTATAATCTTTTTTTGCTTTTTCTT
>Ga0070671_100002872_pt1 | contig 13408 bp, 9 predicted proteins | sample KBSS73metaG_FD_65341 | JGI IMG/M metagenome (GOLD analysis project Ga0070671, IMG submission 65341) | Switchgrass rhizosphere microbial communities from Kellogg Biological Station, Michigan, USA - KBS S7-3 metaG | ecosystem: Host-associated > Plants > Roots > Rhizosphere > Soil ...
GGCTCAGTGAGTGGCAAGTCGAGCTACGGCGACCAAGAAGCGCACCATGAGCGCGGCAGCGAGAAGGAAGATTGCCGCTGCGCAGCGGGCGAGATGGGCAAAGCGCATCCATCCTTTTGTTAGCTTGCATTGCGGCACAGGACTTATCGTGGAGTGCCAGGTTCCATACCTTTTGACTTGATCACCACAGCACCCGCAGGAGAAGTAAGAAGGTTGATCAGAGCCTGGGCTGCTCCGGCTCCTTGGCGCCACTGCTAACGCCTGCCGTGAAACTGATATAAGTCTGCAGTTCCGATGGGAATGGACCGACTAGTTCAACCCCAGGTGCACCAAGGATAGTCGGAACGGCGGCAACGACGAATTCCAGTTCGCCACTTGCAACGCTCTTGAGAACGGCAACGGTCGCCATCGGCTTGAGTTTCGGTTTCATCTCCTCGGCAATTCCAAGGCGCTCAAGCAAACCCCTGAAGTAAGCGGGGATCGCGCCATCCGCGCCATGAGCAATTGATTTCGCATTGAGCAGCGCGCGCCTGGACGCGTCGACCGAACCGATGTCGGGCTTGGGTGCGCCTGCCCGTACCCCCACGCCTAGGCTGGCGTAGGCCACAGCCGCACGCGTGGCGGCGACGATCTTGCCCTCTTTGATCCAATCGTCGATCCCAGACGTGATGGAAATAGCTACGTCGAACGTCTCCCCGGCGTCGATCTCCTGCTTCACCTGCGAGGTTCCTGCGAATATCGTGACGAGCTTGTGCCCCAGTATCACGTTCGAATTGCGGTTCGAGTTCCTTGAACACCGCCGTCATGGGAGCGGCGGCTATGACTTTTATCTCAGCGACCTTTGCCGCGAAGCCATGCGACAACAGCATTATCGCGCCGACACTTGCTGCTGCGAGAAATCTTGGACGCATAGTCTCCTCGGTCCAAGCTAACTATTAAGTGAGCTGCCGTCGGCGGCGACAAATGTCGGTCGGCTTATCTCCGGCGATGGCTCCGACAATAAAAGCTAAATCGGTTGCAATATCGGCCGGCTACTCCAATATGTCAACGTTTCGTTTTCGACAAAAGTGATGCGCTGTAGTGGTCCAAGTTTCTGCGCGGGGTTCCTGAAAGTGTTTGATCAAGCCGACGGGTTTAGCATTCGGCTCAGGAAATCAGTCCTTTTTCATTGTCGGGTCACTGGATACCTTAAGTGCCACACCGACAGGCAAGGGACTCTCGCCGATGTTCACGACCGTACCTGATTGTTCCATGTCGTAGGATGAGATTTTCCGTTTCGAGGCTCCTTCTTTCGTTGCGGCAGACAAGGCCTCGGCTGTGGGTGATTTGACCAGGTATTTGCCATTGGTTCCGTCCTTCAGCGTGACCGCGAGAACGGTCCCCTTGCCTTCTTCAATTGCCAATGTCTGAAGCGCGGCAATTCGAGTCGTGTTTGCGGTTTTGTTGACGGTATATAGATATAGCCAGATGAACGAACCGATAATAGCAATGATAAGCAACCAGGCGTATTGACCGACCCTTTTCTGCCTTGCCAGAGCACGGCTTCTCTGTAAATCAAAGAAGCGGCGGTAAGCTTCACTTTCTGCCGCCGCTCTCTTTGCCGGATCTTGCTCCGCTGAACTGGGAGGCTGATCGAACGAAAGCCCAATTTTGTTCAGCACCATACCCGCAATCACCAACACTAAGGGAATGGCTACTATAAACATGGGATGCATTATTTTTTCTCCTGATCAGATCAGATAGTCTAAAAAAAGAGGCTACCTTATTCTACTGCCAACGCCGACGAGATCCTCCCACCAGCTATCAGAAGTGTCAATCGGAATCACGTAGTTCGGTAAACTGTCCGGTGTGTAATTGGTTGCGTCTTATTTTTACTGATTCATCGCGGAGATGACGGGCGTCAGATGAGGTTCACGATTTGCCTCGACAACTGGTCGCAAGTGCGATCTGTTCGGCGGTATCTAACTAACGTCCGAGCTTATCGAACCGGGGCCGCAGGACCGGAAGCCCGAACCTCAACCACAGAGGGGGGTCCTGCGATGGGCATACTTTTTTGTCGGCAAAACAATCCGCTGCATTCAGATTGCCATTCAGTGTCCACATTGGCCAAGAAATAATCTCATCCAAAGCGATGTTCTGGATACTCAGCACGGCGACTCCATCTGCCCCGATTGTAAAGAACGCGAGAAAGCATCTCCACGTAGAACTGATACGCCCGGAACCATCCAAATATCCAGTCATGATCGGATGATGACTTGGCCGCCGAAGTGGTTGCAGACATACGGTGCGAAGCAACTCCTCGATATCGGGAGAGGTCGGCATTCTTGAGACAGTCTTTCTATCCAACCTTCATCGAGAAAGTTTATATGCTGATCCACACGGGAGAAGGCAATACGTATCTCGACACCCTTACATTTTAAAAGGCCAGTTCCGCTAAAGCGGTTTTCGATTTTCTCTACAACAAATCGGTCAACCGCTTACGACCATTCGGGGTCTAAATTTCGCTGCAGTGAGCTAGTTTCTACCCGCAGAGGCAGTATTTTTTAGGAAACCTCTTGACCCGGGCTTTGCACGACGTAACCTCGAATAGATGTTCTTGGTCTACCGAAGCGCAAAGACTCCATCAGTTCGGAGTGGCTTACACAACACTCAGTGCCTCTCTTGGCGGGAAACAGAGTTCATCCAAAGTCGGATACATCGACCTAAAGACGACAATCGCCTCTGCGCTGAGTGTGCGCTGCTGGAATCAAAAATGTTCTCAGTTGTGTAGCGGTAAAGGCTGATGATGCATGCCATTCATTTTCAACCTGCTAAACCCCGCGAACGGACACAAACACTTCAACCAACTATGCCGAGTTGGAATATCACCAACAGCTACGCAGATCCTCCGATGTTCTGCGCGATGCGTCAGAATATGCCAAGGACATTTTATGGTCTGCAAGGAACAAATCCCGTAAACTCCAAAACAGCATAGACGCAATCGAACAACGCTTCCGATCCAGCCTAAGAAGCGCGATCCCTCGAACGCTCTTACTGGAGCCGCGACCGGAACGAACTGTTTCCCAATCACGTTAACGCACTCAATTTGCTGTCGCGCCCCGGCTGTGCGGTCAAGAGCGCGGCGCTTTCGGCAGCATCTCGGCGCGACTTCGCCGTGACAGAAGACCGGCGGTTTGTCGCATCGGGAAAGGCAACCGTCCCGCAGCCGGAGCGATAACCGCGAACGGGTGGAGGAAATCAGGGAAGATTTGAAAGAGATCCGGCAAGATCGCGTTGACCTCCGCAGTGATCAGGCAAAGCTCGACGCCGCCCGGCGCGAGTTGCGGGTTGATGTCGTACATGTACGATCGGGCCTACCAGTTTCGTCGCGCCGCTGAGTACGTGGATAAAATTCTCAAGGGCGCAAACCCTGAGATCTCCACATCGAAAGACCAAACAAGTTCGAACTGGTCATCAATCTGAAAACAGCCAAACACATCGGTGTCATGATCCCGCCCAATGTGCTGGCGCGGGCGGATAGGTTATTAGGAAGTTGCTTCGTTTGCTGAGCCGCCGCGAAAGAACTATGAGCTAAACAGCGAAGCATCGACGCCGGAGATAAATGGGGATTCAAGAGATCTAACGAGAAATGGCGAACGCTTTATCAACGTAAAATGCAGAACTTCAGTGGCTGAACTGGTTGCGCAGGCCGAGTTCCAAGAATGGCAGGCCGGATGGTCAGTTGACAGACACAAGCTTTGCCGGGTTGCCAGACGATAAAAGAGCGCGCGAGATTAACAAAGATGGATAGTTTCAGGCCAGGGCGTCTATTCCGGTCGCCTGCAAATATCGCATTCGGCCGTTAGCTAAGTTGGCCCCTATTCTGTCTGTGCATAGACCTAGTCGCCGCGCGTCAAGATAACATTCATAGCAAACGACAAGGTTTAGTCTCGCGGACTCAGACTCTTCGCTCGTCACTCTGTATCCGTCGCCGTTTCTGTAGCGATGGCAATGCTCGCAGTAGTACTCCATACGGGAAGAAACAGCAAATAATATGCCCCACCTTCTAGCCCGAATCCGCTTAGAAAGACCTTGGTCTAAAAAGAACTTGATCCGCTATTACCGCCGGGTTAACCATTTCTGACTCCATTTCCCTGCGGTACTGAAGCTAAATACCGGAATGCAATTACTAACAGAGCCATAGGTGACCGTTGGAGCAGTACCACCGACTGCGACTATTTTCGTCGCAGGTTTTGATACCCGTCATAACGTGAGATAGTCTATATCCCCGATTTCTTTGCTGGTTTGCCAATATGCTCCTGCAGAATGGTGTTGTTTTCGAGAGACGCTTGTTGTTGCGACAGACGCCATCAATGAGAAATCTTATGTAGATTTCGCTCTCAAACTCCATTAAATAGATTGGAAAATCGTATCAAACAGCTGGAAGATGAAAAGATCTGCATCTCGCAGGCGTCGACCGCCCGAGGCGATGAAAAGCTGCCGGGAGCGGTTCAAAGCGACTCGAAAATCGGGACGGTCGTCAGAAATACATCTCACCACTGACGACAGCCATGGAACGTCACCGAACGGAGCCGACAGCTTCGGTGACCGGTTTTTGGTTCTTAGAGTGATTTATCGCTTGGCGGGTTTATTTTTAGATGCCCAGAAAGCCTTCAGTTTAGCGGAGAGGTTTGCCCGGGCTGCTGGACTCATTCTCTTCTTCGATTTTTTAGGACTCGGTTTAGCGGAAAGCGCCCCGGGCTCACTGTGGCGCAACTTTGCCCATCTAGCCTTTTGAGCAGCGGCGATCTTTCTTCGCGCTGCAGCACTGAGTGCCCGCCTTTTTTTTCGTCCAGCTGCCGTTGAACCGGCCGCTGGCTCAAACATACTGCGGAGCTCCTGAGTCAGATTTTCTATTTGTTCTTTAATGGAAACAGCTCGCCTGAGTTGCTTGACGGTGACATCGTAGATGTTCATGCGCAACTAGATATTGAAACTCCGCGAACAAATCAAACAAAAAGATTAAAAAGCAGCTACTACTATAGTCGGATTTCTCTCGTAAGCTCACAGAAAACACCGAGCCAAGTGTCTGCTCGGCTTCGCTGTGAAAAAGGTATTGCAAAAGGAGTGAAGAAGAATCCGCAAGCTCTCCAGATCCCCTCAAGCCGTCCCGTTAACCGCAGATCAGGAGCACAATGCAGGTTCCTGAATAGTAGATGTTGTCAAGTCTTGATGTTTCGCCATGGAAACACAAAGGAAACAGGCCCGCGAAGTTCGTGAATCGGAAAAGAGAATTGTACGGGAAACTAACTGGCAATCAGTAGGTGGCGATTTGAATCACCAAGGGCTCAGCGTTTGAGCCACGAACAGCGCTCGTTTCCCAGATCGATTGCTGATCGGACAATCGCACCCATCGTGCAACTAACTGTAATTATGACGAGCAGGTAAGACCGTAATCATTCACGCCCCAAGTTGCCCCAAAATTGCCGCGCCGCGCCCACTACTGTAACCGCGCTAGCCTGCTTCGCTAACTGCCTCAGTTAATCAGATCTTCTACTGTCGGACGTGTTTCGTAATACGGCGCGGTCCAACTTCGGCGCCATAGACGTTACCCTTCGCGTCCACTGCCAAGCCTTCGGCTCCGCTGGTTCCCTTGAGTTCGAGCGAATCCGGAATGCGGTAAAGAACTTTGCCGTCTTTGATAGTTCCGATCCGAATTCCTCGCTTCCATCCCGGATGCGGCGCGACGCCGTTCGATTCGGAATCCGTCACGTAGATCAGATCGTTTCGGATATAAACCCCGCTGGGGCGGCTGAATTGCTTCCATTCTCCGAGGTATTTTCCGTCCTGATCGAAAATCTGGATCCGCATGTTGCCGCGGTCGGCGACAAAGAGTCTTCCGTCTGCGTCCATCGCAATGTCATGCGGCCCTCTAAATTCTCCAGGTCCGGTGCCAAATTTGCCGAAGGACTTTATGAACTTGCCGGCTTTGGTGAATTTCGAAATGCGCGAGACGGTTTCCGCTGGCGCATCAGGGTTCTGATTGTGGCCCTCTGAAATGAACAGATCACCATTTGACGCGATCACAATGCTCGTCGGTTGTGTCAACGCCTCCGGCGGATTTCCGGCAATGCCGGGGTTTCCCAGCGTCAACATAACATTGCCATCAGGACTGAACTTAACGACGGTGTGCCCCTTCTGTTTCTCTGCCGGAGACTTCGCAAGCTCTCGCTCGTTCGCTGATCGCTGATCAACGACCCAAACGTTGCCGTCTCGATCGATGTAAATTTTGTGGGGAAAAATGAACATACCTGCGCCAAAACTTTTCACGACATTCCCCGCGGAATCAAACTTGAGAACAGGCGGCAGAGTTGAGCCGGCGCAGCTATCGTACTGAAACGCCGATGCTCCAGGTGGGGTCTCGGGATTGGCGCCGCAGCGGTCGGCAACCCACACGGATTGACCATCGTTATCGATCGCAACCGAACTTAATGCGCCCAGCTTCGAGTCTCGGGGAGTTTTCCCCACGGCGCGATCGTTTGGTACACATTCGGCAGGTCATTTGTAGGTTGAACCTCGTCTTGAGTTTTTGCTGCGCCGCGATGGAGAACCAGTACCGAAGCGAAGACGAAAATCATCATCAATACCGGATGTTTTAGTTTCATTGGATACTCCAAGTTTCGCCCGTTCCTCTGAGACACATAGTCGTATAAACAGAATAATCGCGCACGCTCTCACGCCCAGGTTTTGGCCGGTCCAACCTGTTGCTAGGGCTGCGTTCACTCGCAGTCATATGAGGGAAGTCACCGCTCCGAATGGACTGACACTCCCCGACGCAACCGACATTGAAGCCGTATTCATTGGAGTTGCTGCGGCGTTTTGTGGTGCATCTAAATGCGCAGATGCTATAAAGTAATGCTTCGCCGTGCGGGCTGTCCACTCCACTGTCAAAAGCTCAGCTTCTCTATGCGTTTGAGAATTCGTGGCAGTTCTAGCGGGACGGTAGCCATAACGGCGAACGCCGCCCTCGCCCCGAGCGAACAATATAGCATCTTAGCTACTCGAAGCCGTTTGCGACGTCTATTTCAAAGACGACGCCACCGCAATGACACTGAGCTCGTCCGGTGTCCATAGGTTGTGATCTGTACTCTGACACCGGTCGACCGATCAAATTCAAATGGACGCAATATCCTCCACCTGCCCTAACTCGTCAACATTATGTGGATCGACACACGTTGCCCAAACTATGCGGCAAATTCTATTTCTTCCGATAGACGACAGCTAGACATCTCTACCCGCCTGACACTATGATGGTTTAAGGTTAAACCGCGGAATGGCAGGCGCGAAACATTTCATCCATTTGAAGTAGGAGAACTCCAATGGAATCAAAAAGGGTCGTCCATTTGCTCTCGATTGCAACGGCGTGGAGTATCGCCTTGGGGCTCTGGAATACTCTTTCGCACGAGGGCAACGTTCTACGAGGTCAGTCAGTAACGCCAGTAAAATTTCAAGTAGACCCTTTTTGGCCCAAGCCACTGCCGGCTGATTGGGTAACTGGAAACGTCGGTGGCACCTGCGTTGACTCCAATGACCACGTGTTCATTGTGAGCCGAACCGCCGACCCGACCAATCTAACGAACCAGGAAAAAGAAATCGCCAAAGCCGCGCCACCGGTAATTGAGTTTGATCCGGACGGCAATGTTGTTAATTCCTGGGGTGATCCGAAGGTTGTTCCTGGGGGCATTCACGACTGCTACTTCGATTACGAAGGCAATATATGGATAGGCGGGAATGCGGACGCGATAGCCCAAAAGTATTCGCATGACGGGAAACTCTTGTTGCAGATCGGCACTAAAGGGAAATTCGACACGTCGGATGGCACAATAAAGGGCGCTGCGTTGAATTCAAGTCATACGTTGCTCAACAGGCCTGCGAGCTTTGCGGTTGATCCGGCCAACGGCGAGGTGTACATCGCTGACGGCTATGGAAACCGCCGCATTGTAGTTTTCGATCGCAATGGTACATACATTCGCCAATTTGGTCGCCAAGCCACACAATCCGAAAGCGAAGCAGGCATGGGCGGCGTGTTTCTCACGGTTGTACACTGCGTAGCTCTCTCGAGCGACAGTCTCTTATACGTATGTGACCGGGAAGGCAGACGCATCCAAGTTTTCGACAAAATGGGCAACTTCAAGAAAAACATCTTTCTTAAAAGAAGACGAGCAGACCTTGCCGGCCATGGACAGCCCTGGTGGATTCGTTTGTCATTGGACAAGGCCCAAAAATATATGTACGTCTCCGACGGGCTCGACGAGATTGTTTGGACCCTTGATCGTGAGACCGGAGAGACGCTATCGGGGTTCGGTCGGCCCGGTCACATGGCGGGCGAGTTCACGTTCCTACATACCATTACCATGAACTCTAAGGGTGATCTCTTCACTGGGGAGACAATCGGCGGCCGAAGGGTGCAAAAGTTTCGAGCAGTGGCCAATTGACATCGAATAAAACGACGCAAGAGGGGACAACTTTGGGGGCATTTGTCGAGTAGCGTGAATGGAAACCACAAAATAAGAGACTACTTATCTGTTGAATTTGATTCCTTGATGCACAACCAAATTGGAACGGTCATCGAGGATCCAACCGCTTCGAGCTGCGCGTGGGGATAGCGTCAAACATTCAGGATCATCCGCGCCGTGGAACGACGACACGACACCAATGGTGTCACGACTCGATGACTATAATCAGACAATGTCTTGCTGCAGCGGCTACAGAAAAGTTCTAGCGGTGTAGAGCCAGATTAATAGCCAAAACTCGCTGTCTTTCGAGAACCCAAATCCCGTGACAGTCTTGCCGCGGCGCTTGTCAAAATGGGGATGAAAGCTCTCAGTTTCTTCAGAGAGCACAGGGACTCGGGCGCGGTAATAGAAAGGGCGGCTACAACATGCCCTTCTGCCGAATGAACCGGCGCGGCTAATCCAACCGTTCCGGGAACTGACTCCCCATCGTTCTCCGCATAGCCCATGCGCTGAATCTTACGAAATTCAGCCTGGAGAGAGTTCAAATCCAGTTTCGTTTTCTCAGTAAGCTTCTTGATCTTACCAGCTCGTAGCAGTTCTCGAATCTCTTCCTTGGAATAGTTGTACGCAAGCAATAGCTTTCCCGATGCGCCATTATTACAGGCCAGATGGGTCCCAACAGGATAAGCAACTTTGAGAGGATGAGTGGCTTCCACACGACCGAGCACCACCACCTCGTCGTGTTCCATAGTCGCAAGCGAGGCCAAGAAACCACATCTCTCATTGATCTGCTGCAGATACGGGTCCGCTTTTTCACTCAGCCATTTCGTTTCACCGAAAAGCATTCCTGTCAGTTCAAAAATACGGAATCCCAATTCGTATTCATTTGAGTTGTCCTCGTGTCGCAAAAAACCTTGGCTATCAAGCGTTCGAACTATCCGAAACACCCCACTTTTGGGAAATTTGAGATGGCGCGATAGCTCGGATAAACGCCACTTGGATTTCGACGGTGTGAAGCAGCGAAGCACCAAACAGGCTTTCTCCACGGATGAAGAGCGATCCCATGGAGTTCTTCTTTGCGGAGCTAATTTTGACATTGCAATTGTGTTCTCAACCTTTCCAGAATATCAAATGTGGCTGTTGACCGATGGGCTTCAAAAGCCAGAGCCTTCGCGTCATTCGCGAATAGAATGCATGGCTTTCCAGACATTCTCTCGTTTTACCGGCAAGTCCAACATTCGTATTCCGGTACAATTATAGATGGCATTGCACACAGCAGCGGATACGGCAAGAATTCCGCTTTCGCCTGACCCTTTGGGTTGATAGGAACCGACGATTTCTTCTTCTTCATGGATAACCGATACCAAAGAATCAGGGAGGTCACGAAAACGTGGCAAACGGTAATCGGTTAGATTTGGATTGATGAGACGCCCGTCCTCATATACAAGCTCTTCCAACAGCGTTTGGCCAATGCCGAAGAGAATTCCTCCCTCTTCCTGTCCCCTGCAATGAAGAGGATTGATAATCCGGCCCACATCAGTGATCGACCGAAATTTCAGAATCCTAATATCGCCAGTCATCTCATCTATTTCGATCTCCGCAGCTCCAAGCCCTATCTCCCAAAATGGAGTCGGATAGCCGATTGGAATCTGCTCATTGCGATCGAACTTGCACTCACCCGTCCCCACGATTTCAGTCCCGTGTAATACCTCTTGAAAGTTGAATGCCTTTCCCCGGCAGACAATTTTTCCATTCTCTAAGGACAATTCCGAAGTATCGAGGGCCATTGCTGCGATCGAAAGCATCCGATCGCGCGCACCCTGCGCAGCCTGCAGGACCGCGCGGCCCATGGTAAAAACGCCACTGGTCGCATTCGTCGCCGTATCGTACGGGGTGTAGGCCGTGTCAATTGTTGCGAATTCAACCATTTCAGCTGGGCAAGAGAACTGTTCCGCAACAACCTGCGATAGCGCTGTTGAAGAACCCTGACCGATTTCGACCGTGCCGCAAATCAAGACGATCCTTCCGTCTGCCTGCACCTTGACTATTGCGTTGGCTTCCTTTTTCGTACCACCGCCATCCTTGACGACACAGGCAACCCCCTTAGTCCTTTTGGTCGTAGTTTGTTGCGGCTTCCGATCTTCTGGCGTCCAACCGATTGCTCGTGAAAGCTGTCTTAAAAGGTCTTTCACGTCACAGTCGATTGGCGTATCCTCCGCAGCGTATTCCTCACCTTTCTCTAATAGGTTTTTCAGTCTGAATTCGACAGGATCAACACGAAGACGGTGAGCGAGCATATCGGTGTGGGATTCGATCGCAAACGCCGTCTGGTGGCCACCGAACCCGCGAAACGCACCCGCCGGCACGGTATTCGAATAGATCGCATAGGCGTCGGTCGTTACGTTGGGAATCCGATAGGGTCCGTGGGCACGATAACAAGATTTCGTCGCGATCGACGAAACGCTGTTGGAGTAAGCCCCGCTGTTCAGATAAATTTCGGAACGGCGCGCTACAATAGTTCCGTCCCTTTTCACGCCTGTTTTAATGATCATTTTAGCGGCGGGTTGGCAGATAGTTTTAAACATTTCGTCAGCGCTAAAGGCGACTCGGACAGGTCTTTTGCTCATATAGGAGAGCGTCGCCGCCACTGCTTCGGCTCCGATCACACTTTTTGCGCCGAACCCCCCACCTAAATAAGGAATAACCACCCGGACACGTTTGGAATCGACCTTGAAAAGCCCTGCGATTTCGTCACGAATTCTAAAAGGGCTTTGTGTCGCACTCCATATGGTAAAATCTTCGCCGTTGAAATCTACGATGGCGATTTGGGATTCCAACGGGTATTGCTGATTGGCAGCGGAAAAGAAACTATCTTCGAATATGAAATCTGCGGAGCGGAATCCGTCTTCGACGTCTCCGCGCTCGTATTGAACATGAAAATAGATATTGCTTCCATCATGCTCAATGCTCTTCATACCTCTTCCGAACACGGCCGGCTTCTTTTCGAGCCGCTCGTGGACCAGCGGGGCATCCTTATTCAACGCATCTTCAATAGTAATAACGGCCGGCAACTCTTCGTATTCGATGCTAATCCTCTTTAGCGCCTCTTCGGCGATTGCCTCATCCTCTGCCGCAACGGCGGCGACTATTTCTCCAGCGTAATGCACTTTATCGAGAGCGACTACGGGTTGATCCTTTACGAACGAGCCGTAATAGGGTGAAGCAATTGGCAACCTGTCACGGGTCAGGGCGGCGACAACACCTGGCATTGCCACTGCGTCTTCCACGTCGACCCGTCGGATGCGGGCATGGGGCAAATAGCTGCGCAGCACCTTGCCATGCAGCATCCCGGGAAGCTTGATATCCCCAGTGTAAACGCTCTTTCCTGTGACTTTTTCGCGAGCGTCGAAGCGCTCCACATGTTTTCCAATAGTAGTGCTCACGCCGGTTTCCCCGTCATCTTTTCCGCTGCCAACATGATCGACTCAAGTATCATTTGATAACCTGTACAGCGGCAAATATTTGCATCCATGTAATGCTGAATTTCTTTTCGGGTTGGATTGGGTTTCTGGTCCAACAAAGTTTTAGCAAGAAGGATCATTCCCGAAGTACAAAATCCGCACTGGAATCCGCCACGCTCAATAAACGCTTCTTGTAGCGGATGGAGCTTGTCTCCCTGCGCCAATCCCTCAATCGTAGTGAGCTCTTTACCATCGAGTTCATACGCGAATATCGAGCAAGAGCTCACAGCTTTACCGTCAAGGATCACCGTACAGGCACCACAAATTTCGATGTCACATGAGCGCTTCGTACCCGTCAGATCGAGACGGTCACGAATAAAATCAATTAACAGCTCGTGTGTACGTACCTCGGCTTGACGATTCTCCCCATTGAGACGAAAGTGAATTGGTATGACGACCGCATCCATGTCATGCATCTCGAACGCATTTCTGCAGACCCCGGCTTACCAAAGTCTTTACGATCTGCCGTTTGTAATCGACTGAGCCCCAGATGTCCGCTGGCGGGTCACAGGCATCGCTCATTTTGGTGCCGATGTTGACCCCCTCGGCCAGAATCTCCCCAGCCGCTTTGCCGCGAAGAGCCACTTCTACCTCGGGTATCCGGACTGGTTTTGGGCCGACGCACCCGAGAGTCAATCGTGCATCCGCACACGTGCCATCAGCCCACTGCATGAGAATGGCCGCAGCGACGCTAGGTCGCTCACCAGGACAAAACCGCAAGTACGCCCCCGACCAATTCGCCGGCAGCTTTGGAATCTCAACCTCGGTTAGAATTTCATCCCGTTCCAGCGCCGTCTGATAGTAGTCGACGAAAAAATCCCTGATATCCAACAGCCTTTCGCCGTGAGTGCTCCGGACTTTGATCCTTGCGCCAAAGGCCGTGAGCAGCGTTCCAGGATCGGCATGGGGTTCAGCGAAACAAAGATTTCCCCCCAGCGTCCCAATATTGCGCACCCGGATGTTCGCCACCTGATTTTCCATCTCCACCAAAAGCGGAAAATGTTCGAGCGCAACTCGAGATGTCTCCAAACTCCGATGGGTAACCAATCCACCAACTTTCAACGCCTGAGATTCGGGCTCGAACCTTATAGTATCCATGCCCGCAACACCCTTTATATCGATTAGGTGTGCTGCAGCGGCTAGATTCATCTTCAGCAGCAATATGAGTTCGCTTCCTCCTGCGAGGATTTTAGCTTGCTCTCCGTATTGCGCTAAAAGGGCACACGCCTCTTCGATGGTTTTGGGACGGTGAAGTTGAAAAGGTGAAATCATGAAAATTGAAAAGGCTGCTATTCTAGCGTCTGGATAAAGGCCGCTTCCATTCAGAACTTTGGGTGGACACGTCGAAGAGCTCATCCAGGGCCAATGGCCGGCCGATGATTCCCTGCTGAT
>Ga0070671_100002875_pt1 | contig 13400 bp, 12 predicted proteins | sample KBSS73metaG_FD_65341 | JGI IMG/M metagenome (GOLD analysis project Ga0070671, IMG submission 65341) | Switchgrass rhizosphere microbial communities from Kellogg Biological Station, Michigan, USA - KBS S7-3 metaG | ecosystem: Host-associated > Plants > Roots > Rhizosphere > Soil ...
ACGACCGTCAGGGTGTCTCGAACCGGCCGTGCTTGCCCGCGCCGGCGACGAAGCGTCGTGCGCCGCCTTCGGCCTCGCCCGAGGCGAGGGTCGCCCGGCCGAGCGCGAATTCCTGCGTGAGCGCATCGCGCAGCGGCAGGCCGTGCTGGCGGCGCGCGCTCGCCCGGTCGTTGCGGAGGCACTCCTGCGGGAACGCAGCGATCTCGCGCGCGAGTTGCAGCGCCGATCGCAGCGCCTCGCCTTGGGCGACGACGCGATTGGCCAGGCCGAGCGCGAGCGCTTCGGCGGCGCCAACGGCGCGACCGGTGAGGACCAGGTCCATGGCGCGGCTCTCGCCGATGAGGCGCGTCAGGCGCACCGTGCCGCCGTCGATCAGCGGCACGCCGAAGCGGCGGCAGAAGACGCCGAACGTCGCCGTCGCGGCGGCGACGCGCAGGTCGCACCAGAGCGCGAGCTCGATGCCGCCGGCGACGGCGTAGCCCTCGACGGCGGCGATCACCGGCTTGGTCAGCTCGAGGCGGCTCGGTCCCATCGGCCCGTCCGCGGCCATGTCGTCGTCGAGGGCGAGCGCGAGCGAATCCTCGGTGCCGCCGAGGCCGCCCGACGACGAGCCACCGGCGACCCGGCGCAGGTCGGCACCGGCGCAGAAATGGCCGCCCGCGCCGGTGAGAACGGCCACTCGCGCCGCAGGGTCCGCGTCGAAGGCGCGAAACGCATCGGCGAGGGCGCGCGCGGTCGGGCCGTCGACGGCGTTGCGCACTTCGGGACGATCGATCGTCACGGTCCAGATCTCGCCGGTGTTGTCGATGCGAACCGTGGTCATGGTGAGGATCTCGCGCGAGGGGGCGGAGGCAAGAATACCAATCGGGTGCGCCGGTTCCCCGCCATCGCCGTTGACCCGCCCGAATCACAGAAACAAGGTACAACGCCGAGCTCTCATGACCCATCCGCCTCGCGACGTCCTGCGTCGGCCGCGCTCGCCACGAACGATCGCCCTCGCTCTCGCCCTCTGGCTCGCGGTCGTCGGCAACCTGGCGCTCTGGCGCGAGCTCTATCGAATCGGCGGCGGGCCGGCCGCGGCGCCGGTCATCGCCGGCGCCTTCGTCGTCGTCGTCGCCGCGCTCGCCGCGCTCATGGTGCTGACCGCGTGGGGCCGGCCGATGAAGCCGCTCTGGATCGCCATCCTGCTCGCCGCCGGAGTCGCCCAGCACTTCATGCTGACCTACGGCGTCGTCATGGACACGGCGATGCTCGCCAACACGATCCAGACCGACCCGCGCGAGATGCGCGACCTGCTCGGCTGGACCTTCCTCGCCAACATGGTCCTCGTCGTCGCCCTGCCGGCGCTCGTCGTCGTCGTCGTTCCCGTGCGGCGAACGCCGTGGTGGCAACAGATCTGGAAGAACGCCGCGCTGTTCGTCGCCGCCCTCGCGCTGCTCGCGGTCGCGAGCTTCGCGATGTACAGCCGGATCGCGCCGATGGTGCGCAACCACATGCACCTGCGCTACATCGTCAATCCGATCGCGGGGTTCACTTCGGCGGCGACGGTGACGCTCGGTCCGCTCTTTCGCAAGAGCAGCCGGCTCGTCCCGATCAGCGCCGGCGTCGCGCTCGGCGCGAGCCACGCGGCGGGCGCGAAGCCGCCGTTCCTCGTCGTCGTCGTCGGCGAGACGGCACGCGCCGATCACTTCTCGCTCAACGGCTATCCGCGCCCGACCAACCCCGAGCTCGCCAACGCCGGCGTGCTGAGCTTCCACGACGTGCGCTCGTGCGGGACCGACACCCGCGACTCGGTGCCGTGCATGCTGTCGCCGCTCGGCAAGAACGATTTCGAGAAGCGCAGCGCCGAGCACGAGAACCTGCTCGACCTGCTGCAGGCGGCGGGGCTCGCCGTGCTCTGGCTCGACAATCAGTCGGGCTGCAAGGACGTCTGCAATCGCGTGCCGACGGCATCGACGTCGGACCTTCCGGCGGCCGTCGCGGCACGGCTGTGCAGCGACGGCGAGTGCCTCGACGACGCGCTCCTCGTCGGCCTCGACGAGCGGATCGCCCGCCTGCCCGAGGAGCGGCGCAGGAACGGCGTCGTCCTCGTCATGCACCAGATGGGCAGCCACGGCCCGGCGTACTACAAGCGCTCGGCGCCGGCGCAGAAGCGCTTCCTGCCCGAATGCACGAACACGACGCTCGGCCAGTGCGACCGCGAGCAGCTCCTGAACGCGTACGACAACACGATCGTCGCGACCGACCGCTTCCTCGCCGAGACGATCGACTGGCTGAAGGGACGCAGGGCCGATTACGCGCCCGCGCTCGTCTACATGAGCGATCACGGCGAGTCGCTCGGCGAGCTCGGCATCTTCCTGCACGGCCTGCCCTACGCGTTCGCGCCGGAGGCGCAGAAGCGGGTTCCGTTCATCGCCTGGCTCGGGCCGGAGATCGCGGCGCAACGCGGCTTCGACTTGGCGTGTCTCTCCCGGTCGCTCGACGTTCCGCTCACGCACGACAACCTCTATCACAGCGTTCTCGGCCTCGTCGACGTGACGACGCCAACGTACCGGCGCGAGCTCGACGCGTTCGCGCCGTGTCGTAAGGCGCCGGCGTCGTGACGGCCGCGAGCCGCGGCATCGCACCGACCGCGCGAGGGTGACGGTCGCGGCGCTGCCCCTCGGAGCCTTAAGCGACGATGTAGACCGAGCTCCCGGTAGCGAGCAGCTTGCCGTCGGCGCCGGCGAACTCCATCCGCGTCGTCGCGACACGCGAGCCGAGGCGAAGGACCTCGCCGCGCAGCAGGAATCGATCGCCGATCGCGGGACGCAGGTAGTCGATGCGAAGGTCGATCGTGCCGAGCTTGCCGAAGCGGCGCAGCCGGTCGAGCGGCGGCTCATCCATGTGGCGCGCGCCGATCGCCGCCATCACGGCGAGCCCGGCCATGGCGTCGAGCGTGGCGCTGATGACCCCGCCGTGCAGCCGCTGGTGCAGGTAGTGGCCGATCAGCTCCGGCCGCATCGACAGGTGGCCGCTGACGCCGGCGGGCGTGAGCGTGTCGATGCGCAGGCCGATGAACTGGTTGAACGGAATCCGCTCTTCGAAGAGCGTCGTCAGGCCGGCGACGAACGCGTCTTCGAACGCGGACGACGGCGGCGCAGCGCGCGTCACGGCGCAAGGCTCGAAGCGAGCGGCGCGGCGACCGTCGTCGCGCAACGCTCGGCGACGGTTCCACGGTGCACGTTATGGCACGAGCTGAAGCGACGCCCGCTCACGAGCGCACCTCGACGAGCGGCTGCCGGACGGCGACCTGGTCGCCGGCGCGGACATGGACGGCGAAGACCCGCCCGGAGCGCGGTGCGCGAATCTGATGCTCCATCTTCATGGCCTCGATGACGACCAGCAACGCGCCGGCAGCGACGGCGGCGCCGGTCTCGACGCACGCCTGCGTCACTCGCCCGTGCAGCGGCGCGAGCAGGACGCCGGAAGCTTCGCTCGCCGCGCGTGCGGCGCCGCGCAGTCGCATGTCGCATGCAGCGAGCTCGGCGCCGTCAGCCTGCCATTGGCTGATGTCGCCGCCGAGCTGCGCAGCGACGCGGATGTCGTTGCCGTCGACCTCGGCGGCGAGAACGAGATCGGGGCCGTCATCGACGCGGGCGAGGCCGGCGATGCGATGCGTCGCGCCGGCGCAGCGCGCCGACACGTCGGCGCGCGTGCCGACGAGATGCCAGCGACGCAGCGTGCCGTCGATCTCGATGGGCACCACCGTGTCGATCGAGGGCGACGACGCCCAGCCCTGCCAGGGCGGCGGCAGCGGTGAGCGCGGCAGGAGCGCAAGCGATGCCGCGGCGACGGCTTCGAGCCAGGTCGGCGCCCGCGTCGCGCGAGTCGCGTCGTCGCCGTGGCGGCGGGCGAGGAAGCCTGTGTCGAACGTGCCGGTAGCGAATTCGTCGTCGCGGAGGACGCGGGCGAGGAAGGCGCGATTCGTCGTCACGCCCCAGCAGACGGTCGCGTCGAGCGCAGCGGCAAGGCGCGAGATCGCATCGGACCGGCTCGGCGCGTGGGCGATGAGGCGGGCCAGCAGCGAATCGTAGAAAGGCGGAACCGCCGTCCCGTCGGCCAACGCGTGATCGGAGCGCACGCCGTCGGGCGCGCGCCAGCGGGCGATCCGCCCCGACTGCGGCAGGAAGCCTTGCGCCGGATCCTCGGCGCAAAGCCTCGCCTCGATCGCGTGCCCGCCGCATTCGAAGCGGGAGAGCGCCTCGTCCTGGCCCCACGGCAACGCCTCGCCGGCAGCGACGCGCAGCTGCCACTCGACGAGATCGACGTCGAGCACTGCCTCGGTCACGGCGTGCTCGACCTGCAGGCGCGTGTTCATCTCGATGAAATAGAACTCGCCGCCCCGATCGAGCAGGAACTCGACCGTGCCGGCGCCGCGATAGCCGACCGCGCGAGCGACCGCGACGGCGGCATCGCCCATCCTGCGGCGCAGCGCCGGCGTGACGGCGGGCGAGGGCGCTTCCTCGATCACCTTCTGGTGGCGCCGCTGCAGCGAGCAATCGCGCTCGCCGAGGTGGACGGCCGCGCCAAACGAGTCGGCAAAGACCTGGATCTCGACGTGGCGCGCACCCGCGAGCGCGCGCTCGAGCAGCAGCCGGCCGTCGCCGAACGCCGACGCCGCTTCCGCGGCCGCCGACGCCAGCGCGGCATCGAGCTCGCCTTCACCAGCGACGAGGCGCATGCCGCGGCCGCCGCCGCCGGCGACGGCCTTGACCATCAGCGGATAGCCGAGCCGCCTCGCCTCGGCGCGCAGCGTCGCCGCGTCCTGCGCGGCACCGTCGAACCCCGGCAGCACGGCGACGTCGACGTCGCGCATTCGTCGGCGCGCCTCGGCCTTGTCGGCCATCGCCAGCATCGCGCTCGCGGGCGGGCCGATCCAGACCAGCCCGGCCGCTGCGACGGCCTCAGCGAAGTCGGCGCTTTCGCTGAGGAAGCCGTAGCCCGGGTGGATCGCCAGCGCGCCGGCCGATCGCGCCGCGTCGAGGATCTTGTCGACGCGCAGGTACGAATCGCGCGCGTCGTCGCCGCCGATCGCGACGACGTGGTCGCACGCGGCCGTGAACGGCGCGCCGCGATCGGCATCCGAGGCGATCGCGATGGTGGCGACGCCGAGCCGCCGCGCCGTCCGCGCGATCCGCGCCACGATCTCGCCGCGATTGGCGATCAGGACCGGCGCGAGGCTTCGCAAGGCGCCGTACACCTCAGCGACGCGAGGGCAGCGTGTGCATGTGCTTGGCGATGATGCCGAGCATCACCTCGTCGGCGCCGCCGGCGATCGACCCGAGGCGGCCGTCGCGGTAGTAACGCGAGACCGGGTTGTCCCACGTGTAGCCCATTCCGCCCCAGTACTGCATGCACGCGTCGGGGACGATCCGGCCAAGCCGGCACGCCTTCAGCTTTGCCATCGACGCCCACTCGGTGACGTCGGCGCCGGCGACGTACTTCTCGGTCGCCATGTACACCAGCCCGCGCAGCGACTCGACCTCGGTCTTCAGCTCGGCGAGCTTGTAGTGGCAGACCTGGTGGTCGAGGACGCTCTTGCCGAAGATCTGCCGCTCGCGCGCGTAGTCGGCGGTCTGCTCGATGCAGTTGAGGAGCGAGCGGATCGCGTGCGCCGCGGCCCAGAGTCGCTCCTCCTGGAACTGCATCATCTGGTAGGTGAAGCCCATCCCTTCCTCGCCGACACGGTTCGTCTGCGGAACGCGGACGTCGTCGAAGTGGATCAGGCCGGTGTCGCTCGACATCATCCCGATCTTCCTGATCTTCTGTGCCTTGACGACGCCCTTGGCGTTCATCGGGACCATGATCAGGCTCTTGTTCTTGTGCGCGGCGCCTTCCGACGTGTTGGCGAGCAGGCACATCCAGTCGGCCTGCAGGCTGTTCGTGATCCACATCTTGGCGCCGTTGATGACGTAGTCGGTGCCGTCCTTCGTCGCCGTCGTCCTGATGCTCGCGACGTCGGAGCCGGCGCCGGGCTCGGAGACGCCGATGCAGCCGACCGCGTCGCCGGCGATCGCCGGGACGAGGAACTCCTTGCACAGCGCCTCGCTGCCGAAGCGCGCCAGCGCCGGCGTCGCCATGTCGGTCTGCACGCCGATCGCCATCGGCACACCGCCGCAGGCGATGTCGCCGAGCGCCTCGGCCATCGCCACCGAGAACGAATAGTCGAGCGCCATGCCGCCGTACTTCTCGGGCTTGGTGAGGCCGAGCAGACCCAGCTCGCCGAGGCGCTTGAACACCTGGTGCGCGGGAAACGCCTCGGCCGCCTCCCACTCGTCGACGTGCGGATTGATCTCGTCGTCGATGAAGCGCTTCAGCGTGCGCTGGATCTCCTCGTGCTCGTGCGTGTACTGCATCGGGTCTCCTGGTGAGGCGGCGCGGCGCCGGCTCAGGGGCGGGCGACGCCGAACTGGATCGGGCGAAGGGTGCGTCGCGCCGCCTCGTCGCAGACGGCGAGGGCGAGGGCGAGGACGCGGCGCGTGTCGCGCGGGTCGATGATGCCGTCGTCGAGAAGAAGCCCCGACGTGTAGAAGGCGTCGGACTGGCGCTCGAAGGTGGCGACGATGTTCGCCTTGAGCGCGGCGAGCTTGTCCTCGTCGACGGCCTCGTTCTTCCGCGCCGCGCCTTCTCGCGTGACGATCTCCATCGTGCCGGCGGCCTGCTCGGCGCCCATCACAGCGGTCTTCGCCGTCGGCCACGCGAACACGAAGCGCGGCCCGAAGCCGCGCCCGCACATGCCGTAGTTGCCGGCGCCGAACGAGGCGCCGCACTGGACCGTGATCTGGGCGACGTCGGCGTTCGCGAGCGCCTGGATCTGCTTCGAGCCGTGCTTGATCATGCCGGCGCGCTCGGCCTCGCTGCCGACGATGAAGCCGGTCGTGTTGTGCAGCCACACGATCGGCTGGCCGAGCTGGCAGCACGCCTGGACGAAATGCGTGACCTTCGTGCTCCCGGCCGGATCGAGCGGCCCGTTGTTGGTGACGATGCCGACACGGAAGCCTGCGATCGCGGCGTGCCCGCAGACCGTTCCACGTCCGTACTCCGCCTTGAACTCGAGGAACTCGGAGGCATCGACGATGCGCGCGATCACGTGGCGCATGTCGACCGGCTTCTTCGCGTCGGCGCCGAAGAGACCGAGCAGCTCGGCGCCGTCGCGCAGCGGCGCCGGGCCCTCGGGCCAGCTCGCGCGCGGCTGCCAGCCGAGCGCGCCGACCAGCTCGCGCGCCGTCGCCAGCGCGCTCGCGTCGTCGTCGGCGACGTGCTCGGCGAGGCCGGAGACGCCGGCGTGCATGTCGGCGCCGCCGAGCGCCTCATCGGTCGCGATCTCGCCGGTCGCGGCCTTGAGAAGCGGCGGCCCGGCGAGGAAGGCGCGGGCGCGGCCGCGCACCATGATCACGTGGTCGGCGAGGCCGGTCATGTAGGCCCCGCCCGCCGTCGACGATCCGTGCACGACGGCGATCACCGGCAGCCCCGCGGCCGACAGGCGCGCGAGGTTGCAGAAGAGGGCACCGCCGCGGACGAACTGCTCGACCCGGTACTTGAGCAGGTTGGCGCCCGCGGACTCGACGAGATGCACGAACGGCAGCTTGTTCTCGAGTGCGACCTGCTGCGCGCGCAGCAGCTTCTCGAGGCCCTGCGCCTGCAGCGCGCCGGCGTCGATGCCGGAGTCGTCGGCGACGACCATCACGCGTACGCCGGCGACGACGCCGATCGCGCAGATCGTCCCGCCGCCGGGCACCGAGCGCTCGACGTCGTCGCTGTCCTGGCGCCAGCCGGCGAGGGTCGACAGCTCGAGGAACGGAAGGCCCGGATCGAGGAGGCGCACGAGGCGCTCGCGCGGCAGCAGCTGGCCGCGCTTTTCGAACAGCGGCGCGGCGCGCCCGCTCGCGGCCCGGGTTCGCGCTTCGATCGCCCGCCATTGCTCGATCAGGCCGATCGTGTGACGGCGATTGGCGGCGAACGATTCGACGCTGGTGTCGAGCGGGAGGGTCAGCGCGGGCATCGGGTCGGCGTGCTCAGGCGTCGCGAAACACGCGCGGCGTTGTCGCGAGAGGGAAGCCGTCGAACGCAGGCGTCGAGCCGCCGCTGCCGACCTCGGGCCAGATCCGCTTCGCGTTCGGCGCCGCGCCGTCGACGCGCAGGCACGCGCCCGAGATGAACGCCGCTGCCGGCGAGAGCAGGAAGACGATCGCCGCCGAGACCTCACTCTCGGTGCCGAGCCGGCGCAGCGGGACGAGGTCCTTCATGCCGCGCAGCGTCGCCGCCATTTCAGGCGGGTAGCGGTCCATCCCGCTCGACGCGATCCAGCCCGGAGCGACGGCGTTGACTCGCACCGGCGCCCACTCGAGCGCCGCGGTCTCGGTGAAGTTGAGCATGCCGGCGCGCGCCGCGCCCGAGTGGCCCATGCCGGGCATCCCGCCCCACATGTCGGCGATGATGTTGACGATCGCACCGCCCGGCCGGCCGGAGGCGTCGTTCAGCATCCACTGGTTGACGCATTCGCGCGCGAACAGAAAGCCGCCGGTCAGGTTGTTGCGGACGACGGCGTCCCAGCCCTTGGCGCTGATCGCGGCGAGCCGCGCCGGAAACTGGCCGCCGGCGTTGTTGACGAGCGCGTCGATGCGGCCGTGACGCTCGAGCACCGCCGCGACGGTCGATTGCACCTGAGCTTCCTCGCGGATGTCGCAGACGTGCGTCGAGCAGACGCCGCCGCGCGCATCGATCTCCGCCTGCACCCCGGCGAGCCGCTCTACGTTGCGGCCGACGATGGCGAGCGAGGCGCCGAGCGAGGCGATCTCGTGGGCGGTGCAGCGGCCGATCCCCGAGCCGCCGCCGGTGACGATCGCGACCTGGCCGCGCAGCAGGCCAGGGGCGAAGATCGATCGGTAGGCCTCCACGCCGGGATTGTCGCGCCCCGACGGCGCCCCGCGATCGAGCCCTAAATGGACTCCGAAGGAGTCCGCCCCTCCCTCACGGAGGGAGGGGAGCAAAGCGGGGAGGGAGCAATCCGGTCGGTGACGTTGAAGCGATGCTCCGCATCACTTCAACGTCAATATCCAGGCCACGAGCTGCTTCGCCTCGGCTTCGCTCACCTGCGGATTGGCCGGCATCGGCACCGCGCCCCAGACTCCGGCGCCGCCCTTCATCACCTTCGGAACGAGCTTGGCGACGGCGTCGGCCTGGCCGGCGTACTTGGCGGCGACTTCCTTGTAGGCCGGGCCGATCACCTTCTGCGAGACGGAATGGCACGCCATGCAGTTCTTCTTCTGCGCCAGCTCCGGGTTGGCCCACGCCGGTGAAGAAAGCATGCAGGCGGTCACGATAGTGGCGAAGCGATACGAATTCATGACACTCCTGCGGATCGCGGCGAAGCGCCGCTCGGCTACCATCAGGATAACGGCCGGGGCTTGCGCCGGTTGACGCAACGAACGCCGCGGCAAGGCCCGCGAATGCCGGGAGAATCGCATGCTGTTCGTGATCATCGGCGTTGTTTTGCTCGTCCTCAACCTGGCCGGCATCGGCCCGGTCGCCAAGTGGAACTACGAAGTCTTCGGCGACTTGTGGAAGTTCGTGTTTCCGTTCTTGCTCGCCATGGCTTGGTGGATCTGGTCGGACGTATCGGGCCTCAACAAGCGGCGCGAGATGAACCGGATGGAAAAGCGCAAGTCCGATCGGCGCAAGGAAAACCTCGTCTCCCTCGGCCTGGACCATCGGTCCCGCAAGCGCTAGCCCCTGCGGCCGGCGATCGACCGAAGCGCAGTTTCGAAGTCGCGCGTGAACGCGCCGCGTCGAGCAGCGGCGACTCGCGCAAGCGGCCGCGCAACCCGGCCCTTCGTTGCGGCCCGGGCTCATCCGCTGGGCGCCGTCTGCGCCGACCGCAGGATCACGCGTCGCCGTCGAGCACCGCGCCCCGGCTCGCGCTCGACGCGTTCCGTGCGAACTTGGCGAGCACGCCGCGCGTGTAGCGCGGCGCGGGCGGCTGCCAGCGCGAGCGCCGCGCGGCGAGGTCGGCATCGTTGACTTCGAGCTGCAGCAGCAGTCGATGCGCGTCGATCGTGATCCGGTCGCCTTCTTCGACCAGCGCGATCGTTCCGCCGGCATGGGCCTCCGGCGCGACGTGGCCGACGACCATGCCCCAAGTGCCGCCGGAGAACCGTCCGTCGGTGACTAGGCCAACCGACTCGCCGAGGCCCTGGCCGATCAGCGCGCTCGTCGGCGCGAGCATCTCGGGCATTCCGGGCGCGCCTTTCGGGCCGAGGTAGCGCAGCACCATCACGTCGCCCGGGACGATGCGCCGCGCCATGATCGCCGCCATCGCCGAAGGCTCGTCGTCGAAGACCCGCGCCGGCCCGCTCATGACCGGGTTCTTGAGGCCGGTGATCTTGGCGACCGACCCCTCGGGCGAGAGATTGCCCTTGAGGATCGCGAGGTGCCCGTGCTCGTACATGGGCTTGCCGATCGGCCGGATCACGTCCTGGTCGGCGCGTGGCGCGGCCGGAAGCTCGGCCAGCGTCGCGGCGATCGTCCTCCCGGTGATCGTCATGCAGTCGCCGTGCAGGAGGCCGGCGTCTAGCAGCACCTTCATCACCTGCGGGATGCCGCCGGCGCGATGGAGGTCGACCGCGAGATGCTTGCCCGACGGCTTGAGGTCGCAGAGCACCGGGACCTTCTGGCGCATCCGCTCGAAGTCGTCGATCGTCCATTCGACGCCCGCGGCATGGGCGATGGCGAGGAAGTGGAGGACGGCGTTGGTCGACCCGCCGGTGGCCATGATCACGGCGACCGCGTTCTCGATGCTCCTTCTCGTGACGATGTCGCGCGGCTTCAGGTCCTGGCGCACCGCCTCGACGAGGACCCGGGCCGCGTCCTTCGCGGCGCCGACGATCTCGTCGTGGACGTTGGCCATCGTGCTCGAATACGGTAGGCTCATGCCGAGCGCCTCGAACGCCGAGCTCATCGTGTTGGCGGTGTACATCCCGCCGCACGAGCCGCTGCCCGGGATCGCGCGGCGCTCGATTTCGGCGAAGTCCTTCTCGTTCATCTTCCCGGAGGTGAACTGGCCGACCGCCTCGAAGACGCTCACGATGTTGAGGTCCTGCCCCTGGTAGCGCCCGGGCAGGATCGTGCCGCCGTAGACGTAGATGGCCGGCACGTTGGCGCGCAGGATTCCCATCATCCCGCCCGGCATGTTCTTGTCGCAGCCGCCGACGACGAGGACGCCGTCCATCCACTGGCCGCCAACGCAGGTCTCGATGCAGTCGGCGATGACCTCGCGCGAGACGAGGCTGTACTTCATTCCCTCGGTGCCCATCGCCATGCCGTCGGAGATCGTCGGCGTGCCGAAGATCTGGGCGTTGCCGCCCGCGGCCTCGATGCCTTCGACGGCAGCGTCGGCTAGCTTCTGCAGGCCCGAGTTGCAGGGCGTGATCGTCGAGTGGCCGTTGGCGACGCCGATCATCGGCTTCTTGAAGTCGCCCTCCTCGTAGCCGAGGGCGTAGTACATCGAGCGGTTCGGCGCGCGCTCGATGCCTTCGGTGATGTGGCGGGAGCGGCGGTTGATCGGCATGGCCCTTGTCGTCCTGAGCGAAGCAAAGGATCCGATGGTAGCGCCGGCATCCTTCGCTTCGCGCAGGATGACAGGCGACCCTCGATATCATGGCCGCATGCTCGTGCATCCGCAGTTCGACCCGATCGCGCTCGACCTGTCGAGGTTCGGCATCCCGCTCGCCGTCCACTGGTACGGCATCACCTACCTGGTCGGCTTCGGCCTGTTTCTCTTCCTCGCCGCGCGGCGCGCGCGCCTGCCGCAGTTCGCGAGCCTCGGCTGGTCGCGGCGCGACGTCGAGGACCTGCTTTTCTACGGCGTCCTCGGTACCGTGATCGGCGGCCGGCTCGGCTACATCCTCTTCTACAAGCCGGGCTACTACGCGGCCCATCCGCTCGAGGTCCTCGCCGTCTGGAAGGGCGGCATGGCCTTTCACGGCGGCCTGCTCGGCGTGATCGTCGCCATGATGCTGTTCGCGCGCACGCGGCGGCGGCCCTTCCTCGAGGTCGCCGACCTGGTCGCGCCGTGCGTGCCGACCGGCTTCGCCGCCGGCCGCATCGGCAACTTCATCAACGGCGAGCTCTGGGGGCGGTTCGCCGATCCGGCGCTGCCATGGGCGATGGTGTTCCCGCAGTCGGGCTCGCCGCTGCCGCGTCATCCGTCGCAGCTCTACCAGTTCGCGCTCGAGGGGCTGCTCCTGTTCGCGGTTCTCTGGGTCTACGGCAAGAAGCCGCGCGGCCTCGGCCAGGTCTCGGGAGCTTTCCTCGTCGGATACGGCGTGCTGCGCTTCGTCGCCGAGTTCTTCCGCGAGCCCGACAGCTTTCTCGGCCTGCTCGCCCTCGGCATGAGCATGGGCCAGTGGCTGTGCGTGCCGATGATCGCCGCCGGCATCGCGCTCTGGCTGTGGGGGCGCGGCCGCGTCGCGCGGACGCCGGTGCCCGAGCCGCTGCGACCGGAGCGGGCGTGACGACGATGCGGCAGATCTTCCTCGACACCGAGACGACCGGCCTCAGCCCGGAGTCGGGCGATCGCATCATCGAGATCGGCGGCGTCGAGCTCGTCAATCGTCGCCTGACCGGAAGGAAGATCCACTTCTACGTCAATCCGGAGCGGCGCAACAGCGTCGATGCGTACAACGTTCACGGCCTGTCGGACGAGTTCCTCGCCGACAAGCCGCTGTTCGAGCACGTCGTCGACGAGCTGATCGAGTTCCTGCGCGACGCCGAGATCATCATCCACAACGCCGCCTTCGACGTCGGTTTCCTCGACGCCGAGCTGCGCCGGATCGGCCGGCCGCCTTTCCTGGAGCACGGCGTTCGCGTGACCGACAGCCTGACGATGGCGCGCGACACCTTCCCCGGCAAGTCGAACTCGCTCGATGCGCTGTGCAAGCGCTTCGAGGTGAACAACGCGATGCGCGAGCTGCACGGCGCGCTGCTCGACGCCGGCCTGCTCGCCGAGGTCTACATCCGCATGACGCGCGGCCAGGAGTCGCTCGTCATCGACGACGGCGACTCGACAGCCGCCGATTTCGCGGCGCGGCCGATCGATTTCAGCGCGCTCTCGCTCGTCGTCATCGCGGCCGACGACGACGACCTCGAGGAGCACGCCGCGCTGCTCGCAGAGATCGACAAGGCGAGCGGCGGCAGGGCGGTCTGGCGGGTGGCGCCGGCCTCTCTCGAGGCGCTCGCCATGGCACAATGAACGCCTTCCGCGTGCCGCGTTTCGCTCGCCGCGCGGGCGGTTAGCTCAGCGGTAGAGCACTGCCTTCACACGGCAGGGGTCGCAGGTTCGAACCCTGCACCGCCCACCA
>Ga0070671_100002879_pt1 | contig 13397 bp, 10 predicted proteins | sample KBSS73metaG_FD_65341 | JGI IMG/M metagenome (GOLD analysis project Ga0070671, IMG submission 65341) | Switchgrass rhizosphere microbial communities from Kellogg Biological Station, Michigan, USA - KBS S7-3 metaG | ecosystem: Host-associated > Plants > Roots > Rhizosphere > Soil ...
GGATGGGAGTCAATAATTTTCGAATCAACTGCTCCTGGTCAGTTCACCGTAGTAAGCGCATATAACCAGTCAATACTAAACGGTAATCCAGATTCTGGGTTGGTGGTTCGGGATCTCCAGATTAAAGGAGCCAATCCTGGATTCAATTCTGTGCCTCAGGCTATTTCACTCGGAAACTGTTCCAACTGCCTGGTTGATAAGGTCTGGATCAATGGCACGCGCTCGATTGGTATTCAGTTGGGTGGATCAGCATCGACGGGTCACTGGGCGGAAAACTCGAAAGTTACGAACTGTTTATTCACTCGTGTCGCCTCACAGAATTTGGCTCTCGTGAACGGCAAGAACATTACCTTCGAGGGAAATCGATTTATGACCTCAGGACAGGCCGGTGGTCCGGGAAACACAAACATAGATGTTGAGCCAAACGAGCCAAAGGATAGGCTCGAGAATGTCATCATTCGCAATAATGTGATCGATGTACGCAATTCCGAGATGTCGCCAACGGGAAACGGTATCGTTGTGCAGGCTACTACCGGAACGCCCTATGTCGGTCCAATATTGATTGAAGGCAACACGATCATTGGAGGCTCGATCGAGGGCACAATCACAAACGTGTTGAGTAATGGCATCTTTGTTTTTGGTGGAACAATGAGGGATGTGACAATACAGAACAACTCGATCACGCGCACTGGACAGTCGGGCATGAACGTACAAGGATCCCGATTCATTGTTACGAATAACACCTTAAAGGATATTGGTGGAGGCGGCACACCTGGATTTGTTGTACAACTGACCGACAGCCGCGTAACTGATAACACCTTTTCCTATAGTGGTCGTGGTCCTGTGGATGGGCAGATCATTATTCATCCCAGTTCCGAACGGAATATCATTAAAGGCAACCGTGGCTTTACGATAAGTGGGACCATTCGCTAGCAATCAGAAACGCAACTCTTCTTCGCAAACATTCAATGACAAAACAAATTAGAGTGTTGGTCACTGGAGCCGGAGGCTTCATCGGGCACCACTTGATTAAGTATCTTGTGTTGCATGGTTACTGGGTACGCGGTGTCGATATTAAGGAGCCTGAATACGAGCAAACACTAGCTCATGAATTCAAGCTCTTAAATCTTTCCGAAGCGGAAAACTGCAGGGAAGCGACAAGCGGTATCGATGAGGTGTACGGACTCGCCGCAAATATGGGAGGCATCGGATTCATCGAAACCAACAAGGCAGAAATTGTTCGCGATAACACCCTAATCAATATGCTGTCGATCGAAGCTGCGAGGCAAAACGGAATCAAGCGCTACCTCTACACGTCGAGCGCTTGTATTTACCCCGTTTTCAAACAGAGAGAAACGGATGTTACGCCGCTGCGAGAAGAAGATGCATATCCTGCCGATCCTGAAGATGGCTATGGCTGGGAAAAACTTTATATGGAGCGAGTTTGTCGTCATTACACAGAAGAGTTTGGACTCGATACGCGAATAGTGAGATTCCACAACATCTTTGGTCCCCTGGGAACCTACGATGGCGGACGAGAAAAATCACCGGCGGCGATCTGTAGGAAAATTGCACTCGCTAATGACGGCGACGATATTGAAGTGTGGGGCGATGGAGAACAGACACGTTCCTACTGTTATATCGACGATTGTGTTGAAGGCATTCACCGTCTTATGCGAAGCGATCATCGACAGCCGATCAACCTCGGTCAGGATCGAATGATTTCCATCAATGAGCTGGTTGATATAGTCTCGAAAATAGCCGGCAAGAAAATCGGAAAGAAATATGACCTTACGAAGCCCCAGGGAGTCAGGGGACGAAATAGCGATAACACCAAGCTACGTGAAGTGTTGAATTGGGAGCCGAAAATTTCACTTGAGTATGGCTTGGAGCAAACCTATCACTGGATCACCGCTGAACTGGAGAAGAAGAGCGCCACTTTACAAGCGGTGCTAACTACCTGAGAACGACGGATGAAATCTTTCCGCGCAGAAAAAGAGTTTGGTCTGATCGTTGGCGGGGCATTTGTACTGCTCGCAAGCTGGTGGTTTTATCGCGGGCGATTTCCTATGGCGGTCGAACTGTTATTCCCACTCGGAAGTTGCCTGATTTTATTGGGCGCGGTGGTCCCGCGCTCTCTGGTTTATCCAAGAAAGGCATGGATGAAACTTGCCGAAGGCATGTCGTTCGTCTCAACGCGAATCATTCTCGCCTTCGTTTTCTTTTTGGTTTTGACACCAATTGGCTTAATAAAACGGGCGATGGGATGGGACCCACTTGAACGCCGTTCGTCCAGCCGTGACTCTTACTGGCGTCCGTACCCTGAGCGCCAGTCAGATACACGCCACTACGAAAAAATGTTTTAGGGGAAGACTTGATGTCAAAAGTACAGGTGGTCTCAGAGCTTTGGCAGTTCATGCGCGAGAACAAGAAATTCTGGCTCGCACCGATTTTCATTACTCTTGTGCTCGTTGGTGTTTTGCTGGTTCTGGCAAAGAGTTCGGCGATTGCGCCATTTATCTACACACTATTCTAGTTATGGTTTCCTCACGTCGTGGTTAGCATTCTTGGGATATCGGCGTTCTATCACGACTCGGCTGCCTGCTTGGTAATCGATGGCGAGATTGTGGCGGCAGCCCAGGAAGAGAGATTTACTCGATTCAAACACGATCACAGATTTCCGGTACATGCCGCCCGCTATTGCCTTAGTGAGGCGAACCTCACCGTTTCGCAGCTCGACTACGTCGGCTTTTACGATAAGCCTCTACTAAAGTTTGATCGTCTGTTGGAAACTTATCTCGACTATTCTCCTTCCGGTTTTCCCTCGTTCCTAAAATCGATACCACTATGGATGAGAGAAAAGTTGTGGATGCCTGATCTCATTCGGACGGAGTTGGCTAAGACAGATGGTGAAGAAGACGAAAGGCAGGCGAAGAAGAAAGGCAAGAAATTCAAGTGGAAACTTCTTTTCGGTGATCACCACGAAAGTCACGCCGCTAGTGCTTTCTATCCATCTCCGTTCGAGGACGCGGCCATTCTTACAGTTGATGGAGTTGGAGAGTGGGCTACCAGCTCCATTGGGATCGGAAAGGGGAATGAACTTAGATTACTTAAAGAACTGCGGTATCCGAATAGTCTTGGTTTGCTGTATAGCGCCTTCACTTACTACACGGGGTTCAGGGTCAATAGCGGTGAATACAAAGTGATGGGGCTCGCTCCTTATGGAGAGCCAAAATATGTAGATGCTATTAAAGAACACCTACTGGAAGTCCGTAACGATGGCAGTCTACACATGAACCAACGCTATTTCCGTTATTCACAAGGCTTGCGAATGACGAATGGCGCTTTTGATAAGGTCCTCGGCGGACCGCCGCGAAAGCCGGAGTCGACAATTACTCAAAGAGAGATGGATCTTGCCCGAAGCATCCAGGTAATCACTGAAGAAATAATGCTGAAGATGGCCCATTTTGCCCGAGAACAAACTCAGATGAAGCACTTATGTTTGGCGGGTGGCGTCGCTCTTAACTGCGTGGCTAATGGGAGAATTCTTCGTGAAGTGCCGTTTGAGGATGTGTGGATTCAACCTGCTGCCGGCGATGCGGGTGGGTCAGTGGGAATTGCTTTAGCCATTTGGCATCGCTATTTGAATAAACCTCGCCAGAGTGCCGAGTCTATAGGTAGCTGGAAGTCACCTCGATCCTCGTCAACTGGTATAGCGGCCTACGCCGATGGCATGAAAGGATCATATCTTGGTCCACGCGACTGCGAAGAAGACATTGAAGCCTTTCTGAGATCGGAGCGAATTCCTTTCAAGAAGTATCGACGTGACGAATTGGCGGAGGTCGTTGCCGATTTGTTAGCCACGGGAAATGTAGTTGGGCTGCATCAAGGCCGAATGGAGTTTGGCCCAAGAGCGTTAGGAGGTAGAAGCATTATCGGCGATCCTCGTTCTACCAAGATGCAGTCGCTAATGAACCTTAAGATAAAGTACCGTGAAAGCTTTCGGCCATTTGCTCCGAGCGTACAGAGAGAGCGACTGTCCGAATGGTTCGATCTCGACAGAGATAGTCCTTACATGCTTGTCGTAGCGAAGGTCGCTGAAGCAAAGCGCCGAACTATTACACAAACTGAGCAACAGTTGTGGGGAATTGAGAAGCTTAATGTAAAGCGTTCAGAAATACCCGCAGTTACTCACATTGACTATTCTGCAAGAGTTCAAACGGTTCGACGCGATGTAAATCCCGAGTACTGGGAAATACTGGAAGCTTTCCGAGTACGAACGGGTTGTCCAGTGCTTGTGAATACAAGCTTCAATGTGCGTGGAGAGCCGATCGTTTGTAGTCCTACTGATAGCTATCGATGTTTCATGCGCACCGAAATGGACTACCTGGTTCTCGAGACTTTTGTGTTGGACAAAAAGCAGCAACCGGTCTTTAAGGAGAGTTCTGATTGGCGATCCAAGTTTAGGCTTGATTGATTGTCCCAGCTCGACACCCGCTCCTTATTGGAGTCTGGAAATTGTGAAATGCGCGGAGCGCGGGTCATCAGCCCAGTCATATGAAAGTTAGCGTAATCGTCCCCGTCCGCGACGAAGAGGATTCTATTCGTACCCTGCTTGACGGGCTGCTGAACCAAAGTCGAAAGCCTGACGAGATCGTGATCACTGATGGCGGATCCACCGATTCAACGACTGACATCATTTCTGGATACATCCTTCAGGGTGCACCGATAAAACTGATTGTGACGAAGATGGCGTTGCCTGGGCACGGGCGAAATCTTGGTGCGCGTGCTGCTGACTCTGAATGGCTAGGATTTATCGATGCAGGAATTAAACCTGACCGACACTGGTTGGAATATCTAGTCAAGAAAGCCGAAGGTGATGCCACGATCGATGTTGTTTACGGTTCGTGGGCTCCTGTTACCAATTCCTTTTTCAAAGAGTGTGCTGCTATAGCGTATGTTCCACCTCCGAGGGATTCGGATGGAGAAAGCTTACGCCCGCGTTCGATCACGTCGACGCTGATGCGAAAGAAAGTGTGGCAGGCCGTTGGCGGCTTTCCTGAATATCTAAGGTCCGGTGAAGACCTGGTATTCATGAACAGGATTGACGCTGCAGGTTTTTGCTCTGTTTCGGAGTCCCGGGCCATTGTGTACTGGCAAATCAAGCCGTCGATGACTTCTACATTCAAACGATTTGTTACTTACTCGCGTAACAATATCCGGGCCGGTCTATGGCGTGACTGGCAACTAACAATTTTTCGCAGATACTTGGTCTTACTCTTTCTGACCATTCCAGCATTTTGGCGAGGCGCGAGTTGGCTACTGTTGCCGTTCGGTGCCTGGCTTGTACTGATGTTTGCGCGCGCAGCGGTTGCCATTAGACGAAACCGGTTTTGTTTTCCGACAAAACTTGTCAGGAATTTGGGCCGCATTTTTGCGGTAACAGCTGTGATTGTCGTGCTCGACGCAGCTGCTTTTATCGGTACGTTCGAGTGGTTATTAAAGGACAGCTTTCGTCAGAACCCCACACCTGTAATGGAGGCTGATGATGACGCTTGAGGGCCGCCGCGTCCTGTTTATTTCCTACAACGGTATGCTCGACCCTCTCGGACAAACCCAGGTGCTTCCTTATCTCAAGCAGCTAAGCAAGCGCGGAGTCAGGTTTACCGTACTCAGTTTTGAACGTAACTCTGCTTTTGAATCTGAGGGACGCGATAAGTGTAACGCGTTGCGTCAAGAATTGATTGCCGATGCGATCGACTGGCATTTTCTTCGTTATCATCAGACTCCTACCTTGCCGGCGACGATTTTTGACGTAGCGAATGGTTTTCGATACGCTCGCAAGCTGGTTCGTCAAAATCGAATAGAGCTTGTTCACGCCCGCAGTCACATCCCGGCGACAATAGCTTTAGCTTTGAAAAAGCAATTCAATGTGAAGATGATCTTTGATGTGCGCGGTCTACTAGCAGATGAGTATGTGGACGCCAATCATTGGCGAAAGGGCAGTACACCGTACCGTCTAACAAAGCTCATTGAACGACGAGCGCTCAGTGGTGCCGAAGGCATCGTTACTCTAACGGAAAAGATCTGGTCCATTATCAGGGAGTGGGACGGTCTCAGAGGGCGCAAAGATTTCGTGCATGAAGTGATACCTTGTTGCGCAGATCTTCAATCTTTCAAGTTTCGGCAGCAAGATCGTGATCGACGTCGGGCGGAATTAGAACTCGAAGATCGTTTTGTGATTGTCTATTCCGGCTCGATCGATGGTTGGTATCTGACGGAGCAAATGGCCGACTTTTTCGCAGCAGCGCGGAAACGTCGTTCGAATGTTCATGCCCTATGGCTAACTCCAACTAGACACGATCGAATTCAGAGTCTGATGCTGGCGCGTGGTATTCCTGAAACACATTACACAATCGTCGCTGCAGCACCGAGAGAAGTTTCCTCTTATCTTTCTGCTTCCGACGCAGGGCTGGCTTTCATTAAGGCCTGCTTCTCAAAACTTGCATCATCACCGACAAAGTATGCGGAGTATTTGGCGTGTGGTCTTCCTTTAATTATTAATAGCGGAGTCGGCGATTCTGACACATTGATGGATGAAAATGTTGGTGTGCTTGTTGACGACTTTACCGAACAACAGCTGGCGAGTGGGGCGGAAAAACTTTATGCACTGAGTCTCGAACCAGACATGAGAAGGCGGACCAGGGAAGTTGCCGAACGTCGATTCGACGTAAGCACAGTAGGTGTCCAAAAGTATTCGCGACTGTACGAAAGAGTTCTCGAGGGGATATGAACGCTGCTCTTACATTGGTATACATGTTGTTTTGTTTAGGGATCGTAATCTTCATTCCGACCCTGGTTGCGCCTTATACCCTCGATTACGGAACTGTAACTTCCTTTGACGCGGCAAAAGCGGTGCTGTTATGTACTTTTCTGGCGTCATGTGCGGGATTCTATGCCTACAAGAATGGCGTCCACGGAAAATTCTTATTGCGCTTGTTTGTCTGTGCTCTGCTTGCCCGGATGATCCTCGGGACCGCAATTTTTGTGTATCGCGGCCAGGATTTTTTCGGCGGTGATGCTATTACTTATGACTACCTTGGAAATGCACAAATGCTGGGTTGGGGGGGTGACAAATATTACCAAGGGCTTGCTAACCTCGGAGTTAGCGGAGGTGAGAGTTCAGGCTGGGGCATGGTTTATCTGGTGGCTGCGGTTTACGCGCTGATTGGTCGAAACATGCTTGCCGTGCAACTGATGAATTCAGTACTGGGTGCCGCTACTGCTGTGCTCATCTACTTATGTGCGCATCACGTCTTCAAGAATATAGTGGTTGCGCGTGTTGCCGCCGTTGCAGTCGCTTTCTATCCTTCCCTCGTGCTCTGGTCTTCCCAGGGACTTAAAGACGGCCCAATTGTTTTTCTATTGGTCCTCGCAATCTTGTGCACGCTGAAGCTTGGCGAAAGACTTAGCGTGAAATACATAGCTGTGTTGTCGTTTGCTCTACTCGGGTTAGTCGCGTTGAGGTTTTATGTGTTCTACATGATCTGCATTGCGATTGCAGGCGCATTTGCCCTTGGAATGCAGCAAGTTTCCGCGACAAGTTTTGCACGTCAGTTTATGGTTATTGTTCTCTTAGGACTTGCGTTGACCTACATCGGAGTTATTCGTTCAGCGAATGTCCAGTTTGAACGGTACGGAAGCTTGGAACAGTTGCAACGAAGTCGCGCGGATCTAGCGAACTCAGCTAAGTCGGGATTTGGGCGGGACGTGGACGTATCAACGACGGAGGGAGCACTCTCAACAATTCCAATGGGAGTGCTTTACCTCTTGTTTGCGCCATTTCCCTGGCAGATTACTTCACTTAGACAAAGTATCACTTTGCCGGAAATGGTCGTATGGTGGATTTCTTTTCCTCTGTTTATAACGGGCTTATGGTTTGCCATCAGATACCGCTTAAGAATGATCTCACCTATTCTGATTTTTACGGTCATGCTGACTCTGGCTTACTCCGTCTTCCAGGGGAATGTAGGCACTGCTTATCGACAACGCGCTCAGGTTCTAGTGTTCTATTTTATCTTCACTGCAGTCGGCTTTGCCCTTTTGAAGGAGAAGCGAGCCGAACGTAAGCAACGGGTGATGCGAGAGCGGTTGGCTTGGGCAGAAGCTTCCCGTACAGCCGGGCAGCGGAAAGTTAACAGGAGGGAGCTTGTTCCATAAACGTCAAGTTCTGGCCGATCAGTTTATTAGTAAAAGGAAATCCTCATTTTTGTGTTGGATAGCTCCCACGGGAGTGAACGCGATGATAACAAGAGTTCCGTCACTGCCTTTGGAGAGCTAGTCATTTGGCAAGTCTTCGATCCTTCTCACCTCTTCAACAGACTCACGGGCGTCTGCTTCTAATTGCAGCCGTCTTCCATATCGCAGTTGTTGTCGCGATCACTCTCGCAGGCAATTACAAGGTATGGCCTGCCACGTTCAACCAGTCCGGTGTCGGTATTTCGTTTGCGATCGATTCGATCAGTTACCACAGGGAAGCAAGCGAGATGGCCCAATTGTTAAATCAAGGTCGTCTTGGTGACTGGCTTAACTATCCGTCTGTATTTCCAACAACGCTTCACATTCGCCTCTATTCACTTGGATTTGCCGTACTGGGAAGGTTCGTGGGTTTTCGTACACTGGCTGCTGAACCGTTAAACCTAATCTATTACATTTCTATTCTGGTATTAACCTGTGCAATCGGTACGGAGGTGTTTGGTCCCATGGTAGGCAGGGCCTCAGCTCTAATGGTCGCACTATGGCCCTCATTACTGCTTCACACCACACAACTATTGCGTGATCCTCTTTTCATAAGTGCGATGTTGCTTTTGTTATGGATGACAATTTTGTGCATTCGACGCGAACTGTCCCTGAAGACTGCATCTGCTCTTGTCGGAAGTGCGGTGTTCGCAGTATTGGTGATTCTACTTTGCAGAACGGACGTGAAGGAGATACTGACAGTGGTACTGCTGATGGCAGTTGCCGTTTGTATTATTACGCAGGTTCAACAGCATAGATTTCGTTTAAGAAACGTGTTGGGGCTACTTGTCATAGTAACTTTCACCGTTTTGATTCCACCGCTCCTCCCCGCAAGAAATGTTTCTGAACACGTGGTGGTAAGGCCGATCGCTCAAACTACGGCCGCTCGAGAAAACTCGGGATTTGCCTTTCTCGAGTCATTCGCGAGACGTGTTGGAGCGTTAAGGCACAAATTCATTGTTGCCTACCCATTAGCAGGTTCAAATGTGGACACTAACGTCGAGTTGAACAGTGCTTTAGATCTTCTACGATATTTACCACGCGCGGCGGAGCTCGGATTCTTTGCTCCATTTCCACGGAGTTGGGTTACGCCCGGCGTTCAGGTTGGAATCAGCGGTCGATTAGTTGCAGGGCTTGAAATGTGTGTAATGTATTTCATGTTCGGTCTATCAGCGGTCACCCTGATCCGACAACGCAACCAGTTCATCGTTTGGTTTCTATTTATTTTGACGACTGTCGGATGTGTGGCACTCGGTTATGTAGTTGCAAATATCAGTGCGCTCTATCGAATGCGTTACACCTTTTTTATTCCAGTTCTTATACTCGGTATTCAGGGTCTGATTATTGTTAGGGAGGCTGTTATGAAGCAGTACGAGAGATCTCAGATTGAAGTGGAACCCATAGGGTGAAGGATCGGTTTTTTGATTAGAGACTCCGCGCATCCCAAATCCTCTACATTACGCCTTTCGGTGGTGGGGTTTGTATCGCGTGTAATTCTACTCTTGATTGTTTTGACAAATGCCCTCGTTCTTGCACGCGTTCTCAAGCCGGAAGGCTTCGGCCAATACTTCCTATTTTTGCGCGTTGTCTCAGTTTTGGCTGCACTGGGCGATCTCGGTTTATCTCAGACTGCCAACGCGTTTTTCGGAAGACATGCCGACTCACGAAGGAATATTCACGGCATAGTGCTTCGATTGGTTCCTCTTTGCTGGATAGGCGCTACCGTCCTCGGTTTACTCTTCATTCTTTTCGCAGGATCTACTTTACTTCCAAACCTCAGTCCGTTTTTTGCGGTGCTTGCTTTTGTAGTGCTGCCCTTTTCGCTATATGCAAACGTGTGGAACAGCATGATGGTAGGCATGGGTCAAATCTGGCGAGTCAACCTGCTTCAAATAATTATGTGCAGCTTATCGCTCACTTTGTCTGCGGTTTTCGTAGCAGTAATGAAAGGAGGAGTTAAAACAGCTGTCCTGGTTTACCTAGTCGTTATGATCTTGCAGTTCTTCGTAATGCTAACGATGCAACTAAGAGCTAAACATCACGCTGAGGACGAACTTAAGACCGATTTGGCCCAAACCATGATCATTTTTGGACTGCGAGCGTACCCCGGATCGCTCGCGCATCTGCTCTTGATGAGGATGCCGGTATTTATAATCAACTTTACGCATGGTCCGGCGGCCGTAGGAATATTCTCTGTCGCCCAACAGGCCGTTGAAAAAATTCTTTTGCCAGTCGAAGCGATCCAGGATGGCGTCTACCAAAAGATGTCGACGCTACTCCGACCCAAGGCTGTCACCGCGATGAACCGTTATTTGCGACTGACCTGGTGGGGAATGTGTGGAATCGTCTTGATTGCGATCCTATCCTCTTATGCGGCAGTAATGTTGCTTCTCGGTCGTGCGTATGCTCAATCGATTGGCGTGATGCAAATATTGTTTGTCGGAAGTGCGTTCGTGGCTCTTTCGCTCTTACTTGATACGTACTTCATCAATCAATTACATCGTTCCGGCCTTGTCTCGATACTAGTCTCGCTCAAATTCATTGTCGGTCTGGTTTTGGCCCTGGTTTTAATACCCAGATTCGGTGTGACAGGCGCCGCTATTGCGATGACGATGACGCAGGTATTGGGTTCACTCGTTTACGTTATCGTCTATTTACGCGGGTCGAACAGTCGCTTAAGAGAACTGCTATATCTTGAAAGTAGTGACTTCGCTTTGCTGAGGGAACCGATACTTGCAGCGTTAGGCAGGCGGTCTAAAACTCAAGAAGTTAAGGCTGGACCCATTCAGGCTAATCCGACTCTTTCGAACCGAGCTTCTCAGTAACACTTCCCCCTTCGCTTACCATAATTCGCTCGGAGTTCAACATTTCCGTCTACTCGAGAGCTTGAAGAAACCCTTGGTCCAGCAGGTGGGTGATAATACGTCGTGCGTTATCCTCAGCAGAACAGTTCATTGTAGTAAGTGTTAATTCAGGTTGAAGCGGTGGTTCATAAGGATCATCGATACCAGTAAAGTTTCTAATTTCGCCACGTCTCGCCTTCGCATACATACCCTTGCTATCACGCAGTTCACACTCCTCTATTGGCGTATCGATGAATACTTCTATAAATCTGTCGCTACCAATTAGGCTTCGCACCTCATTTCGTGTGCCCCGATAAGGACTGACCGCGGCGCAAATCACTGCGCCATGATGTTTGACTATTTCTGATGCAACAAATCCGATGCGGCGAATATTCGCGTCTCTGTCATCCTTGCTAAAACCCAAACCACGCGAAAGGTGATTGCGTACAACATCGCCATCAAGAACTGTGACTTGTCGTCCAAACTCCTGCAGCAGTACTATGAGAATTTCGGCGGTAGTCGATTTACCTGCATTGCTCAATCCTGTAAACCAAACACAAAATCCCTGTTTGCCACGTGGCGGATGAACCTCAGCGATTATGTTCGCGACCTCCTTCCGCGCAATCCATGAAGGCAAGTCGCCTGGATTGTTGCGATGCCATTCTCGAGTTTGTGTGCCGGAGAGCTGCAATCTAACTGCGTTGTCCTCGATTTTTCGAACGTCTTCGTAGCGATCCTCTTTCGGCAGGTAGACAAATTCACCAAACGACAAACACTTCACGCCAAGTTCGTTCTCGAATTTCTGAACCAGTAATTGAGCGTCATAAGGTCCATAGAATGGTTTGCCTGTTGAATCAGTCCCCGGACTCGCATGGTCGCGGCCAACGATCATGTAGTTGGCCCCATAATTTCGGCGAATTAGCGCATGCAAGACTGCCTCTCTCGGGCCCCCCATTCGCATCGCCAACGGCAATAGGGCAAGGACAATTCGATTGGGATCGTAATAAGTTTTTACGAGTTCTTTATAGGTGCGCACCCTCGTGTAGTAATCAATGTCTCCAGCTTTTGTCAGACCTACAACCGGATGCAGCAAAAGCACTCCGTCAACTTCTTCGGTGGCGCGCTTTGTTAGTTCCTCATGTGCACGATGAAGTGGATTACGCGTTTGAAAAGCAACAACATTCGGATTACCGATTTGTTCTAATCGAGCGCGAGTTTCGAGGGGTGACAATCGAAGAGGGCGAAAGTCGTAGTGTGGGGGAAGTCGGAGCACCTTCAACTGACCGGAAATGTTTCTTCTACCCCAACTCTGCATTTCGGCGACTAAAGGATGGCGTACATCTGTAGTTCCAAATGCTAGCTGCGCAGCTTCGTCAGGATCCCATTCATAAATTTCTTCGATCTTCATGACCGCAACTATCTCGTTTCGTGGATCAACGAGGACAACTTCGCGATCAACTCGAACAGCTAGGTCATCGGGAACCGGTAACGTGATCGGTATCGGAAACACCTGACCACTAGCCAGGCGCATGTTATGAACGACACTTCGATAATCAGCCGCTCCCATAAAGCGGTCCAATGGGCTGAATCCACCAGTCGCTAGAACTTCGAGATCGCAAACATTTCGTTCTGAAAGTTTGACTGGGGGCAGCTCACTGGCCTGAGCCAAGATGGCATCCCGTTCTTCGCTTTCAATAAGTAAGTTAATAAGAGAATTTCCACAGGGAGGCACAAGTTTGGTGATGGTGGCGGAATTTGGTACGAGAATGTTAGTCACGAAAGAGCCTTGATGGATGAAAATTTGATATTACGCGGCGAAGCGCGCATTTGCTAACTCGGGCAATCCGTAACTCGTATTTGCTTCTCACAGGTACCTTTACTCGAAATGGTAGAACGCATTTCCGCAAACGCGCATGGTTGGCTAATATAGGTCAACTTATGTGTGGTATCACAGGACTGGTCCGCAACGACGACAAACCGATTGACAAAGAGTTGTTGCGTCGAATGAACGATGCAATTCGCCATCGCGGACCGGATGAAGACGGCTACTACGTCAATAGCTCGGTAGGACTGGCGATGCGCCGGCTCGCCATTATTGATCTCCAGAGCGGTCAACAACCGATTCACAACCACGATCGGACTGCCTGGATCGTTTTTAACGGCGAGATCTACAACTACCTCGAGCTGCGCGAGAAGCTCGAAAAGTTGGGCCATGCATTCTATACAAACAGCGACACCGAAGCGATTGTTCACGCT
>Ga0070671_100002882_pt1 | contig 13393 bp, 8 predicted proteins | sample KBSS73metaG_FD_65341 | JGI IMG/M metagenome (GOLD analysis project Ga0070671, IMG submission 65341) | Switchgrass rhizosphere microbial communities from Kellogg Biological Station, Michigan, USA - KBS S7-3 metaG | ecosystem: Host-associated > Plants > Roots > Rhizosphere > Soil ...
ACGCCCTGGAAGCCGCCGCTGCGCGAATAGATCTGCGAGTTGATGCCGACCACCGAGCCGGTGCCGTCGAAGAGCGGCCCGCCCGAGTTGCCAGGGTTCACCGCGGCGTCGGTCTGGATGAAGGGAACGACGGCGTCGCCGGGAAGCGAGCGGCCCTTGGCGCTGACGATCCCCGACGTCGCGGTCTGCTCGAGGCCATAGGGCGCGCCGATCGCGAGCACCGGGTCGCCGACTTCGAGATTGCGCGGGTCGCCGAGGCGAACCACCGGCAGGTCCTTGGCGTCGACGCGAAGGACGGCGATGTCGGTCGCGGTGTCGAGGCCGAGCACCTTGGCGGTGTACTCGCGGCGGTCGCTCAGCTTGACGGTGACGTCCTTCGCATCGCGGACGACGTGCGCGTTCGTGAGGATGAGGCCATCCGAGCTGATGATGAAGCCCGAGCCCATTCCCTTGAACGGGGTCGACGGGTTCTGCCGGCCGCGCTGGCCGAGGCCGGGAACGCCCTTGAAGAACTTGAAGAAGGGGTCGTCCTCGAGGCCGGGCGGCAGGCCGCTCTCTTCCATCGACATCTTGTGCGTGCCTTCGACCGTCACGCCGACGACGGCGGGCGCCGACTGCTTGACGATCGCCCGGTAGTTCGGCACCTGGCCGGCGGGCGTGGTGAGCGGCGCGGGCGGGACGACGCGCTCGCCCTGCTGCGACGGCGCCGCCTGCGCGACGACCGCGGGGGTGTCCTTCTTCAGCCAGCTCGGGGTGAGGTCGAACGCGCCCGCGGTGCCGATCACGGTCACGCCGGCGCCGAGGAGCGCTGCGCTCAACGGGTTGAGTTTCATGGGTCGCTTTCCTTCCAGCAGGCTTGTGGGTGCGCGGACCTTTCCGCGCGTGCTCGCAAGATAGGGCTGCCGGGTTAGGCCTCAATGAGCGTTCGGTGAAGCGAGGATTAAGGCCGCGCCGGGAAGCGCAGCGTCGCGCGCAGGCCGCCGGCCGGCGAGTCGTCGAGGCTCAGCGTCGCGCCGTGGCGGTCGGCGACGCTGCGGACGATCGCCAGGCCGAGGCCGCTGCCCTCCTCGCCCGACGCGGCGCGCCGGTAGAAGCGGTCGACGACGCGCTCGCGCTCGGCCGCCGGGATGCCGGGGCCGGCGTCGTCGACGCGCAGCCAGGCGGCGCCTTCGTCGCTGCCGACGCCGACCTCGATCCGCGACCCGGGCGGGGCATAGCGGATCGCGTTGTCGACCAGGTTGCGCAGCGCCGCGGCGAGCGCGCTCCGGTCGCCTTCGATGACGACCGGGCGCGCGGCGTCGAGCGCGAGCTCGCTGCCCCGATCGTGCGCGAACGGGTGCATCGCCGCCAGCGTCTCGCGCGTGAGCTCGCCGAGCTCGAACGGTTCGCGCGTCGCCGGCGCCGCGCCCGGCTCGCTGCGCGCGAGCGTCAGCAGCTGTTCGATCAGGCGCGCGGCGCGCTCGACCCCGGCCGCGACGGCGTCGATCGCCGCTGCCCGCGCCGCGTCGTCGCCGGCCTGGCGCAGCAGGCGCAGCTGGAGCTTCAGCGCCGTCAGCGGCGAGCGCAGCTCGTGCGCTGCGTCGGCGACGAAATCGCGCTGGCTGTCGAGGGCGCTGCGCAGTCGGCCGAGGAGCGAATTGAGCGCGCTCGCGAGCGGCTCGACCTCGTCGGGAAGGCCGCCGGTGGGGAGCGGCTCGAGCGAGCGCTCGTCGCGCGTTCGCACCTCGCGCGCGAGACGGTCGAGCGGCGCCAGGTTCTGCGCCGCCAGCCACCAGATCGCGAGCGCGGCCAGCGGCGTGACGAAGAGCAGCGGCACGACGCTGTGCCAGGCGGCGCGGGCGGCGAGCCGCTGCCTGATCTCGACCGGCTGCGCGACCTGGATGACGCGATCGCGTGTCGCCACGCTGTAGGTGCGCCAGGCGCGCCCCTGGACGTCGAGGGTGTGCAGGCCGAGCAGCGCACGCGCCGGCAGCGACGAGTGCGGCCGCGACGCGTAGATGCCGCGCCCGTCGACGGTCCAGATCTGGATCACGAAGTCGAGCTGCTCGTCGGCGAGCGGGCCCGCCTCGGCCGAAGCGATCTCGCCCTGGTCGCGCAGCGAGAGCGCCATCTGCTGGAGCTGGTAGTCGAACAGCGCCTCCGTCTCGCCGAGGACGTTGCGGTACGTGATCGCCGCCATCGCCGCCGCGGCGAGCATGAGCAGCAGGACGAGCGAGGCCAGCAGGCGGAGTCGGATCGATCTCAATCGTCGCCTCCGGGCGGCGCGCGACGACGCGCCGGCGACGGCCACGCCGAGGGCCGGTGTCGCGGCGGAGTCATCGCGCCGGCGCGCTCGCGGCGTCGATGAAGTAGCCGACGCCGCGCACGTTCCTGATGAAGTCGGCGCCGAGCTTCTTCCTCAGCTGGTGGATGTAGACCGAGACCGCATTGCTCTCGATCTCCTCGCCCCAGCCGTAGAGCCGATCCTCGAGCTGGGCGCGCGACAGGACCGCGCCGGGCCGCGCCATCAGCGCCTCGAGGACCGCGAACTCGCGCGCCGACAGCAGCACCGGCGCGCCGTTCAGCGTGACGCGGCGCTGCGCCGGGTCGAGGCTGACGCCGCCCTGGGCGAGCACCGGCGCGGCGCGGCCGTCGTGGCGCCGCAGGACGGCGCGGATGCGCGCGTTGAGCTCGTCGAACTCGAACGGCTTGACGACGTAGTCGTCGGCGCCGGCGTCGAGGCCGGCGACGCGATCGCCGCGCGCGTCGCGCGCCGTCAGCACGATCACCGGCGTCGCGTCGCCGCGCGCGCGCAGCGCGCGCAGCACCTCAAGGCCGTCGGCCGGCCCGGCGCCCGCCGCGCCGCGCGGCAGGCCGAGGTCGAGGAGGACGAGGTCGAAGCGCTCGCTCGCCAGCGTGCCGTCGGCTGCCGACGCGTCGCGCACCCAGTCGACGGCGAAGCCTTCGAGGCGAAGCGTCCGCTGCAGGCTCTCGCCGATCATTCGATCGTCTTCGACGAGCAGGAGTCGCATGGCGAGGCGAGGATAGCGGCAGCGCCGCGACGCGCTGGAGCAGGGACAATGGGCCAATGCCAGACCCGTCCCCGGCGCGGCCCCGCGTCCTCGTCATCGGCTGCGGCTTCGGCGGCATCGAGGCGGTGCGGGCGCTGTCGAAGGCGGCGGTCGAGATCGTCCTCGTCGACCGCACCAACCATCACCTCTTCCAGCCGCTCCTCTACCAGGTCGCGACCGCCGGCCTGAGCGCGCCGGCAGTGAGCGCGCCGATCCGCCACGCGCTGCGCCGCGAGATGGCGCGCGGCAACCTGACGATCCTGAAGGCGGAGGTGCGAACGATCGACGTCGTCGCGCGAACCGCCTCGCTCGACGACGGCGAGCAGGTCGCCTGGGACCATCTCGTCGTCGCCGCCGGCATGACGCACGGGTACTTCGGCCACGACGAATGGGAGCGCCACGCGCCGGGGCTGAAGACGCTCGCCGACGCCTTCGCCATCCGTGCCCGCGTCATCGGCGCGTTCGAAAGCGCGGAGCGCGCGAGGGTCGAGGCTGAGCGCAACGCCTGGCTCACCTTCGTCGTCATCGGCGGCGGCCCGACCGGTGTCGAGATGGCGGGAACGATGAGCGAGATCGCGCAGCACACGCTCGCCCGCGAGTTCCGCCGCATCGACCCGAAGCAGACGCGGGTGATCCTGCTCGAGGGCTCGCCGCGCATCCTCGGCGCGTTCGTGGCGAAGCAGTCGGAGCAGGCGCGGGCGCAGCTCGAGCGCCTCCACGTCGACGTTCGCACCGAGTCGAAGGTGACGGCGATCGACGCCGAGAGCGTCACCTACGACGGCGCCAACGGCGGCAGCGAGCGGATCGCCGCCCGCACCGTGATCTGGGCGGCCGGCGTCGCCGGCTCGCCGCTCGGCGCCGAGCTCGCACGCGGCACCGGCGCAGCGCTCGATCGCGCCGGCCGCGTCGTCGTCGCGCCCGACCTCAGCCTGCCTGGCCATCCCGAGGTCTGGGTGATCGGCGACCTCGCCGCCGCGCTCAGCCACGGGCCGAAGGGAACGACGCCGGTGCCCGGCGTCAGCCCGGCCGCCAAGCAGATGGGCCGCACTGCGGCAGCGAACATCGTGCGCCGCCTGAAAGGCCAATCGACGCACGCGTTTCGCTACCGCGACTACGGCAATCTCGCGACCGTCGGCCGCAAGGCGGCGGTCGTCGAGCTCGCCGTTCCCGGCCTCGGCACGCTGCGCTTCGGCGGCCTCGGCGCCTGGCTTTTCTGGCTGTTCGCGCACATCTATTTCCTGATCGGCTTTCGCAACCGGCTGATGGTGATGGTCGACTGGGCGTGGGCGTACTTCACGTACCAGCGCGGCGCGAGGGTCGTCGCCGAGCCGGTGTCGTCGCCGGCGCCGCCGCCCTCCTAAACTGCGCGCCAGAGCACGAAAGGCATCGCATGGATACGCGCACCTCGCCGGCCCGGCTTCGCATCGAACAGATTCAGGACGCCCTGCGCGACGCCGGTTGCGCCGCCGTCGTGATCCCGTCGAGCGACCCGCACCTCTCCGAGTACCTGCCCGAGCGCTGGCAGGCGCGGCAGTGGGCGTCGGGATTCACCGGCTCGATGGCGACGCTGATCGTGACGACCGAGCGCGCGGCTCTCTTCGCCGACAGCCGCTACTGGGTCCAGGCCGAAGCCCAGCTCGCCGGCAGCGGCATCGAGATGGTCCGCATCCCGACGCCGCCCGGCGCGCAGCACATCGACTGGCTGTGCGAAAACGTTCCGCGCGGTTCGGCGGTCGCCGTCGACGGCAGCGTCTTCGGCCTGGCGGCGGCGGCGCAGCTGCGCCAGGCCCTCGAGCGCTGCGGCGTCGAGCTGCGCAGCGACGTCGACATCGTCGCCGCCGCATGGCCCGACCGCCCGCCGATGCCGTCGGCGCCGGTCTACGAGCACACCGGCCGCGAGGCCCCGCATCCGCGCGCCGACAAGCTCGCGCAGGTGCGCGCGGCGATGCGCGACGCGGGCGCGACCCACCACCTGATCTCGACCGTCGACGACATCGCCTGGCTCCTGAACCTGCGCGGCGCCGACGTCGGCTACAACCCGGTCTTCCTCGCCCACCTGCTGCTCGACGCGACCGGCGCGACGCTCTTCGTCGGCGCCGGCAAGATCGACGCGACGCTGGCGCGAGCGCTCGGCGTCGACGGCGTCCGCATCGCGCCCTACGAAGACGCCGCTGCCGCGCTGGCGGCGCTGCCCGCCGCCGCGCGGCTGCTCGTCGATCCGAAGCGGACGACGCTCGGCCTCGTCGCGCAGAGCCGGGCGACGCGCGTCGAGGCGATCAACCCGAGCACGCTCGCCAAGAGCCGGAAGAGCGACGCCGAGGCCGCCAACGTGCGGCGCGCGATGATCGAGGACGGCATCGCGATGTGCGAGTTCTACGCCTGGTTCGAGGCGCGGCTCGCCGATCCGGCGCGGCGCACGCCGATCACCGAGCTGACGATCGACGAGAAGCTCGCCGAGGCGCGCGCGCGCCGCCCGGGCTACGTCGGCCCGAGCTTCGCGACGATCGCCGCGTTCAACGCCAACGGCGCCATGCCGCACTACCGCGCGACGCCGGAGTCGCACGCGACGATCGAGGGCGACGGCCTGCTCCTGATCGACTCCGGCGCGCAGTACCTCGGCGGCACGACCGACATCACGCGCATGTGGCCGATCGGCCGCATCAGCGAGGCGCAGCGGCGCGACGTGACGATCGTCCTGCGCGGCACGATGGCGCTGAGTGTGGCGCGCTTCCCGCGCGGCACGCCGGGGCCGATGCTCGACTCGATCGCGCGCGCGCCGCTCTGGGCGAACGGCCTCGACTACGGCCACGGCACCGGCCACGGCGTCGGCTACTTCCTCAACGTCCACGAAGGACCGCAGACGATCTCGCGCGTCGTCGCCGATCCGGCGATGGCGATGCAGCCGGGCATGATCACGAGCGTCGAGCCCGGCGTCTACCGGCCCGGGCGCTGGGGCGTGCGGGTCGAGAACCTCGTCCTCAACGTCGCCGCGCCGAGCGTCGGCGACGAGTTCGGCGAGTTCCTCGAGTTCGAGACGCTGACGCTGTGCCCGATCGACACGCGCTGCATCGACGCGTCGCTCCTGCGCAGCGACGAGATCGCCTGGCTGAACGGCTATCACGCGATGGTCGCGGCGCGGCTCGCGCCCGGCCTCGAGGGCGCTCCGCTGGCCTGGCTGCGCCTGCGCACGGCGCCGATCTGAGGCGGGCCGCTTCCGGAGAGCCGGACCGGGCGGACGCGGCTCCAGGGAGCGCCGACGGGGGCGGGCCGTGCCTCGCGAGTGCGCCGGTCCGGCGACGCCGCGGCCGCGAACCGGCGGGCCGGCGCGGCGTTCGTCGACTCCTGGCGCAACTCGTCCCGCACGGCCGCGGCTTCGTCGCAATCCGCTGTCGGCGCCGCGGCGGCATGCCTAGAGTTCGCTCCATCGAACCCCGCAGCCCTCTTCGGAGAACCGCCATGATCAGCCGCCTGACCGCTTCCGCCGCCCTCTTCGCCACCCTCGCCACGGCCGGCCTCGCCGTCGCCGCCGAGGCTCAGCAACGTGCCACCGTGCAACGCGTCGAGGCCGCCGCAGCGACGCCGATGGTGACGCTGCCGCGCGTCGAGATCACCGGCAAGCGCCTGGCGCGGCGCTGAAATTCCGGCCGGCTCTGCGCCGGCTGGCGCACGCCCCCGCAAAGCGTGCTTTTTCAACGGCCGACGGTGACACACACCGCCGCCTGCCCGGCAAGCCGATAGGCTGCCGCGGCGCCTGACCGAATCCCGGCCGAAGGTGCTCAAGGTACCGCGCGCGGTACCGAAATGAACGAGTCGGTGCTCCCGCGGGGGGATCACTCGCCACCCTTGCGCATGAGCGGGCCCTTCGGTTCATGAATTTCCTGGATAGCCAGCGGCTGTTGCCTTGGGTGGTCGGCCTCGCGATCAGCGCGGTTCTCCTCTGGCTCGCCTCCGAGACCTTCGCCTCGGCGCGATCGCGCGGCCGGCCGACGTCGCGCCACCTCAAGGTATGCGCGATCGTCCTCGGCGGCTTCGGCCTCTGGTGGCCGGGCCACTTCCTCGCTCCGGTCGATGCCGCCGGCGGCGGTGCGCTCGGCAGCCCGTTCGTCGCCGGGGCGCTCGCCTGGGCGCTCGCCGGCCTCGCCCTCGGCACCGCGGTGGCGGCGACGCGAAAGACCGTGCCCGCGTTCGCCGCGCTCGCCGTCGTCACGCTTCTCGCCGCCTACGGGCACTCGGTCTTCGCGACGCCGGGGCTCTTCCGCGCGACCGTCGTCTTCGGCGCGTGGGGACCGGGGATCGCGGTCTTCTTCCTGGCCACGACGCTGGTCTGCCTCGGCCTCGAGTTCAAGCCGAGCAAGAAGCTCCTGGCGGTGCGAGTCACGGGCGCGCTGCTCTGCGCGCTCCTCCTGACCTTGGCGGCGTCGGTCTCGGACGAAGGCGACCCGACGTCGGCGCCGGCCTGGGCCGAGGCGCTGCTCGTCGCGGCGCTGGTCGGCGTCGCGCTGACGATGCTGAAGGCGCTCCACGGCGTCGCCGGGCGCGACGACGAGCCGGCGCGGCGCGCCGTCAGCGCGGCGCCGATGGTCGACAGCCTGACGCAGCTGCCGACCCGCGTCTACTTCGAGGACCGCCTCGCCGCCGCAGCGACCAAGGCCGACGCGAACTCGACGCGGCTCGCCCTTCTCTTCATCGACCTCGACGGCTTCAAGCCCGTCAACGACACCTACGGCCACTCGATCGGCGACATCGTCCTCGAGCAGGTCGGCCAGCGGCTGAAGGCGATGTCGCGCGGCAAGGACGTCGTCGCCCGCGTCGGCGGCGACGAGTTCCTGCTCCTGCTCAGCAACGTCACGTCGCAGGAAGGCATCGCCCACGTCGCCGACCGCCTGATCCGCGGCCTGTCGCAGCCGTACGCGGCCGAGGGCCGTGAGGTGATGATCTCGTGCTCGGTCGGCATCGCGATCTATCCCGACGGCTGCAGCCACTCCAAGCTGATCGCCCGCGCCGACGCGGCGATGTACGCGTCGAAGCGATCGGGCGGCTCCAAGCACTGCTTCTACTCGAGCGCGATGGACGCCGACGCCGAGGCGCAGTTCGAGCTCCTGCGCGACCTGAGGAAGGCCGTCGGCGCCAAGGAGTTCGAGCTCTTCTACCAGCCGAAGATCGACGCCAAGAGCGGCAAGGTGACCGCGGTCGAGGCGCTGCTGCGCTGGAAGCATCCGACCCGCGGCATGCTCCTGCCGAGCACCTTCATCCCGATCGCCGAGCGATTCGGACTGATCGGCGCGCTCGGCAACTGGGTCATCGAGGACGCCTGCCGGCAGAGCCGCCAGTGGCGCGAGAAGGGCGTCCGCATGCGTGTCGCGATCAACCTGTCGGCGCACCAGATGCGCCAGGACGACATCGTCGAGCGGATCACCGACGCGCTCCAGACGCACAAGATCCACCCGTCGCTCCTGACCTGCGAGATCACCGAGTCGGCGGCGATGGAGGACACCAAGACCACGCAGACGACGTTCCGCCGCCTCGGCGAGCTCGGCACGCATCTCTCGATCGACGACTTCGGCACCGGCTACTCGAGCCTCGCCTATCTGCGCAAGCTCCCCGCCGAGGAGCTCAAGATCGACCGCAGCTTCATCCAGGACCTCGAGCACAGCGCCGATGCGCGCGCCGTCGTCGACGCCGTCATCAAGCTCGCCCACGCGCTCGGCCTGAAGGTCGTCGCCGAGGGCGTCGAGAACCAGCGCCAGCAGCAGGTGCTGGTGCAGATGGGCTGCGACGAGCTGCAGGGCTTCCTGTTCGCCAAGCCGATGTCGGCGCGGGCGCTGATGCTGTGGGCGGTCAACGACCGCTCCGAGGGCGCCTCGGTCTTCAAGCCGTCGCTGTTCGACGAAACGCGCCAGTCGGACGCCCCGGCCGCGGTCCGGCGCGACGCTCCGGCGGGCGCCCGGCGCGCCTGAGCGGGCTTCGGCGCCGTCCGGCGGAGCCGTTCGAGGTCTCTTTCGTCGCCGTCAACGGCGGCTCGTCGCGCCAGAAGCGCGGTTCGTCGCAAGGCGCTGGGAAGGCGCCGCGGCGCTCCCTACATTCACGTCCAACGCATCCCCGATGCGCCCTTCCACGAGGAGCCCACCATGTCCGAGCACATCTTCTCCGCCGTCCTGACCTTCAGCGTCCTGGCCGCCGGCACGACGGCCGTCGGCTCGGAGTGGGTCGCGCCGCGCCAGGTCCCCGCCGTCGCCGCGCTGCCGGCGGTGACGGTGATCGGCAAGCGCATCGCCGCCGCCGATTCGGTCACCCTGCCGATGGTCGTCGTGACCGGGCACCGCGACTCCGCCACCGAGGTCGCCGTCGACGACACGGCGAGCGCCTCGCGCCTCCAGTAAACGACCCCGACCGCTTACCCCCGGGCGCGCTCCGCGCCTTTCGACGGCCGCCTTCGAGCGGCCGTCATCTTCTTTTTGGGCGCTCTCGACGTCGTCGTACCGCCGGCGCGTGCCGACCGCCCTAGGCGCCGCTGCGCAGCATGCGCGCCGAGAGCGCCTGCTCGAGCGTGTCGGCGCTGTCGAGGAGGTGGGCCCGGGTCTCCTCGGTCAGCCCCGGGCGCACGCTCGCGACCCGGATCCGCTCGAGCAGCTGCCGCGCCTGGACGCGGACGACGCTGCGCGTGTCGGCGCGGCTCGCCGCGCCGGGACGCAGCAGCAGCGCGGCGATCCGGTTGGCGTGGTCGCGCTGGACCTCGCGGCGCAGCGGGCCGATGTCGACGGCGTGGCTGTCGAGCTCGCTCCACACCGCCTGCGACAGGCGCGAGTACAGCTCGGGCATTCGCAGCGCGCGCGTCGTTCCCGAGGGCGCCTTCTCGCTGCTTTCGAGAAGGCGGGTGGCGACGGTGTCGCTCATCATCACGGCGAGCAGGCCGCGCTGCAGGCCGATCAGCTGGACCGAGGGTGAATAGTCGGTCTGCGCCGAGCCGAAGCCCTCGAAGAGCGCGTCGGCGCGCTCGCTGAAGTCGGCACCGAGGCGACGCTGCAGCGCCGGCGAGACGCGCAGTCCGTCGGCCGAGAGCAGCTGTCCGGTGATGATGTCGAGCGCTTCGCGCTGCTCGGCCACCGGCACCGGTGTCAGCGGGTCGCGGCCCGTGCCGGGCGCGTCACGGACCGTGCGGACGCCGCCGATCTGGCGCGCCAGCACGCTCGCCGCGTTCGCGACGTCGCGCAGCGCATAGCTGACCGAGCGCTTGAGGACGCTGTAGTCCTTGTCGGCGCCCAGCTGGCGTGTCTCCTGCCGCTGCAGCAGCTCCTGCGCGATCGCGATCCGCTTGCGCGCGAACGCGAGGACGTTGCTGCCGAGATCGAACTGCAGCGACTCGGGGTCGATGCCGAGGAAGAAATCCTCGTCGGTCCCGTAGGCGAGGAACGGCTCGGCGCTGCGCGCTGCAATCTTGGCGAGCGCGAGCCGCTCGTCTTTTGCCGTCAGGCCGGCCGCCAGCGGCTTGTAGGCGTACTCGATCGCCCAGTAGTCGTACGGGCCGAGGGTGTCGCTGAAGAGCGCGCCGCGACGCTCGCGCGGCTGGTCGGCGGGGCCGAGGTTGATCGCCGGGTACTCCATCACCGAGCCGGTGATGCCGTGCTCCTTCGTGAAGGCGGGGTCGGAAAGCTGCTGCTCGGTGTACGCCCGCGAAGCGCGGAAGTTGTGGCGCAGCCCGAGCGTGTGGCCGACCTCGTGCATCGTCACCCACTTGAGGTAGCCTTGGACGAAGGCCTCGGCCTCGGGGCTGTCCGGGTCGAGCTCGCCGCGCGCCTCGAGGACGTCGCCGGCGTAGGTCATCTCGGCCGCGGCGTCCTCGCCGAAGGTGCAGATCCGGCCCGAGAGCAGCAGCGCCCGCTGCTGCGGATCCATCGCCTCGAGGCTCGCCGCCGGGTCGCTGCCGCTGCCGACGACCTGGGTGCGAAAGACGCGCGAGCTGCGCAGCGCAAGGCTCTCGATCGCGATGTCGCCGCCGAGGATCTCGCCGCTGCGCGGATCGGCGTGGTGCGGGCCGATGGCGACGAAGCCCGGCGACGCGCTCGTCAGCCACCGGATCGACGCACGGCCGTAGTCGTAGGTCTCGAAGTCGGCGTCGGCGGGCTGGATGTCGACCCGGATCGCATCCTTGAAGCCGATCTTCTCGAACGCCTTGTTCCACTCGAGGACGCCGGCCGTGATCGAGGCGCGGTACTTGACCGGAACGTTGCGGTCGATCCAGTAGACGATCGGCCGGACCGGCTCCGAGAGCGCCGCGCCCGGGTCCTTCTTCTCGAGCCGCCAGCGATTGACGAAGTGCTCGCGCGGCGAGCGCTGCAGGTCGTTGCTGAACTCGAAGCGACCGCTTTCGTAGTAGCCGACGCGCGGATCGGCGCGGCGGCCGCGCATCGGCTCGTCGGGAAGGCGCGCGATCGAGTAGTGGATGCCGAGGAACATGCTGCGCGGGTCTTGCAGCGTGCGCGGAACGCTCGGCTGCGGTCCGCCGAGGGGCGTGCCGGGCAGCGGCGTGGCGATCGACCCGGTCGCGTAGTGGCCGAGGACGTCGAGCTCGAGCGACGACGGCGTCTGGCGCACCTGCGTGATCGCCGAGTTGCGCGGATCGAACGCATAGCCCTGGCGATAGGTCCGCTGCAGCTGGACGCCGAAGGCAAGCAGGTCGGCGAGGAAGATCGAGTTCGCCTCGACCAGGATCGACTTGCGCTCGGGCTCGGGCAGGCTCAGCACCGGCGCGCTCGCGATCAGGCTCGGCGAATACCCGGATTCGATCGCGAGCGACTCGGGCGAGCCGGCGCTGGCCACGTAGTTGACGTTGAGCCAGACCAGCTGGATCTGGTTGTGGATGCGACGAAAGGTGATGACGCCGCTTTCGCCGAACAGCATCGAGCCGCCGTAGAAGCGGCCTTCGCCGATCCCCGACTTCAGCTTCGGCGAGAGGTAGAACGGCTTGTTCAGGTCCTCGGGCCTGAGTTCGAGCCAGACCTTGTCGTCCTTCTGCCAGACGGCGATGACGCCGTCGCTGCGGCGCGCTTCCTTGACGATCTCGGCGAACGGGCGCAGCCCGCCCGGCGCGACGGCGGCGACCGGCGGCGCGCCGGGCGGCCGCAATCCCGACGCCGCGCCGCCGGGTCCGACGGCGGCCGCCGGCCCGGAAGCCGCGCCCGGCGCAGGCGCAGCAGCGCCCGTGGCTGCGGCGCTCGGGCCGCTGTTGAAGCTCTGCAGCGTCGTGCAGCCGGAGAGCGCGACGGCGCCGGCGACGAAGAGGGCGACCGCGCCGGCCGGCGGGAAGGAAAAGCTGCGCATGCGAGGTGTCCTGGGCGAGACGGACGAGAGCTTCGTTCGATGGTAAAGCGGCGCCGGAGTTCGCGAAACGGGCGGAATTCGCGCTCTGCGCTCAATGCATCGGCCGAAAGCGCAGTCGCTTCGGCTTGGCGCCCTCTTCGCCCAGGCGCTTCTTCTTGTCGGCCTCGTATTCTTGGTAGTTGCCGTCGAAGAAGGTCCACTTCGAGTCGCCCTCTGCGGCTAGGATGTGGGTCGCGATGCGGTCGAGGAACCAGCGGTCGTGGCTGATCACCATGATCGAGCCGGCGAACTCGAGGAGGGCGTCCTCGAGCGCACGCAGCGTCTCGACGTCGAGGTCGTTCGACGGCTCGTCGAGCATCAGCACGTTGCCGCCGGCGATCAGCGTCTTGGCCAGGTGGAGCCGCCCGCGCTCCCCGCCCGAGAGGTTGCCGACCAGCTTCTGCTGGTCGTTGCCCTTGAAGTTGAAGCGGCCGAGGTAGGCGCGCGACGGCATCACGAACTTGCCGACGACGAGGTTGTCGAGGCCGCCCGAGACGTCCTGCCAGACCGTCTTGTCGTTCTCGAGGTCCTCGCGGCTCTGCTCGACGAACGCCATCTTCGCGGTCGGGCCGACCTTGACGGTGCCGCTGTCGGGCTTCTCCTTGCCCGAGATCATGCGAAACAGGGTCGACTTGCCGGCGCCGTTCGGACCGATGATGCCGACGATCGCGCCGGCCGGCACCTTGAAGCTGAGGTCGTCGATGAGGAGGCGGTCGCCGAAGCTCTTGCTGACGTTGACGAACTCAATCACCTCGTGGCCGAGCCGCTCGGCGACCGGGATGAAGATCTCGTTGGTCTCGTTCCTCTTCTGGTATTCGACGTCGGAGAGCTCCTCGAAGCGGGCCAGGCGCGCCTTGCTCTTGGCTTGGCGCCCCTTCGGGTTCTGGCGCACCCACTCGAGCTCCTTCTTCATCGCCTTGGTGCGCGCGTCCTCGGTCTTCTGCTCCTGCTCGAGGCGGGCTTCCTTCTGCTCGAGCCAGGTCGAG
>Ga0070671_100002883_pt1 | contig 13387 bp, 18 predicted proteins | sample KBSS73metaG_FD_65341 | JGI IMG/M metagenome (GOLD analysis project Ga0070671, IMG submission 65341) | Switchgrass rhizosphere microbial communities from Kellogg Biological Station, Michigan, USA - KBS S7-3 metaG | ecosystem: Host-associated > Plants > Roots > Rhizosphere > Soil ...
CCGGCAACTGGGAGAAGCTCTGCGCGGGCATTCGCCGGTGATGACAAGGCAGCCAGCACGAACCCCGGGCGATCCCTTAGGTAAGGTGGTTAAATCGGCTAAGGATCAGTTTCAACCCTGGAGTCATGCTCATGACCTCGATCAAGACCACTCTGTCCGTCCTCGCGCTCGCGGGCGGGCTCGCCGCAGCGGGCTTGGGCGGCGCCGCGCTCGCCGGCGCTGAGCCGCCTCCGCCGCCACCTGCGCCCGTCCTGGGTGAGGAGCCGCCGGCCTGGGCGCCACCAAAGCCTGCCGAGGTCTGGGACGGTCAGCCCGTTGTGTGGCACTCGGGCTGGGGAGGTCGCTGGGGCGTGTGGATCAACGGCGGTTTCATCCCGCTGACGTCAAACCCCGTCACCGGCGGCGGGTAAGCGGGCAGGGGAGCGCAAGCTAGATCTGCCAGTCTTCGGTGCCGTCGCCTTGCGTGGACGGAACGGAGTTCGTGATTACGATCGGATCGCCGACACCAAAGTTGTCGTAGAACCATCTCGCGTCAGTCGGGCTGATGTTGATGCAGCCGTGGCTCACATTGCGGATGCCCTGATCGGCCACCGACCACGGCGCACTGTGCACGTAGTTGCCACTGTTGTCGAATCGCACGGCGAGCTGAACGTGAACCCGATACCCATCCGGCGACGAGTTCGGGACTCCGTAAGTTGCGGAGTCCATCACAACATCGAGGGACTTGTCCTGAACGTAGTAAGTGCCGTTGGGGGTGTCGCGGCCAGGCTTGCCCATCGACATCGGAAAGGTCTGCTCTACGTTTCCGTCGCGGGTGACGGTCAATTGGTGAGTCTCGTTGTCGGCGATGGCCATTAGCGCATCCCCGGTGACAAAACTCGACCGCGTACCACCGGCGTCGATGTTGACCGTCGTGTGCGCGGGCCAGAAATCGAAGGGCCGCCACCGCACTTGGGAGTCGTTCATCCAATAGAACTTGCCGGGAACAGGTGGATCCGAGGAAACGTGAATTGCTTGTTCGGCCATTGCACGGTCGGCGACGGACGAACTGAAGCTGATCACGATCGGCTTGGCGATGCCGACAGTCGCGCCGTCGCTGGGCGAGATCGTCGGCGGCTCAAAAGGAGCCGCGCCGACGAACGGCGTCGGATCCTGTCCCTCGGGCGTCCCGAAGGGAATCGCCAACGGAATCGGAGGAGGGGCAGCCTCGGGCCCATCCGATAACACCATGTGCTCGAGGACCTCAGGAGCGGGCATGGGATCGACGGGCGCGACATCGTCGGGATCGGCCAGCGCGCGCGGAATCGCGCCGGACGCGAGCAGCACCGCGACTGCAATCATCACGCTTGCCGTGCGGACACGAGCGGGCCCATTCGTCATAGACACCCAAACAGGGTTACGAACTTGTGCCACAGCGACGTCAAGGGCCGGTCTCGGTTCGGCGGCAAAGGTCGGCACTGACTGCGAACCGGCCGCGGCAGTGCCTGCGGGCGTATGCGAACGGGCTTAATCGGGCGCGAGAACGTGGATCAGAATCAAGTAGTGGAGTACTCGGTTCACAGCTGACGTCAGAAAGTACGGTTTGTTTGCACCGTCAAGAGCAACCAGCGCTACGCCCAACCGCGGTAAGGAGATTCGATGAGCGCGTCAGGTCAGCTCGGCCGCATCATTCATCACGACCCCAAGTCACGCGAGCACGCCTTCACCGCGGCCGCGGGGCGGCCGAAAAGCCATGTCCGGCATGCACTGAACGCGCCGCACGTCGACCAGTTCTTTCTGTCGGGCTGCGTCGGGTTCAGTGGGACGAACATGCTCAACACCACCGCCGGGATTCGCAGCCGTCGCAAGTTCAACGCCGTCGTTCCGATCGGAAAGGCGGGCTCAAGCTACCTCGGCAACGACGACGGGATCCGCAACTATCACGAGGCCACGCTGCGTGATCCGTACCCCGGCCAATACCCGCCCGACGACGAAGGCTCCAGCGCAATCGGATTGATGAAGTGGTGGAAAGCCGCCGGGATCATCTCGAGCTACGCCTGGACGTTCACATTCGACGCTTTCCTCGCCGCGCTGTCGCGGCAGCCAGTCCTGTGCGGAACCAATTGGTATGACGACATGATGTCCACCGGATCGGACGGCGTCATCCACAGCACCGCGTCCGGCAAGAAGAGCGGGCACGAATACCTCGCCACCGAGATCATCCCGTCGAAGAAACTGCTCGGCTTCGAGCAGAGCTGGGGCGAGCATCCGCAGGGATTCGGCGACGGCGGCGGCCGCTTCTACATGTCGTATGACTTGGCGGAGGAACTCATAATTCACCAGGAAGGCGACGTCGCGGTACCGGAGCTTCTCTGAGTTCGGCGCGGCGGAGTCCGTCAATTGCTGCTTGACGGACTGATATTTGTCAAGCCATCATTGACACGTGGCTGATGTGTTCACCGCGACGGGTCAGCAGCTTCATCGCCAGCTCGGCCAAATCCTCGCCGCCCCTGTCCTGCGCGGCGACAACGATCCGCTCGAACGGGTGCGGGCAGCACACGAGGTTCAGGACCGGGCTGAGGCGTTGCTGGCCGCGGCTGTTCAGCACGCAAGAGAGGCAGGCCGAACGTGGCAGGAGATCGGCGACGTGCTCGGTGTATCGCGTCAGGCCGTCTTCCAGCGTTACGGCAAGCCCATCGATCCGCGAACCGGAGAAGTAATGAACACAAACCCAATTCCTGGAGCCGACGAACTCGCGAGGAGCGTCATCGATGATCTCGCTCATGGCCGGTGGCCTGCTGTCAGCGCGCGCTTCGATGCCACGATGCGCGACCGGCTCACCGACGAAGGGCTGGCCGAGGCCTGGGCACACATTGCGGGATTGGCTGGGGGCTATGAGAGCCACGGCGACACAGAGTCCGTGCGCGCCGGCGACTTCACCACCACCAACACGCCATTGATGTTCGAGGCTGGTGATTTCGTCGCCCGCATCACCTTCCGTGACGATCGGACAATTGCCGGGCTGTACATTCTCAATCCCGATGTCGCCGGCGGCGCTGGTGGATCCGGCACTAAGTGAATCCGGGTCAGCCGCTCAGTATTTCACTCGGAAGTTGCCGACCAGCTGGATCCTGTTGTTGTCGGGGTCGGTGATTGGGCACAGCCGTACGCCTTTGTTGGCGGTGATGATTCCAGCCGCGGTTATCCCCATCTCGCGGAGTTCCCTAGCCCCTTCATCGATGTCGGACACGGCTAGGTTGAGCATCCCGTTGCCGGCACGCTGAGGATCTTCGGTGACCTGCACCCAGCCGCCGTTGGTGACCTGCCATTCGATCAGGTTTGACATCGGATTGTTGTCCGGTTCGCGCCCGAATAGCTTTGTGTACCAGGCCCTGCCGACCTCGATGTCGCTCACCGCGACGACTGCCAGTACGTAATCAACGTGAGCCATGATCAGTTCCCCTTTTCCCTAGTGTTGTGTGAACTCCGCGGCCAGGGCGTCCAGTTGCTCGGCGGTTCCGTGCTCACGCCAAGCCGGTTGCTCTTGGCCAGGAAGGTAGATGCCGTGCTCGGTCAGAACGAGCAGAGTGCCGACGTCCTCTTCTCGGAATTCGACACTGGTGACCGAGACGGTCGACAGTCGGTCTCCGGTATGCAAGGTCGACGTCGTGAGAATTCGTTCATTGGTTGCGATCTCGGCATACCGTGCCTCGTAGGTCAGCGGCCGGCCCTGTGGGTCGAATCCCTTGACAGTCTCGAAACCGCCGACCACGAAGTCTTGTGAGTGCTCGGCTCCTTGAGCCATCCAACGCTTGCGTGCCTCCGGATTTCCCCATGCCTCAAATACCTGCTCGACCGGGGCGGGGTAGCGGCGTTCCAGCGTAAACGTCGAGTGCGTTACTTCCATGATCACTTTCCCTTCAGGTAGTCGTCGAGTTGATCAAGTTGCCGTTCCCATTCCGTGCGTTGACTGCTGAGCCAGCGTTCGGCGTCACGCAGCGCCTTCGGTTCGATACGGCAACTGCGTACTCGACCGACTTTCTCGGTGACGATGACGCCCGCGTCTTCCAGGACCTTGAGGTGCTGCATGACCGCAGGCAGGGACATCGCGAGAGGCTCGGCCAACGCCTTGACCGGCGCCGGCCGTTCGACCAGCCGTTCCACGATCGCCCGGCGGGTCGGGTCGGCGAGCGCATGAAAAACGCGACCGACCAGGTCAAACCCGGATTGGTTAGGCACATACTTAACTATTCTCGGCGGTATCGAAAAAGTCAAGTATCTGCTTAACCATTCGGGTGAGGTTGCCCAGCCAACCGGCTGCTGCGATCCCGGCGGATCGTTCCCGGCGGAGCGTTTGCCAGGTGCCGATTGGGGGTAGATGGGAGCGGCGGCGAAAGCGGCAAAAGTCGTCCTGTGCCAAAATCACGTTCGTGTAATTCATCCCCATTGTGAAGAACTGTTGGGGATAACCCGTGCGGTCCAAATATCTGCGCAAGGGAGTTGTTGCGAAAGTTCCCCCACTGCTGGCTAAGACATCTGCGGATCGGTTGACCACTTTTTGATGACGCTGAATTCCGACTGACTGATTTGAGTTTGACGCTGCAGTTGGAGGGGCAGGCTGTTCGCAGCGCCGGTGCTGTCGGGTAGGTCACGCCGCAAGGCCTGGCGCGAGGCGTTCGGCGGGGTGGCCCCTGGTTCAGCAGAGAGCCAGGCTTGTCGTCCGCCGACCTGGTTCGTGGCGATGGCTCCCGCCTTCAAGCCTTGAAGCGTCGTTGAGTGACAGTCAAGCGGCCCAACTGTTTTGGGCAGATCGGCTGGCGTGCAGCATCGCCCAAAGCCGTCGTCACGTTCTCACGCCCCGCCGCTAGGTGGCAGTGCTGCTTAGGGGTTGGTCGCCCCATCCCACCAGATCGAAGAACGATATCGAGGGAGAACCATTGATCAGCTCGTGTAGGTGAGCAGGAAACGAGAAGGGAGGAGCCTTCATTGGGTTGGCTTGTGTATCTTCAGCGATCAGTCCGGCGATTGCGTAGCCAAGACTGTGACGTGGCCATGCTTGGTGGACCCGTGCGGCGAAGCCTGGTGGGAGTAGGTGCTTCTCCATACCGTTGATATCCAGGCTGATGCCGAAATGCGCGACGGCCTGGTTGGGACCGAACCGGTCGGCCAAGCCGACACTCGTGTGCAGAGCGATCGTTTCCCACACCGTGCGAGTTCGGTCATCGGAAATCCCGCGCTCGCGGAGGAAGCGCGCCGCGACATCGGCTCCGTCGACCTCGAACCGCTGATCGCCGCGACCGTAATCGGTGACGCCGAGGTCATGCAGGATGCAGCCGAGGAACACCAGTTCGTCGTCATAGTCGACGCCTCTACGCAGGCCTTTAGCGGCCGCCAGTTCGCGGCCGAAAAGATAACTGCGGACGCAGTGGTTGGCGAGGAAGTCGGGGGAGACGGCGGACACCAACTGCAGTGCTGCTGAACAGATGTCGGAGTCCGGGAGGTCCCAGCTGGATGGATTGCGGGGATCGCTTTGATTTGGGCCTTGCTTCAGGTTGCTCATACCGACACATTTCCGAAACGCGACCGGGTGGACTAGTGGCTAAATGGTCATCATGCGAAGGATTTTGGACATACCGACGCGGTTACATCTGATGAAAACGGTTTCGTCACCACTGATATCGAGGCAGCTTACGACGCGCTCATGTCAAAAGGATTGAAGAGGACTGGGATTCGGCCAGTACCATCACCCGGATCTTTCAGACCGAGGACCTGGACGGCAATCGGTTCAAGGTCTCCGAGACACATTGGGGGAGTTAGGTATAAGAGTTAGCCCTGCCCAATTGAGCAAGGCCTGGCACGATAGCCCCATGGCGGATGTTCTGCGGTTCACGCTTCGGCAGCAGATCACGCTGCTAGCGAACCGCTACACGGTGCACGGCCACTACGTCGACGCTTCGACGGCGCAGGTGGTCGCCCATGCCGAGCAGAAGCGCATGGCCGTCAGGAAGCACGCCGCGTTCTACGCCGACGAAGCCCACACCCGGCTTCTATTCGCCTTCACTGCCCGCAGAGGCCTTCAACATGGCGGCGCGTACGAGGTCACCGACGCCGACAATCAACCGATCGGTGAGTTCCGAAAGGACTACGGCAGGTCACTGCTGCGCTCCACCTGGAACCTCTCGACCCGCGAGGGGCTGACCGCCGTCGGGCAGGAGCGCAGCCGAGGCGTCGCCATCGCCAGGCGGTTCCTCGACAGCACCGGCGCGGTCGACCCGCTGCGCTACCACTTCGACTTCGTCACCGGCAACGGGCAGGTGATGCTGACCTCCGAGCGCCAGCCGACGTTGCGCGATGTCTACGAGATCACCATCCCGGTGCTGTCCGACGGCCGGCAGCTGGACTGGCGGGTGGGTGTGGCCATGGCCGTTGCGCTCGACAGCCTGCAGCGCCGCTGAGATCAGAGCCCTTGGTGGAGGCACCCGACGTGATCGACGCTGCGTGCGTGGCGGGCTGTTTCAGTTGCATGCGCCGCGGGTGAGCCGCGGCGACGAGCAGTCCGGTTCCCGCTTCGCCGTAGTCTTCGCGTCGGATCAAAACAATTGGGATGCAGCGCAATACGGCGTGCTTGACCTGTAACCCACCTCCTACAAAAGCCTCTTGCCAGCGTCAACCACACATCAAGGTGGTATCAGAAACGAGACACCAGCAAGCCTTCGAGGAAAACCTCCGTCATGCGTTCGTTGAATGACGACGTTTCGCCAGGCACCGGTTGGCATATGAGGGCAATCGTGGTCAGCACATCGCGTGCCGACACGGTGTCGCGGCTTCGCGCGTTCAAAGGTGCCCGTTCGAGAAGGGAGTCCAAGACCGGCTCGAGACGGTCCAACAGAGTCTGGGCTAGACCCGCGTAGGCGGGATCGCCAGAATGCAGCGCGTTCGCAAGGCCGTGTTTGGTGCGCACGAAGTCGGCGAATCGGTTGACCCAGGCTATCAACGCTTCGCGGGGTTCCAAACGTGCGGTCAACTCGTCCGCGGCCTCGATACAGTGACCGATCTCGTGCTCAACGACGGCCAGGATGAGATCAGATCTGCGTGGAAAATGCCGGTATAGAGTCCCGATACCAACACCGGCCAGGTCGGTGATGGTTTTGGCCGGAACATCGACACCACTAGTCGCAAAGGTTGTCTTCGCCGCCTCCACAATCGCAAGGACATTGCGTTGAGCGTCGAGCCGTTGGCGACGCCCAGCGCCAACGGAGGCAGACGCCGTGGTCGTGCGCTCAGTTCGACTCGACATGGGCCTAGCTTATCTGGAACAGCTTTCCGTATAGTAACCGGAAAGCTGTTCCGCTTGGCCCGCAGGGTGCAGCAGAGTCGTAGGTACCGACAGAACGGAGCCACGCCGTGAGATACCGACCGCTCGGCCGGACCGGCATCCAGGTGAGCACCATCGGCCTCGGCGCGATGATGTTCGCTACCCGCATGGGCAATTCAGAGCAAGAATCGATCAACGTGATTCATCGCGCACTCGACGCCGGCATCAACCTCATCGACACCGCCGACGCTTATGAAGACTCCGAAGACATCGTTGGCCGCGCACTCAAGGGCCGCCGCGACGAAGTCGTCCTCGCCACCAAATTCGGTAGGCCGGTTGACGACAACCTCAACCATCGCGGCGCGTCGCGGCGATGGATCCATTCCGCGGTTGAGAACTCGCTACGCCGTTTGCAGACCGACTACATCGATGTCTACCAACTACATCGCCCCGATCCCGACACTGACTTCGAAGAAACTCTGTCGGCATTGACCGACCTGGTCCGCAGCGGGAAGATCCGGGCTTTCGGGACTTCGACCCTGCCAGCCTCGAATCTTGTTCAGGCGCAATGGATCGCCGAGCGACGGGGATACGAGCGGCCGCACACTGAGCAGCCACCGTACTCACTTCTCAATCGCGGCGTCGAGCGTGAAGTACTGCCGGTAGCCCAGCAGTACGGTCTAGGTGTCCTTGTATGGGGTCCACTGGGGCAAGGCATGCTCACCGGGCGTGTGCGCCGTGGCCACGACAACGACGTCATTCGCGCTCAACTGCTCTCGTCGTTTCACGACCAACGCCGTCTTGATGCAGTTGAGCGTCTCATTGTCGTTGCCGCCCAAGCGGACCTGAGCATGCCGCACATGGCTATGGCATTCGCGATCGCGCATCCGGGCGTGACCAGCGCACTTGTGGGCGCGCGGACTATGAGCCACCTCGATGATCTGCTCGCGGGCGCCGGCACCGTCCTCGGCGAGGACGTTCTCGACGAGATCGACGCCATCGTGCCCCCGGGGACCGACGCTGGGCCGCTTGATCAGGACTACACCCCACCTGCCATACAAAAGGCCGCACTTCGTCGACGCCCGCTCACTGACCGTGCGGCAGCATGATTTCCAACCCCGCCTCAGCAGCAAACATGAGCGTTTTCCATTCGTGACGCCAGCTAGCGAGACGCTAACGATGCCGTATAGAGGCCATCAAATCGCGCTTCTCGCAACGAATTCGATAAAGGAGCAGAGTCGATGAGTGGCGAGCCACTTACCGAGGCCTACCGTCGGTACCTTCGTTGCCTCAACGAGAGGCGGTGGGATGATCTAGGCGAATTTGTGTCCCATGACGTGGTACACAACGGCAGGCCCCTGGGACTCAGCGGCTATCGGGCAATGCTGGAGGCAGACGTCGCGGCAGTACCGGACCTACTGTTCATCGCCGAATTGATTGTGACTCAAGATGATGTTGTTGCCTGTCGACTGGCCTTCCAGTGCACCCCGCAACAACAATTTCTGGGTTTCGATCCGCCTGGAACACCGATTGCCTTCGCGGAGCACGTCTTCTACCGGTTCTGCGACTCCAAGATTGCCGAGGTGTGGTCCGTCATCGATACCCAAGCCATTGCCGCACAGACCGCACATTGAAAATTCGATTGCGGGTATTCCGAAGTCAAGGCGTTGGGGCACAGTCGGGGGATTGCTATCGGTTCATTTCAGACGGCGCGCGCAGAGATGGCTGACCAACCGCATCAGCACTGGTGGATTCCGTCGTATTCCAATGTGCACTATGGCGATTTAAGAGCTGCAAGCGCTGCTAGGACCGATGTTTCGAGGACCTTTAGTTCGGCGTTGGAGACGGCGCGTCCCGTCGCGCGTTCCAGGCGCCTCAACTCGAGCAAAGGACCCAAGATGATTGCGGCGACTAGGTGGGCCGGCGCACCCTTCGCGAGTTGCTCGGAGTCGAGCCAGCCGCGCAATCCGGTGTTGAACTGTTCTGCAGCATCGCCCATCTCACCGAGTCGGCCAGTCGTTTCGATGAGAACACCGAGCCCAGGATGGGCACGACTCCATGCCCGGTCTGCCGCTGCTGCAGCCGCGTAGCCGCGCTCTCGAAGCGCGGCAAAGAAGTCCGTAGACCAGGACCTCAGCGCCTCGTCGGCGACAGCGCGACGCAGCTGATCCAGCGAGCCCAGGTGGTGGTAGATGCTGCCGACAGTCACCCCCGACTGCTCGACGAGCGACCGTACAGTCAGCGCGTCAGGGCCGTCGCTGTCGATCATCAGCAACGCCGTCTGCAGCAGCCGCACTGCCGTCGGATGGAGAGGCATCGTAGGGTAGCCTAACACTAATTAGAACACCGCTCTAACAGAGGACTATCGATGGCCGCAACCGACGCGATGAAGTTCATGCCGTGGATCCAATGGCTCGACCTTGACACAGAACTTGGCGACGACGGGTCCATGCGGTCGTCGCTGCGGCGCCCCAAGCCCGAACACATCAACCACAACGGCCACGTCAACGCTGCAGTCGCCTACGGCGTCGCCGAAGTGGCCGGCGCAGGGGCAGCGGTCATGGCCGCCGGCGCCGCTGGTACCGGCGCCTATACCGTCATCCGCAGCGGCGCGATCGAGTACCGGCGCCCGGCGTGCGGAGGCATCACGGCCACCAGCAGGGTCGATCCTGCAGTCGCTGCCGATGTTCAAAGGACCCTTCAAGCCGGCGAAGGATGCGACATCGACGTCGATGTGTCACTCAACGACGCTGATGACACTGTGGTCGGGGTGTGCAAGTTCGTCGTCAGCCTTCGGCCACGCCGTCCCGATCGCTGAACGACGCCAGGGCTTGTCGGCAGCGCCCGGCGCGGTGAAAAGGATTGTGCTGCACGCAAAGACGAGGGGACCGGACAAGTGTCAGGAGGTAGGGAGTTCGGTTGCGCAACCTGGCCGCCAACTTGACATAATGTGGCTTATCGGCACTTAAGGTAGGGTGCGAACCCGTTGTGCGTCGGCCGAGGTTGTCGCAGGGTTCAATCAGTTAATGAATGATTCGTGTGTTAGGTGAAACCTTGAGTGAACCTCCGGCGGCCGGCCACATAGCCGGTGATCGACCAGCCTGCCTCCCTCGTCCCACGCCCCTAACGATACGTCACTGTGACGAATCGCTCTGGGGCGCATAGGCTTTCCGACTAATGTTTTGACTGGATCGCCCGTGCCGCAACGGACTCAAAGGGGCAAGCTCGTCGCTCCTTGGGTGGCCGCCGGCATGGCTGATCGGGCGAACAGCCACGCCAGCACCGCGGTACGCAGAGTGCGGATGCTGCCGATCAGGACGCGATGAACGCGAGCAAGTCCGGGTTGAGGACATCCGCATGCGTGGTCAGCATGCCGTGAGGGTAGCCGGCATAGGTCTTCAACACACCGTTCTGGAGTAGGTCGACAGCTCGGGGCACCGCGCTGGCGAAGGGAACGATCTGATCGTCATCGCCGTGCATCACCAGGACGGGAACGATGATCGTGCGCAGATCCTCGGTGTAGTCCTGCAGCCAGGAAAACACGGTCTCATAGTGAGCGTGGGCGCTGCCGGACATGCCCTGTCGCCACCAGTTCGCGATGACAGCCTCGGACGGCTCCGCCCCTGATCGGTTGAATCCATAGAACGGACCTTCCGGCACCGCGCGGAAGAATTCCGATCGATTTCCCATGACACCCGCTTGCACCGCGTCGAACCACTCTTGGGGTTGGCCGCCCGGATTGTTATCGGTCCGCACCATGTTTGGTGTCGGCGAGGACACCAGTACCGCCTTGGCGACCCGCTCCTGGTGGCGAGCCACATAGCGGGCCACTTCCGCTCCGCCGGTGGAGTGCCCGATATGGACGGCCTCGTGCAGGTCGAGCTGCTCGGTCAACGCCGCCAGGTCGGCCACCCAGTGCTCGATGTCATTGCCGGTCCGAACCTGCTCGGATCGGCCATGCCCACGCCGGTCGTGCGCGATCACCCGATAGCCGTGGTGCAGAAAGAACATCATCTGCGCGTCCCAGTCGTCGGCCGTCAGCGGCCAGCCGTGACTGAAAACGATCGGCTGGCCAGAGCCCCAGTCCTTGTAGAAGATCTCGACACCGTCCGACGTGGTGATGGTAGGCATAGCTCTTCCTCTCGCGGCCGCTCCCCGCGATCGAGTAGCAGTCAACCGCAAGCCACAAATATTTTCCTGCGAACCCTCGAGCAATTTCACAGATACGGATTGTCGCTTGTCTTAACTCTTGTGTTGCGCCAATGATGATCTGGGCTCCGTCGCCAGTGCTCGTTGCGTCGCTGAGCATGATGGACCCCCAGCTACTTCTGGAGCTTGTGCCCGGGCCGGTCGGAAGCGGCGCAAGGGCGGCCCTGTCCAACTAATAGCCGGCATCGACCAACCTGTCCCCCTTCTCCCGCACGTCACCGCTAATACGTCACTGTGACGAATCAGCTTGCGCCGCAAGACTATTGGAATAACACTTTGCAGTGTTCACAGCAGCGGAGGTCGGGAGTCCAAGAATCTCTGAACAGTCTCGGTGAGGATGCGCCCGCCCTTGGTGTTGAGATGAATACCGTCAATGTGAAATTCCCAACCGTTGATTCGAGCGATCTCATCGAAGCTCTGCCGCAGGATCATTTCCCGAATGAGGTAGTCACGGTAGAACGATGGGAACGAGAAACGGGTGAATGCTTTTGTCTTCGTTGTCTGCGCGAGCCTCGCCTGGAAAGCTTCATAAAACGGGATGTAGTCCGTGGATGCCATCGAAGCGGTTTCGCGGATGATGCCGTTGTAAGTGGCGATCAGCTCGTTGAGCCGCGACTGAACTGGATGGGACGAACAGGGCTCCTCTCCCACCGGCGGAAGGGAACTCAACGCGACCCGCGCGTCGGCCTCGCCTTGCAGCCTGCGCACGATGACCGCGAGGTTCTCTTTGAACCGGGCCGGCGACGGTTCTTCGGAGAGTCGCTTCACGATTCGAACGAATCGCCGGTGGTTGGGAAAGACACTCGCCATGATGTCGTTCGCCCCGATGAGCACGATGACCCGGTCCGGACGTAGTGCGATGACTCGGTCGAGGCGCCGGACGGTGTTGGACGAAAGATCGCCGCCCACACCGAGGTTGACGAATTGAAATCGGCGGTTTTGGGGTCGCCTTTCCAGCTCGTCGATCCACTTGTAGGTTCCCCTTGACGCCGTGGTGCTCGAGCCGAGACAGGCCACAATTTCGGACCTCAGCGGATCGGTCATGGGGTACGACCGAGGATCTGACACAGCACCCGGCCGAGATCAGTTTTCGGCGACCGTGGAAGCGTGTCGGCGCGCCAGGCGACGAAGTCGTCGGGGCGCACCAACAACGCCCCGTCCGGTGCGAGTTTCCCGGCGGCAGCCCAGGCGCCGTCGACGTCGAGCGCAGTCCCGATGCGCCGCACGCAGATCGGCGTGCCGAAGGTATTCGACGCGAAGGCTGCGGCCTCAGACCATGCGGCATCGTCGTCTCCGGTGAATAACGTGAAGCCGGGGCCTAATAGATCAAGGGTGGAAACCCGTTTCCGGCCGTCAACCACCCAGGCGTGCGGAACCCGGGTACCGGGTTGCCCGCGCAATTCCTCAATCAGTGACACGGTGTTCAGATCCTCCGGAACGGGATCATCGGAAACCACAGCGGCCGAGCGGTATTGGTAACCGATCAGCAAGGGGAACATCGGCGCCTCTTCGTCTGCCGGCAACTGCGGCCGATGGTCATCCAGCCGCAGGAAGGCCAATGATGGCCCGGTGAGCGACTGGCGTGCGTTGAAGCGCCCGACCGGGTGTCGCTCGGCGTGATAGGTGCTCAGCAGCGCCGGGTCCGCGGTCCCGCTCAAGACGGCGGCCAGCTTCCAGGACAGATTGTGCGCACTCTGAATGGCCGTGTTAGCTCCGCCGGCCTTGAACGGCGGCATGGTATGGGCCGAATCGCCGACGAGAAACACTCGGCCGCTGTCGAATTGGTCAGCCACCCGCTCGAAGGGCTGCCACGGCGCAACGTCGATGACTTCCAGCTCGATCGGCTCACCGATCGCTTTCGTCAGCAGTTCACGGCACCGGTCG
>Ga0070671_100002889_pt1 | contig 13373 bp, 14 predicted proteins | sample KBSS73metaG_FD_65341 | JGI IMG/M metagenome (GOLD analysis project Ga0070671, IMG submission 65341) | Switchgrass rhizosphere microbial communities from Kellogg Biological Station, Michigan, USA - KBS S7-3 metaG | ecosystem: Host-associated > Plants > Roots > Rhizosphere > Soil ...
GAGCGTGTCGCCTCGCTCCCGACCTGGCTACACGGCTACAACTTCCACAGGCCCCACACCGCGCTCGGCGGACACCCACCCGCCCACCGCGTCAACAACCTCTGCCGGCGGGACACCTAGTGGCGGGGGAGCTGGGCCGTCGGCCCAGACGATCGGCCACAGAGTGGGCTATCCGTCCATCCCTCTCTCGGTGCTGCCGCGGCTACGGTCGCCGAACCGCGCAGTCACAGCGAAGTGGTGGGAGTCTCATGCCGCAGACCAGTCGAATCCCCGGTCTCCGGGCTGTCCCGATCGAGGCCCGGCGCACGCTCGTGGCCGAGTCGGCGGGCCTCGACCCGCAGAGCCTCGCCGCGTTCGCCCCGGAGCACGGCATGGAGGGTGGACTCGCCGACCACATGATCGAGAACGCGGTCGGGATGTTCGGAGTGCCGCTCGGCGTCGCGACGAACTTCGTCGTCAACGGGCGCGAGGTCCTCGTGCCGATGGCGACCGAGGAGGCCTCGGTCGTCGCGGCGGCCTCGAACGCGGCGAAGGTCGCGCGCGTCCACGGCGGGTTCACCACCTCCTCGACGGCGCCGATCATGCAGGCCCAGATCCAGATCGTCGGGGTGCCGGATCCGGAGGCGGGCCGGGTGCGGCTCCTCGAGGCCCGTCAGGAGCTCATCGAGATCGCCGACGCCCAGGACCCTCGGCTGGTCTCGCTCGGCGGTGGGGTTCGGGACGTGTCCGTGCGGCTCGTCGGGTCGCGGGCCGGGACGTACGTCGTCGCGCACCTGCAGGTCGACGTCCGGGACGCGATGGGCGCCAACGCCGTGAACACGATGGCCGAGGCCGTCGCCGAGCGGGCCGGGCAGATCGCGGGCGGCCGGACGCTCCTGCGGATCCTCACCAACAAGGCGGACCTGCGGCTGGCCAGGGCTCGTGCCGTGTTCGACGCGGTGGCGCTCGGCGGTGGCACGGTGGTGGACGACATCGTGCACGCCGCCGCGCTGGCCGAGGCCGATCCGTACCGGGCCTCCACCCACAACAAGGGGATCATGAACGGGATCTCCGCCGTCGTGCTCGCCACCGGGAACGACACCCGAGCCGTCGAGGCGGGCGCGCATTCGCACGCGATCTCGCCCGACGGGCACTACACCTCGCTCTCCCGGATCGAGAAGGACGCCGACGGCAACCTCGTCGGCACCCTGGAGCTGCCGATGCCGGTCGGTCTCGTCGGCGGCGCCACCGCCGTGCACCCGGTGGCGCAGGCGGCGGTCGCGCTGCTCGGGGTCCACACCGCCGCCCAGCTCGCCGAGGTCGTCGTCGCCGTCGGGTTGGCGCAGAACCTCGCCGCGGTCCGGGCGCTGGCCACCGAGGGCATCCAGCGCGGTCACATGTCACTGCATGCGCGCACCGTCGCGGTCACCGTCGGGGCCACCGGCGAGGAGATCCCGGCCGTGGTCCAGCGGCTGGTCACCGACCGGGTGGTCCGCGCCGACCACGCCGAGCGCGTGCTCGCCGAGCTGCGGGCGGCGACGCCGTGAGCGAGGACGAGGGGCGCCGCTCGGAGCAGCTGGTCGAGGTCTGGGGCGACGTCGTGGACGTCCGCCACCTGCGCTGGGCCGTGGTCATCGGCTGCGTGCTCGGGCTGCCGTCCTACCTCCTGGCGGCCCTGCTCTTCCGGCAGCTCACCGAGCCGCAGCTGGCCAGGGCCTACGCGCTGCTGGTCGGGTTGCTTGCGTGCCTGGCGGCCGGGGCGATCAACGCCCGCTTGTTCCCCCCCAAGCGCGACCTCGTCGAGGAGCCGGGAGACGACCAGTCCCGCGACGAGGCGATCGCGGAGCTCGTCGCCGAGTCCGGTGCCCTCGGGAGCCTCGACGAGCTTCCCGAGGCAGCCCGGCGGGAGCTGCGGGATCTGGGCCTCGAGGACCTGTTCGCGGGCTCGCGCGCCCGGGGCGACAGCGCTCCCGAGTCGCGCCCGCCGGACGAGGAGGCGGTGCGGCGATGATCGCGACGATCGGCATCGCGCTGGCGATGGGTCTGCTCGGCGCCATCGTGTTCTCGGCCATCGGCCTCGTGTCCGGGACGGACGAGACGGCCACCCTGGCTCCGCTCACGCTGCTGGTCGTGCTGGTCGGAGTCCCTCCGGCAGGCGTGCTGGCGTTCTTCCTCGCCGGTGCGGTCGCCAAGCACATGACCCACATGATCCCCACCGCGCTGCTCGGCATCCCCGGCGACACGCTGGCGGTTCCGTTGCTGCGCGAGGCGAGCCTGCTGCGTCGGCTCGGGGTGCCGCACATCGCGCTGCACAAGGCGATCTCCGGGGCTGCCCTCGCCGCGTTCATCGCGGTTCCGGTCGCGGTCGGCGCGGCCGCTCTGATCGCCCCGTTCGCCCGGCAGGTGACCGCGGCCGCGCCGTACGTCTTCCCGCTCGCCGCGGTGCTCATCGCCTACTTCTCCCGCGGGCGCTGGGCCGCTGTCGCAGGCCTGGTGCCGATGGTGCTGGTGATCGCCGCGCTCCAGGCCTTCGTCACGCCGCTGCACGGATCGTCGCTGAGCATCAGCTTCTTCCTCGGCATCGCGATCGGGCCCCTCGTCGCGGACCTGTTCGCCCTCTCGTCGCCGTTCGCCCGCCAGTCGATGCGCAGGCACACCCGCCGCACCTTCTTCCTCGCCCCCGAGGTCAAGGGCTGGACAGGGTGGTTCCCCAACCCGCTCAAGGTCCTCGACCGGTCGCAGCAGGCCGCCACCGGGGCGAGCGCTGTGCTCTCCAGCCTCACGTTCGTCGTCAGCCCGGTGGCGATGACGGTGCTGCTGGGCGAGGCGGTGGGAGCCCGCATCAAGCACTCCTACCACCGGCTGACCTCGATGATGGCGGTCAAGAACGGGGTCACCGAGTCCACCTACATCGCCGAGACGCTCATTCCGCTGGTCGCGATCGGGCTGCCGCTCAGCCCGGTCGCCGCGGGCCCGGCCGCCCCGCTGTTCAACGCGCCGCCGGTCTACACGATCGACACCGCGTCGGGCGCGACGCACAACCTGCACGACATGTTGTCGCCGTGGGAGTTCCTCGGCTTCGGGTTGGTGGCCGTGTTCGTCGCCGTCGCGGTCGCGTACCCGTTCGCGATGAACTACGCGCGCACCGCGGCGGCCTGGGTGGTCCGCAGGCTCAGCCAGGAGGCCGTCATCGGCACCTTCGCCGGCCTCATCCTGGTGATCTCGGTGTACGAGGGCGGGCTCCTCGGCCTGCTCGTCGCGAGCACCGTCGGCATCGTCGGCGGGCTCATGAACAAGCTGCTGGGCATGCACGCCGGCGTGCAGTTCATGGCCTACTACACGGCCGCGCTGACCGTCCCGGCGTTGCTGGGCTGATCGGGCTCTCCCACCGCGTCCGCTGTGCAAGACCCGCTGTCGTGGCGGTGCAGGGCTCGACTGTCGTTCCAGCCGGAGCTGGCGGCCAGCTCGATCGCATGGGCGATCGTCGCCCCGCGGAAGCCCAGGCGCTCGAGGATCGGGCGGAAGATCCCCGGGGCCTTGGCGGTCGGCGTCAGGGTCTTGGGCACCACGATGAGCTCGGCGCGGCGTTCGATGCCGGAGACGATGCCGGTGACGACTGCGGACAGCGGGACCATCTTCCACAGGCCTTTGTCGTTGCCGCCCCACAGCATCCGCCCGGCGGGGTCGGCGACCACGTCGTCCATCAGGGGCGTGGTGAAGAACGTCGGATGGGCGCTGCCCACGCCCACGCCCAGGTGGCGCAGCTCCAGGCGGACGGAATCGCACAACGCCCACACGCCGGCTTTGCTGGCGGTGTAGGAGGCCTGCAGCGGCGAGTGAACGAAGGCGGCCATGGAGGAGACGGCCAGCAGGTATCCCTGCTGCTGCTCCACGTACGGCAGGGCTGCCCGGAAGGTGCGCCAGACCCCGGTGAGGTTGACATCGATCACCCGCTCGAACGCCGCCGGGTCGAGGGTGGCCATCGGGGCCATGGTGTCGATGCCGGCGTTGGCGATCACCACGTCGATGCGTCCGAAGTGCTCGGCGGCCTCGACCATGGCCGTTTGCAGGCCGGCCAGGTCGCGCACATCGGCATGCCGGCCCCGGGCGACGGTGGGGCCGCCGAGGGCCTGGGCCTGGGCTGCGCAGGCCTCGGCATCGAGGTCGAACAAGGCCAGGTTGGCGCCCCGGGCGCGCAGAGCCTGGGCCAGGGCGGCACCCAGGCCGCCGGTGGAGCCGGTGAGGACGACGGTGCGTCCGGCGAGGTCGTAGCGGGTCATGAGAACGTCCTTGTTCGTCGATGGAGGTGGGGCAGGTGCTTCAGGCGTGGCTGGTGATCCGCTGTTGCTCGATCTGCCGGATCAGGTCGTGGGTGGTGCGATCACGGTCGAGCACCGAGTCGGTCAACGGACTCACGATTCCGCGTAGCGCGGAAACGGCCGACCACCAACGCGGGGCGAAGATGCGGGGTGCCCGCGTCTGCAGTCCGCGGACCAGCCCGTCGGCGACGACCTTGTCGGTCAGGTCGTAACGAGGCATGACAGTGACTCCAGGCGTTGGCGGTCAGTCGTCGACGGGGACGTGGTGGGTGAGGAAGTCGAGCTGGTCGGCCACGACGCGTTCGAACGGCTCACCGACGTAGATGTCGAAGTGACCTGCCGGGTACAGCCGGATCTCGCCACGGGGGGCGCGACGCGCATGACGCAGGGTGGCTTTCGCCGGGGCCACACTGTCGGTCTCGCAGACGCTGAACAGGATCGGGCAGCGCACCTCTTCGGCCTTGCGCCCGGGGCGGTGGCGAACGATGTCGACGACGACGCGGGCGGCGACCTGGTTGTCGAATCCGGCGGCACGGGCCTCGTCGTCGACCAGCCCCAGGTAGCCGGGCACGGCGTCGGGGGCGGTCATCAAGGCTGCGGACCCGGGGAGACCGGCGGTCGGCACCATGACCGGGGACCGCCCGAGCCCGGCGGCGATCAGGTCGCGCACGGCGCGGGCGGTGACCTTGACCGAGCTCCGCAGATCCATCGCCAGCACCGAGGCCGGGCCGTCGGTGAAGGGGCACTGGGCGATGGTGGCGGCGATGCCGCCGTCGCGGGCCGTGGCGACGATGGCATGGCCGCCGCCGAAGGAGGTGCCCCACAGCACCACCCGGGCTGGGTCCAGGTCGGCGCGGCTGCGGGCATAGGCGATGGCCGCAGCCCAGTCGGCCAGCTGCAGCGGGATGTCGAGCAACTGACGCGGCTCGCCCTCGCTGCCCCCGAAGTGACGGTAGTCGAAGACCAGGCAGGCGTAGCCTGCCGCGGCGAAGCGCTCCGCGTAGGCATCCAGGCGCATCTGGCGGATGCCGCCCAGACCGTGGGCCATGACGATCACCGGGTGGGGCTGCGTGCCTGCGGGCAGGTACAGCCAGGCCTGGCACTTCTCGTCGCCGGACGGGAAGTGCACCTCCAGCCGCTCTGACATCGGTACTCCTCGGGTTCGGCGGCAGGGTGCCGCGCTGCCGCACCCAAGCTATGGGACCGATTCTAATAGTGGAAGGGGTTCCAACTCTGGAAGTGTATAAACTTGAGACGTGACCACGAAGGGGCTCTCCCGCACGGCCCGCCGCGCCGCCGCCACCCGCGAGGCGATCATCGACGCGGCCCAGGGGCTGCTGACCGAAGGCGGACCCGCCGCCTTGCTCCTGGATGCCGTCGCCGAGCGCGCCGACGTCGCCGTGCAGACGATCTACAACCGCATCGGCGGCCGCTCCGCACTGCTGATCGCCGTCGCCGAGCGGGCCCTGGAGGAGAACCGGGCGTACATGGACGCGGCCTACGCCGCCCCGGGCGGCCCGCGCGAGCGCATCCTGCAGGCGGCGGCGGCCTATGCCCGCTTCGCCGCGGAACGGCCCCACCAGTTCCGCCTGCTGGCCGACCCGCCGGAGGAGCCCGAGGCCCTCGCGCGCGTCGCCCAGCTGGTCGAGGAACAGAACGCCAAACTCGCTGCAGCCCTGCGTGAGGGCATCGCCGAGGGCAGCCTCAACCCCGACGTGGACCCTGACCTGACCGCGACCGCCTTGTGGGCCATGATGAACGGCCTGCTGGGTCTGGCCTGGCGCGCCGACAGGCTGCGTGCCGAGCCCCCACGCCTGAGCGCCCTTCTGGACGCGGCCATGACCGTCCTGCTCAACGGCCTGAACACCTCGAAGCCCTGAGCCGGGAGCGCGCGGAGAAGCTCGGGCCCACTGCGCGACGACCGTTGCCCGGTAGTCCACCATGGACACTTCAGAGCAGGCCCCGTCCGCGGGCGTTGGCGATGAGCTGGGTTCGGTTGCGGGCGGCGAGCTTGTGCATCACCGTGCGCAGATAGGACTTGACGGTGTTGACCGACAGGTTCAGCTCCGTGCCGATCTCGGCGTTCGTGTGGCCGGCGGCGACGAGTCGCAGGACGTCGTACTCGCGCGCGGTCACCGGTGCAGTGTGCGAGGCGAACGGTTCGGTCTGGAGGGTGCCGGTGCGGGCGACGCTGCGGATCGCGTCGCGGATGGCGGTGCTGCCCGCGTGCTTCACCAGGATGCCGCAGGCACCGGCCGCGAGGGTCGGCGCCACAGCGGCGTGTTCCGGAACGCGGTGAACAACAGGATCCGGCTGCTCGGGCTGACCCGGTGGAGCTCGGGTACCACGTCGGCCGCGAGGCAGTCGGGCAGCCGCAGGTCGAGCAGCACCACGTCGGGTCCTTCCGCGGCGCAGACGGTCACCGCCGCCGCGCCGGTGGCGGCGCGGCCGACGACGACCATGTCCGGATATCGCTGCAGCTGGGCGGCCACCCCGTCGTGGACCACCGGGTGGTCGTCCACGATCACGATGCGGGTCTGCTCGCGGGTCAGCACGGCAGCCGGGCTCGCCAGATCGTGCCACCGTCCGGGTCGGACAGCACCCGCACCGAACCGCCGAGCCGGGCGAGAGCCTCACCGGTGCTGGTCAGGCCGAGCCCGGGCGCGTGGTCCGGCGGCAGGCCCACGCCGTCGTCGTGCACCGCGACCGTCAGCCAGGGATCGCGTCGCTGCACCGACACCGTGACCGCCCCGGCCCGGGCGTGCTTCTCGACGTTCAGCAGCGCTTCGCGGACGGCGGTGAGCAGGACGTCCGAGCGGGACGGGGCGAGTTCGGGCGGGTCCTCGTCGAGGATGACGAGCTCCGCGGGCAGCCCGGTGCGATCGGCGAAGGCCGCGCAGTCGGCACGCAGCGCGACCCCGAGCGCGAGCGCGGCCGGCGACGAACGCAGCATGCGCAACGAGTCACGCAACGCCGTGGTGGCCTCCTCGGCCTGCGTCTGCAGCCGGTCGAGCCGAGCCCGGAGCTCCGGGTCCGCCTTCCTGGCCTCGGCGAGGTCGGCCATGCCCGAACCGATGGCGAACAGCAGGGCGCCGACACTGTCGTGCAGGTCGGCCGCCACCCGGCGGCGCTCCTCGTGGACCGCGATCTCGCGGCTCAGCCGGGCGCGTTCGGCGACCGAGACCGCCAGCACGGCCTGTGCCGCGATCGCGGTGGCGCGTTCGACCTCGCGGTCGCCGAAGGTCCCGTCCGCACGCGGCCCGAGCGCGAGCACGCCGAGGGCCTCGCCGTCGCGGAGCAACGGGACGGCCAGTACCCGCCGCACGTCCTCGGTGGCCATGTGGCGGTCGAAGTCGTGGGTGATGTCCGGGCTGGCGAAGTAGTCGTCGACCCAGCCCGCGCTGCCGGCCTGGAACACCTTGCCGGTCAGGCCCGTGCCCGTCGGCACCCGCAGCGCCCGGAGCAGCCCGCTGCGGTCGCCGATGACCTGATCGAGCCTCAGGGCGCCGTCCGCGTCCGGGTGCGCTGTCCAGGCGACCTCCGAGCCTTCGGCGAGCAGCGTCAAGGCGCGCCGCAGCGCCTCGCCGCGGTCGAGGGCGGCGAGCAGGTCCGCGTACTGCTCCCCGAGGTCGAGGAGGTGGTGCGCCTGCATGTCCACATCAAACAGTTCCCCGCGGGCGACTGTCACGCGCCACTACGCCCTTTCGGGTGTGCCAGGGGAGGTCGCAGGCCTGCCTGGGTCCGGTGGCTCCCGTCAGTCCGAGGAACGAGGACATCCATGCTCGACGTCACGATCGACCACGACGTCCCCGCCACCATGCGCGACGGCGTGGTGCTGCGGGCCGACGTGTACCGGCCCACGGGCGACGGGCCGTGGCCCGTGCTGCTGACCCGGCTGCCGTACGGCAAGAACACGCCGATGCTCGCCGCCATGACCGACCCGGTCGGCAAAGCGCGGCGCGGGTTCCTCGTCGTCGTCCAGGACACCCGGGGCCGCTACGCCTCCGACGGCGAATGGGACCCCTTCACCTTCGAATCCGACGACGGCTACGACACCGTCCGCTGGGCCGCGGCGCTCCCGGGCTCGAACGGGTCCGTCGGGATGTTCGGGGGAAGCTACTTCGGCAACACGCAGTGGATGGCCGCGCTCGCGAAGCCGCCTGAGCTGAAGGCGATCTCGCCGATGATCACCTGGTCCGAGCCGGACGACGGGCTCTTCGCCCGCGGCGGTGCGCGGGAACTCGGGATCACCGTGCCCTGGTCGCTCATGCAGGGCATCGACACCCTGCTGCGCCGGCACGCCGACGACCCGATGGCCCAGGGACAGGCGCTGATGGCCCTGGTCGGCGACCTCGACGCGACCGCGTCCACCACCTACTGGGAGCTGCCCGCCGACCGGCTCCCGGTCTTCGAACGGCACGGCATCCCCGAGATCGGCTTCGAACGGGCTCGACGGGATCCGGAGTGGAGCGCGGCCTGCCGGGTCGCCGGGCGGCACGCGGAGATCGACATGCCGAGCCTGAACGTCGGCGGCTGGTACGACGTCTTCTGCCAGGGCACGCTCGACAACTACGCGGCCATGCGCGCGGCCGGGCGGCCCGCGAACCTGGTCATGGGCCCGTGGTCGCACACCGGCACCACGGGGTACCTCGGCGACGTCGACTTCGGGCTGGCCGCGAGCGCCGAGCTCCTCGGCTTCCGCGGCCGGTTCGCCGACCTCGAGCTCGGCTGGCTCCGCAGCCGGCTCGCGCCCGGCGACGGCCCGGCGCAGCCCGAGCTGCCGCCGGTCCTGCTGTACGTCATGGGGATCAACCAGTGGCGCGAGGAGCAGGAGTGGCCCCTCGCCCGCGCCGTCGACACCGACCTGTACCTGCGTGCGGGCCACCGGCTCGCCTTCGACGCCCCGGACGCCGGGGAAGGAGCCGACGGCTACGGCTACGACCCCGCCGACCCGGCGCCGACCACCGGCGGTGCCGTGTTGATGTCGAACGGGTTCCCGCCCGGTCCGCTGGACCAGGCCGGGGTCGAGGCCCGGCCGGACGTGCTGGTCTACACGAGCGACCCGCTCGCCGAGGATCTCGAGGTCACCGGCCGGGTCCGGGCCCACCTCGCCGCGGCGACCGACGCCCCGACGACCGACTGGGTCGTCCGCCTCTGCGACGTCGACACCGAGAGTGTGTCCCGGAACGTCGTCGACGGCATCGTGCGGGCGGTCGCGACGCCGGGCGAGTTCACCGAGCAGGTCGTCGACCTGTGGTCCACCAGCCATGTGTTCCTGGCCGGGCACCGCATCCGGGTGCAGGTCACCTCGAGCAACTTCCCGCGCTGGGACCGCAACCTCAACACCGGTGACGGCACGCGATCACAGATCGCCCACCAGGAGATCGCCCACGACGCAACCCGGCTCTCCCGCATCGTGCTGCCCGTGATCCGCCTTGGTGAACCTCAGGCGTGACCGGCATTTCCTGGAACGGCCTGGAGGGCGCCCCCGCGATGCTCGCCGGAGACGGTGCATGCGGCCAGGTCGGCCTCGACGCCGACTCGGACGCGGAGATCGCGACGCGTGACCCGTTTCGGGGTGATGGTTTGTGTCCGAGGGGGGACTTGAACCCCCACCCCCTACTCGGGGACTAGCACCTCAAGCTAGCGCGTCTGCCATTCCGCCACTCGGACCGCGCCGGGGCGTGCCCGGCGTGACGGGGAGAAGCATAGCGGGCCACCTGAGGGTGGTAGTAAGTGGGTCATGACCGGCCCCCAGAGTGCGGCAGACGAGGTCGTCCGGATCTGCTCGGACCTCATCCGCATCGACACGTCCAACACCGGCGATCCCGCGACCGTGGTCGGGGAGGCCGAGGCCGCGGAGTACGTCGCGGGCGAGCTGACCGAGGTCGGGTACGAGGTCGAGGTGCTCGACTCGGGGGCACCGGGGCGCAGCAACGTCTTCGCCCGGCTGCCGGGGGCGGACCCGGGGCGCGGGGCGCTGCTGATCCACGGGCACCTGGACGTCGTGCCCGCGGAGCCGAGCGAGTGGTCGGTGCACCCCTTCTCCGGTGCGATCCAGGACGGCTACGTCTGGGGCCGCGGTGCCGTGGACATGAAGGACATGGTCGCGATGACGATCGCGGTCGCGCGGCAGTTCAAGCGGGAGGGGTTCGTGCCTCCGCGGGACATCGTGTTCGCCTTCCTCGCCGACGAGGAGGCGGGCGGCGCCTACGGGTCGCAGTGGCTCGTCAAGCACCGGCCGGACCTGTTCGAGGGCTGCACCGAGGCCGTCGGAGAGGTGGGCGGGTTCTCCCTGACCCTCGCCGAGGACCAGCGCGTCTACCTGATCGAGACGGCGGAGAAGGGCATGGCGTGGATGCGCCTGCGCGCCAAGGGCAAGCCCGGCCACGGCTCGTTCATCCACGAGGACAACGCCGTCACGATCCTGTCGGAGGCCGTGGCGCGGCTCGGCAACCACCGCTTCCCGCTCGTCATGACGGACACGGTGCGCGCGTTCGCCGACTCCGTCCGCGAGCTGACCGGCCTGGAGTTCCCGGACTCCGACATCGAGGGCGCCTTCGCCAAGCTCGGGCCCGTGGCGCGCATGGTCGGCGCCACGGTCCGGGACACCGCGAACCCGACGATGCTGGCCGCGGGCTACAAGGCGAACGTCATCCCGTCGACGGCGGAGGCCACAGTGGACTGCCGGGTGCTGCCGGGTCGTCGGGAGGCCTTCCTGTCCGAGGTCGACGAGCTGCTGGGCCCGGATGTCGAGCGGGAGTGGATCCAGGACCTGCCCGCCCTGGAGACCACGTTCGACGGTCCGCTGGTCGAGGCCATGGCCGCCGCCCTGCGCACCGAGGACCCCACCGCGAAGACCGTGCCCTACATGCTCTCCGGCGGCACGGACGCGAAGGCCTTCACCGACCTGGGCATGCGCTGCTTCGGGTTCGCGCCGCTGCGGCTGCCACCGGACCTGGACTTCGCCTCGCTGTTCCACGGCATCGACGAGCGGGTCCCGGTGGACGCGCTGGAGTTCGGGGCGAAGGTCATGGACACCTTCCTGCGGAACGCCTGATGGTCGCGCTGGTCACGGGGGGTGCGTCCGGCATCGGTGCCGCCGCCGCCCGCAGGCTCGCCGCGGCGGGCGAGCACGTGGTGATCGCGGACCGGGACGCCGCGCGCGCCGATGCCCTGGCGGGGGAGTTGGGCGGCACCGCGGTCGTCGCGGACGTGACCGATCCCGAGGCCGTCGGCGCCCTGATCGCGCGGGCCGAGGAGCTCGGCCCGCTGCGGACCGTCCTGCTCAACGCAGGCATCACCGCCGGCCAGTCGGGCATCGAGGACATCGACCTGGTGGGCTACCGGGCGATCATGGGCGTGAACCTCGACCACGTGATCTTCGGTACCGCCGCCGCCGTCCCCGCTCTGCGACGGGCCGGGGGCGGCCGGATCGTCGCGACGGCGTCGCTCGCCGGTCTGGTCGCCATGCCCGGGGACGCGCTGTACACGGCGACCAAGCACGCCGTCGTCGGGTACGTGCGGTCCGCGGCGCCGACCCTCGCCGCCGACGGCATCCGGATCAACGCGGTGTGCCCCGGCTTCGCGGACACCCCGCTGATCGCCGGGGCCAAGTCCCAGTTCGGCGACTTCCCGCTGCTCACGCCCGACGACGTCGCGGACGCGATCGAGGCGATCCTGGAGCGGGGGGAGCCGGGGGAGTGCTGGTTCGTCCAGCCCGGCCGCGAGCCCGCCCCCTACGGCTTCCGCGGCGTGCCCGGCCCGAGGGGCGGTGGGGCGCCGCCGTCCGTGGACTGGCGGTCCGGCCAGTGACACTTGTGCGGCTCAAGCGCCCCTGAGTGACTCTCGGGCCGCACAAGCAGCAGCGATCAGTACGAGAGCTCGGGGAGCATCCGGTTCGTGCGCTTGCGCCGCAGCCACACCTTCCGCACCCCGCCCGGGTACAGCCGGACCCGCGAGAGCTCCCAGCCCCCGTACTCGGCCTGGATCGCGAGGCGCACCGCCGCCGTCAGCCGCGGGACGCCCCCGTCGATCTTGAGGGGGCGGTACTCCCAGTCCCCCTCCACGGTGATATTCCCGTCGGGATCGACAGCCTCCACCGAACCGGTCGCCACCGGTCACCTCCCGCCGTGCTCGCGTCTCCCCGGTGAACGGGGGGTCACCGCCACCATACGAGCGCCCGCCGCCCGGTGCCAGGACCGCGCTAGGCACTCACGTCGTCGAGCGCGGCGCGGATCTCGGGCGGCAGCATCACCGTCTCGGTGGCCAGCGACGCGGTGAGCTGAGCGGCGTCCCGGGCGCCGACCACCGCGGACGTCACGCCGCGACGGTCCCGCACCCACGCCAACGCGACGGACAGCGGCGAGGTCCCGAGCCCGTCCGCGGCGGTGAGCACGGACTGGACGATCCGGGCGCTGCGCTCGTTGCGCCGGGCCTCGACGTACGGGGCGAGGGCAGGGGAGCTGGCGCGCGAGTCCGACGGTGTGCCGTCGGTGTACTTGCCGGTCAGCACCCCCCGGCCCAGCGGCGCCCAGGCCAGCAGCCCGACCCCGTGGAAGCGGGCGGCGGGCAGCAGATCGCGTTCGGCGGTGCGGTGCAGCAGTGAGTACTCCGCCTGCGCGGAGACGGGCTGGACCAGGTTGCCGAGCGACCGCGCCCGTTCGGCCACGGTCGCGAGCTGCCAGCCCGCGGGCGCGACCAGCCCGGCGTAGCGGACCTTGCCCGCGAGCACCGCGACCTGGACCGCGGACAACGTCTCCTCCACCGGCACCTGGGCGTCCCAGCCGGGGAGCTGCCAGAGGTCGAGATGGTCGGTGCGCAGCCGGCTCAGCGTCGCGTCCAGCCCGCGGAGCAGGGCGCCGCGGGCGGAGTCCGTGCCCAGCGCGGCCCCGGCGGGCGCCCCGCGGGCGGCGACGACGAGCTCCTCCCGGGGCACCAGCCCGGCGGCCAGGTGATCACCGAGGACCTGCTGGGCGGCGCCGTCGCCGTAGACGTCCGCGGTCTCGACCAGGGTCCCGCCCGCCTCGACGAAGGCGATCAGCTGCTCGCCCGCCGCGTCGGCGTCGGTGTCCG
>Ga0070671_100002892_pt1 | contig 13369 bp, 9 predicted proteins | sample KBSS73metaG_FD_65341 | JGI IMG/M metagenome (GOLD analysis project Ga0070671, IMG submission 65341) | Switchgrass rhizosphere microbial communities from Kellogg Biological Station, Michigan, USA - KBS S7-3 metaG | ecosystem: Host-associated > Plants > Roots > Rhizosphere > Soil ...
GGAGGGAATTGAACCCCCGACACGAGGATTTTCAGTCCTCTGCTCTACCAACTGAGCTACCCAGCCGAAGCCGAAAATTCGAAATCCGAATCTCGAAATTCGAATGCCGGGCTGTCACTATGGCGGATTCTTCCGCGCAGGCAAGCGAGCTCTAGAACGCCCTCATTCGCTCACAAATTTTCGCGGCAAGTCGATCGCTTGACTGAGCAGATGCCGGTAGAGCGCGCGCGGGATTTCTTTCGCGCCGAACTGCTCGAGGTGCGGCGTGAGCCATTGCGTATCGAGCAAGGTAAAGCGCCGCTCGCGCAGACGCTCGACCAGCGCCCAGAGCGCAATCTTCGACGCCCCGGTGACGCGATGAAACATCGATTCGCCAAAAAACGCGCCGCCGATCGCGACTCCGTAAAGGCCGCCCACCAGTTCGTTAGCCGACCAGGACTCGACGGAGTGCGCGGCGCCGAGTGCGTGTAAGCGCGTGTAGCTCTCGATGATCTCATCGTTGATCCAGGTATCGGGGCGCGCGGCGCAGCCCTGCACTACCTCCTGGAAGCGGGTATTGATCCGAATCTCGATCGCCTGGGCGCGACGTTCCCGCTTGAGCCCGTGCGGCACATGGAAAGCTTCGAGCGGCAGAATCGTGCGGGGGTCGGGCGAAAACCACCGGATCTCGCCGTCGTCCATCGCCATCGGGAAAATGCCGAGGCGATAAGCTTCCAAAAGGAGGTCGGAATCGATCATCGGGCGTTGGTATCGCTCGGATTCGAAAAGAAATCACCGGCTGCGCTCGTCATTCTCTTGCAAAGCAACCGCGACCTCATAACATTTCCAGATGAAACCCCTAGGGATCGCAACCGTCGCCCTTTTTCTGGCGGGTTGCGCGGCAAATACTCCGTCCGCGGCAGAGGTCCACGATCAATTCCAGAGCGATTTCCCGGCCAGCCGCAGTCAGTTCGTGCCGGCCGGTAACCCGGAAAATCCGAACGCTGATTCAGAATTCGGAACTCCGCCTCCCCGTTAACCTGTGAAAACCCCGGCGCACTCCCGCATTCTCATCCTCGATTTCGGCTCGCAATACACGCAGGTGATCGCGCGCCGGGTGCGCGAGTGTCAGGTTTATTCCGAGATTGTGCGCTGCAATATCGCCGCCGCGGAGATCGCGCGCCTCGAGCCCAAGGGGATCATTCTCTCGGGGGGACCGGCGAGCGTTTACGAAAAAGGCGCGCCGCAAATTGACCTTGAGATTTTTTCGTTAGGCATCCCCATTCTCGGCATCTGCTATGGAATGCAATTGATCGCGCGTCATCTCGGCGGCGAGGTCGAATTCAGCGGGCGCCGCGAGTACGGCGCGGGACTTTTGCAGATCGACACGCGCACTCCGCTCTTTGACGGGCTGGGTGAGCATCTCGACATTTGGAGCAGCCACGGCGACAAGCTAACCGCCTTACCAGAGGGCTTCCGCAGCGTTGCCCACACCGAAAATTCCCTCTTCGCCGCGATCGAAAATGACTCGCAGCAAATCTACGCCCTGCAATTTCATCCCGAGGTTTCGCATACCCCGCGCGGGAAGGAGATCATCGAAAATTTCCTCCTTCGCATCTGCCACTGCGCGATGGATTGGACGATGGGCTCGTTCATCGACGAGGCCTGCGCGCGCGTTCGCCAACAGGTCGGCGACCAGAAAGTCGTGCTCGGCCTGAGCGGCGGAGTCGACTCTTCCGTCGCCGCCGCTCTCCTGCACAAGGCGATCGGCGATCAACTCACCTGCATCTTCGTGAACAATGGGCTTCTGCGGGAAAACGAAGCCGAGGTCGTGCAGCGCATTTTTGGCGAAAATTTTCAGATCAAACTCAAATATGTCGATGCCGCGGAAAGTTTTCTCCGTCTCCTCGCGGGCGTGAGCGACCCGGAGACAAAAAGAAAAGTGATCGGCGGCGAGTTCGTAAGGGTGTTTGAACAGGCCACGGAGGAATTGCTGGCGCAGGATCGTGCCGACCAACGCCCGCATGCCGGCTATCATTTCCTCGCCCAGGGCACGCTCTATCCCGACGTGATCGAGAGCGTCGCGATCGACGGCAACCCCGCTTCACTCATCAAAAGCCATCACAACGTCGGCGGGCTCCCGGAGAAAATGAATTTCGAGCTGGTCGAGCCTTTGCGGCAGCTCTTCAAGGACGAAGTCCGGCAGGCCGGCCTCCAGCTCGGTTTGCCTAACGAAATCGTGCACCGCCAGCCCTTCCCGGGCCCTGGCCTTGCTGTCCGCATTCTCGGCGAAGTCACCCCGGAACGGCTCCGCATTCTGCGCGATGCCGATACCATCGTGGTGAGCGAGATGAAGGCGAGCGATTGGTATTACCGCGTCTGGCAATCCTTCGCTGTCCTCCTCCCGGTGCGCTCTGTCGGCGTGATGGGCGACCAGCGCACTTACGAAAACACGATCGCCCTTCGCATCGTCGAAAGTCAGGACGGCATGACCGCTGACTGGGTGCGGATGCCCTACGAAGTCCTGGGCCGCATCTCGAGCCGGATCGGGAACGAAGTCAAAGGCGTCAACCGCGTCTGCTACGACATCTCCACCAAGCCGCCGAGCACGATCGAGTGGGAGTAAATTTCGAAGCGTCTGGCGGATGATTCACATTCTCGACACGCGACATCTTGGTCGTTCCGGAATTATCGCCGCGATCGCGCTCGAAACGAATGACGGGATCGCGCTCTTCGATACCGGACCCGACTCCACCTTTGCCAACATCGCGGCCGCCATGGCGACGGCGGGCGTTTCGCCTAACGACGTGCGTCATGTTTTTCTGAGCCATATCCATCTCGATCACGCTGGCGCAGCCTGGCGCTTTGCCGAGCTGGGGGCGACGATTCACGTGCACGCGCGCGGCGCCCCGCACTTGCTGGATCCGGCGCGGCTGATGGAATCCGCCACCCGCATCTTCGGTGAGGACATGCAGCGGCTCTGGGGAGAAATGCGCCCGATTGCTCCGGGCCAGGTGCATATCACGGACGACCAACGCAGCGTTCAAGCGGGACAGTTTGAGATCCGCTCGCTCGCCACACCCGGACACGCCTCGCATCACAACGTCTATTCCTGGGACGACCATCTCTTCGGGGGCGATGTTGCCGGCGTGCGCCTCGATGGCGGACCGCCCGTGCCGCCCTTCGTCCCGCCCGAGCTGCAGGTGGAATCATGGCTGGATTCAATCGAACAAATGCGCGCGCTGACGGCGGCTCGTCTTTACCTTCCGCACTTCGGCCTCGTCGAAGGCAACCTGAGCGCGCATTTTGATGCGCTGGCGGAAAGAGTGCAGCGTTGGGCGACATGGTTTCGCGACGAGTTGCGTAAAGGCCGCCGCGAATCCGAGTTGATCCCCGACTTCGCCCGCTACGAAGCAAAGGACATCACCGACTCCGGCGCGGGGGCCGAGCGCGTCGCGGATTACGAGCTGGCCGATCCGAGCTTCATGGCCGTCACGGCATCGATTCGTTACTGGCAGAAGTATCACTCGGAAGCGTTGTAGCGGCGGACTGTGACCGCGGAGATCACGTCGTTGCCTGGAAAGTCTGCGGCGGTCGCAGACCGCCGCTATAACAGGGCCTGAAACCGCGGATCGTCGCGCAGGCTGTCCCACTGCGGCTCGACCCGGAGCATTCCCGGGGTTGGGCCGCCGATTTGCCTAACGAGCCCGGCGAGATCGACCAGAGCCTCATCGCGTTGCCCGACGAGCGCGCGGACGGCGGCAAAATTCGTCGCGATGAGCGGACCATCGAGCGCATCCGCCGCAATCGGGAGCAAACGCACGGCGCGTTGCCCGAAAGCAACCGCGGCCTCGCGCTCACCGAGCATGGCTTCGATCAACGCCTGCATGATAAGAATCTTGGCATCGTTAGGCGAAGCTGCCGCTTGCGCCTCGGCCGCCATCACTTCGCGCGCCGCGGCAAAGGCGCGCTGGGCGTCCGCTTCTTTTCCGGCGCCGTGGGCGATCAGGCCGACATACCATTCGCGCGGCACAGTGTAATCATCGAGCGCACCAACCAGTCCGCACAAACCGACGTCGTTATAGCGGCATTCCGAGCACGTTCCCAATTGTCTTTCCGCCTCCTCGTAATCGCGTTCCATCAGGGCCAGCCGCACCGCGATCGTGGTGACCGCGCCACCCGGATCGAATTCCTCCGGGACCCGCCGCAATGCCTCGCGCAACGGAGCGGTGTCCCCCTGTTCGCGCAGCGCCAGTTCCGCGCGCGCAATTGGGATCATGTGCGCTGCGGGTGCAATCGCCATCGCCTCCGCCAGGACGCGGTCTGCTTCTGCGTAGCGCCGCAGAAAAGTAAGCGTCTCGGAAAGATTCCAAAGCGCAGAAATGTTGCGCGGATCCAACTGCCGGGCCCGCTCCAGGTGCATGACCGATTCCTCCCAGCGTCCGCGGCGGCGCTCGATCATGCCGAGCGCACTGGCCACGTCGGATTCGTTAGGCAAAGCGCGCTGCGCGTGGGTCAGCTCGCGAATGGCCGTTTCGTAGTCGCGCGCGGAATAGTAATGATAAAAGGCGAGGGCGAGGTGTCCCTCACCCATCTCGGGGCGGAGGCGCAGGGCGGTCTCGGCCGCCGCCTTCGATTGCGCCAGCCGCGTCGGACTTTTGTCATAGCCGAACCAATAAAGCTCACCGTGAATGCGGGAAGTGAGATAATGAGCGAGCGCAAACTGCGGATCGAGCGCCAGCGCTCGTTTGAGCAACGGGAGTGCTTTTTCGCCGTTCTCATGCGGGTCGCCGATTCCGCTCCAGCGGAAAAGATCGCGTGCCCGGACATAGAGATCGTAAGCTTCGAGGTTGGTGGTGGGCGAAAGCTGCAGGTCCGCCATTTCCTCCGGCGAAAGATTGGCGCGCAGCGCCCTAACGATCTGCCCGGCCAACTCACTCTGGATGGCAAAAAGATCGGTCAGCTCGCGATCGAACGTCTCCGCCCAGATGTGGGTGTCGGTCCGCGCATTGATGAGCTGCGCGTTCACTCGCACGCGGTTGCCCGCCCGGCGCACCGTGCCTTCGAGCACATGGGCGACACCGAGCGCTTCACCGATCTCGCGCAGGTTGCGCGCGCCGGTCCGGTATTGCTGCACCGAGGTGCGGCTGATGACCTTCAAGTCGGCAATCCGGGCGAGACTGGAGAGAATGTCGTCGTGCACGCCATCAGCAAAGAAAGTGTTCTCGCGATCGTCGCTCAAATTTTCGAAGGGGAGAACAGCGATGCTTTTTTCGGGCACGGCGGTTACGGGGTGCGCTGTCTCCAGCGCATCAGACGGCGCATCCTCCGTGCGCTTGATTCCCGACGGAGTGATGTCGTAAGCCCAGGCCAGAACGACCGCGATCGGGAAGCCAAGGACGAGTGTGAGGATGACCCAACGGATGGTCCAGTTAGGGACTTCGAAGAACGGAAAAACCTGGGTCGCCACCTGCACCAAGACCCATGCGACCACGATATAGCCGACCGCGACGCGATAAACCTTGCGGCGTTGCAGTTCGACAAAAAACTGTTTCACCGCCGCGCCCCGGGAAGGCGCGCGGCCGGCGCTCCGATCGAGAAGGACCACATCATTGTTATGGCCTCTGATCGCACAGGCAGCAAGTGTTTGGCGCGGCGGGTAATAGGCCCCCAAAAATTCGCCGCTCGCAGGCGAGATCCAAGTCAAACTTGGATTCCCGCCTCCGGCGGGGCGGCTGGCGGCAACGCTGGTGGCGCGCGCGCTTGTCTTAATGCCTGCTTTCTGCGCCGCCCTAACGAGTCTAGCTTTGAGCCCTGGCGTCTCCGGCGCCACGACAATAGTGGCAGTCTCCGACTGGGCTCATATTGCGTTCTGGGCCGCTTATTGCGATCGCCCGAACAATGAAGCCTTACTCGGTAGGCAAACGCGCCGGCTACGGGTTACCCAGAGCATCTGAGACGCCTTGCAGTATGTCGCGCACGGCGCGCGCACTATCGGGCTCTTCCACTGGCTCGCCGCGAATCGCATGGTGCGCCGGCCGGTGCGCCGCGGCGATTTTCGCATCGCGGCAACGGCGCAGGACCGCAATGTTATTCGTTTCCACTTCGGAAAATTCCTTCTCGATGTCTTCCAGGGAAACATCGGCGCGCGGCTGATACCAGGAAAACTCCGAGAACGTCTTCTTAATTTTGGCGTCGTGAAAGTTTGCGCCGTGTCGTGCCAGCATCTCGTTGATCGCATAACGAATGTCGGACAAGTCCAGCTCGTTCGCGTCCGCGATTGTGATCGGGTCCTGGCGGGTGGCGGGAAATTTCTCGCCTTCGAGATCAGTCGATTCTTCGGCGGGCGCCTCGGCCTCGGTGTCGCCCTCGGCCGGCTGCGTCGAAGTGGCTCCGACGGCGGCGGTCGCCGATTCGTTAGGCGCGGCGTCGCCAGGCTCGTCGGCCACCTCAGCGGGCGGCTCGATTTGTTTCGTCGTGACATCATAGGAGCAGGTCCAAGGCTCGGGCAGCGCGGCGTCATCCTTGGACGCGATTGGGGCGACGGAAAGCGTAACGCGATGCGAGTCCGGCTCCCAGGCGATGCCGTCGACGGTGACGCGACTACGGTCAGTGTTTGGATCCTGTTGGGTGTCGCCGAGGTAGGCCTGCCAGACGACGTCCTGGAGCCCGCCGGCAGTGCCGCGCAACTCCTGCGGCACTTCGTATTTCAAAGGAGCGGTGCTGACGCGATGATAAAGCTGGGCCCCGTTTGCCGTGCCATCGCGGCTGTTCAGGACGATCCATTCATCATCGGGGGAAAGCACCACCCAGGCATTGCGCTTGTATTGGGCGAGGACGGTAGTGTTGGCGGGATTTTTCGCATCCTGAAGCGCGATCTGTCGGATGCCTTGCTGGCGATCGCGCAGGTACTGGATGGCGAGCTTGCCGCTCGGCGACATTACCTTGCGCACCAGTTGCATTCCCGCTGGTGCCTGGGGCGGGACAGGTTGTTTGCGCGCGGGCGGCTTCGACACGGACCTGGGCGCGGCTTCCGACGGCGCGGCCTCGGCCGGACCTGGCGCTCCCGGGCCGGGATCGCCCAGCGATATTGTCCAGGCCGGCGCGAGAAGAATGAGGATCGAAGCAATCGCCGCGAGAATACGCGCGGCACGGGGAATCAGCACAATCCAAATACGATTCATGAAGTTATTTGCGCCTTTTTGCGAGGGCGGAGTCAATCAAAAAAATGCACTGGATTGCAGAGAAGCCGCACCGGATCAGCCAGCAAAATCTTCTTGCCATTGCACCTGCGTTTTGATGAACTCTCCCCTCCACAGAATCGCTATGAAAAAGATCATTTGTCTGCTCGTCCTTCTCTCATTGGCCAGCGGGGTTCAAGCGGGTGACAAGAAAAAGAAGAGTTCCAGTGGAGGCAGCGCGCCGGCGCGGGCTTCGGGCGGGGGCAATCGGGGCGGCGGCGGATTGCCGGGAATGTCGCACAGCGCGGGCCCGGCGAGCGGCCACTCGAATGCGCCGCGCTCGAGCAGTCATTCCGCGCCATCGCTCGGTTCGCATACGTCCTCGGGCGGCCATGCTTCCAAGTCCACCTCGCACAACGCCGGCTCGGGGACCGCAACGGCGCACAGCAACAATCCGCTTCTGCGCAAGAACGGCCAAGCCGGGGCGAATCAGCACGGTGCCAATCCGCTCAAGCAGGGCAATCGACAGGCGGGAGCCGGCCAGACTAATCCCCTGACAAAGAAAGGCGCCGCGCAAGCCGGTATGAACGGTCGCAATGGCGATCTGCGCGCCACGAGGAATAACGCCAATGTCGGACGCAATCACGGGCAGGGGGCGCAGGCCGGACGCGGCTTGAACAATCGCGTCGGGCACCAAAACTGGGCGCATGCCAGCCACGCCAACTATCGCGTGCGGCCCTATCGGGACGTTTATCATAACTATCATCCCTATCGCCACGATCGCTATTGGTACAACTCTCGTTACGACCGGGTCGTGGTCGTCGGCGGTGGTTACTACTACTGGGACGCGGGCTATTGGTATCCCGCCTGGGGTTACGATCCTGCGATCGCCTTCTATGCCTACGATGGTCCTATTTATAGCTATGACAATCTTCCCCCCGATCAAGTAACCATGAATGTCCAGACTGCATTGCAGGACGAAGGTTATTATACGGGCGAGATTGACGGGCTGGTCGGTCCCAAGACGCGCGACGCGCTCGGCGCCTACCAGACGGATCATGACCTGGAAGTTACTTCGGCCGTGGATGAGCCGACGGTCGAGGCGCTTGGCCTGGCCCAGTCCACCTAGCCCGCAATTCGTTCGATCTCGGAAACTACTCGGTCGAGTTCTTCGATAAGTGCGCTCTCGCCGTGTTCGCGAAACGCTGTAACTAACGAACGATAGTACCAGAGCGCTCCGTCCTTGCCGCCCTTGAAGCGCGACCAGACTTCGTCACCGTCCTCGCGCAGATTGTGCAGGATAGCCTGCGCGTTGTGCAGCTTGTCCGAAGCCGAGACGAGACGCGTGCCAGCGGGAGCGGCGCGTAAATGCGCGATGTATTTTTCCTTCCGTTCGCGCCATGGAGGCTTAGGGTTTTGATCGGTGTCGGTGCATCCCGCGACAATCGCGCCCACTTCCTTTCCGAAGAGCTCTTCGATCTCGCGCTGACGTTGTGGTCCGCCACAATCTTCCACCGCGTCGTGGAGGAGGGCGGCGATGGCTTCGGTCTCGTTGGCACCGTACTCGAGCGCGATCGCTGTCACTCCGAGAAGATGGCCGATGTAGGGGATCTTTGTTTTCTTGCGCAACTGTCCGCCATGGAGGCGAGTCGCATAGACCAGAGCTTCTTCAAATTTTGGAGAGAGGTCCATCGTCCGCAGCCTAGCACGACTCGATGATCCAGCCCCCCGTTTTGTCGGCGCGAGCGTCGCGCTTCCGGATGGCTGAAATTTTCCTTGACCTTATGCGTAAAAAACGGTGCACTTGTGAAATGATATGAGTTCGCATCTGAAGCGGACGCCTCGCTGAAGCTGTCTGCCTCTACTATGCAATGGCGAACAGCCGGCCCATCAGCCTCATCTCAGTAATTTGCCCTCACATCCATCATGCTAACCACATTCACGCATATTGTTCATAAGACCCAACCTCAAAATGAACTCCGCCCTTTCGATCTTTCCACGGCATGGCGAGCAGCAGGATCATTTCTGCGATTAGCGGCTCCCTGCCTGCTACTCAGCGGTGGCCTGTGTCTCGCTCCCCAACTTGGATGGGCCGATTCGTTCACTTTTCAGGATACCACCAACCTCATATCCGGACGCGCGACGCATACGGCGAATTTTTTGCCGGACGGCCGTGTCCTCGTAGCCGGTGGCTCCAGTGGAACGAAAATTCTCTACAGCGCTGAAATCTTCGATCCCGCGACCGATCTCTGGACTGCCGCCCACGACATGAGAACGGCACGTTTTCGGGCGGCGTCCGCTACATTACTCGACGGGCGCATCCTCATGATTGGTGGCCGGAGCAAAACTGGCGCGACGACCGCCGTTGAAATCTTTGATCCGGCTCGTGGCACCTGGCTATCTACTGGCAGCCTTGCCGTTCCGCGCGCCCTCCTTACCGCGACGCGTCTGCTTGACGGAAGGGTGCTGGCAACGGGCGGAGGAGAGACTGGCGCCGGCGCGCTGCAGAGCACCGAGATTTACGATCCCGCCACCGGCTTATGGTCTGATTCCGGCAACATGGCCTTTGCGCGTTTCCGTCATACCGCCACGCTCTTGCCCGATGGCCGAGTGCTCATCGCCGGAGGAAACGGCCCGACTGGAGCGCAAGCGACTGCGGAGTTGTATGATCCCGTGGCCAATGTTTGGACGACCACTGCCAGTATGGCGACGGCGCGCTATCGCCAAACCGCGACCCTGTTACCCGACGGTCGCGTCCTGATCGTAGCCGGTCAGACCGATACTTACAACTTAAGGAGCGCCGAGCTTTACGATCCGACCAGTGGCACCTGGACGGAGACCGGGAACCTCAAAACCCCGCGCGCCTCTCACACCGCAACCCTTTTGCCGGATAACATGGTGCTCGCCACCGGAGGACAAGGAGGGCCGGTCGTGACCTCGGAACTTTATGATCCCGCGACAGGTATATGGACGATGGTCGGCAGCCTGCACAGAGGACGCTCTGCCATGACGGCCAGCCTGCTCGCCAATGGCACCCTCCTCGTCGTCGGAGGATACGGTTTTGATGAGCCGACTTCCGCGAGGATCTCACCGGAATTCGCCAACCATAAGTCGCTTGACAGCTGTGAGCTTGGAACTCTCACGACGGGCGAAGGTCCCTATCCTTAAAGGAGCGGTCCAGTTCGCCCTGCGAGAAGCTACGCGGCCAGTTACTTCCTGACTCAATGTTAGTAATTGAACGACTGAATCGCGGTCGTTAGGTCAGGACCGTTCACAAAGCCCATCCGGCGACTCGGATTAAGCGTGATGTGAATTGGAAAGACGTTGAAGCCGCCTTGGAAGTTCAGGCCGTCGATCGACTCGACCAGATTGCCAGCCAGGTCGTAAACTTGGATGCTACTGCCGTTGTTAAGCTGTCCATCCGAGAAAGGTTGCGCCACCAGGAACAATTTGTTAATCGAGTCAAACTCGATGTCACCGCCACTCGCGGTTGAGGTTTGCGGATCCGCCCCGGGGAGGAGCACGCTGATGCCGCTAAAATCGCTCAGGTCATAGAACTGCACGGCGGAGTCGAATGACGTATCGGTGCAGAGAATGCCATCTTCCGTGTCAACCGCCACGCCGTTGATAACTCCCAGGCCGAGGCCGGTTTTCACGTCGAACGAGCCGGTCGCCAGATCGACGAAACCGATCAACGGAGGTTCGATAAATGGGGAGGGCTTGTCATGACCCAGAATGGCTTGATTCCGAATCGGATCGAAAGCGATGACGGGCGGCGCTTCGGTCGTGAAATTCAGGTCGGTAATTTCAATCGCCGGCCCGAAGGTGTTGTCTCTGAGATTCGAACTGAAGACTACCGGATTTAAGCTCGTGCTCACAGACAACGCATAGACCGCAACATTCGGGCTGCCGTCGAAAGCTGGCTTCACCTGGTTGACGATCTGTTTGTGGTCAATCGGCGGCGTCCAATTGCCGTTGATCTCATTGCCCGAAAGCGGGTCGATCACGGAAAAGGTTCTTTTGATGGTAAAAAGACCTTTAACCTTCTCGCGCTCGATCAAACCGACCGATCCGGCCACCGTCCATGCGATAAGATCGTCCTGCGTGTTCGTCTTACCCAGAATCCTGATAATCCGGCCGGTCGCCTGGTTAAAAGTCTCGACTGCAGCGGTCACTGTGCCGTCGGAATTTGGCACTGCTTCGCAGAGTAACCCTTCCGTTCCGTCGGGATCAATCTCAAAACCGAAAATGAGACCTCCCAGCTTGCCGTGAACGATTACACTGCCCACGCCCGCCCTCGGATTCGGCTGAGATTCTCCGGCCACAGAAAAACTGGTTGCAGCCAGCCAGATGAGGCAGCCCAGCAGCAGAGCAGGCTTACCATTTCCGGCGTGATTTCGAAGCGATGAATGAAATACTTTCATCCTCCAACATTCTTCGACCAGGGTCCGCTCCTTCAAGAACGTTGCCGTAACAATACTGTTACGCCTCGCCAAGCTTCGCGCGCGCCAATTGATCAATTATCGTCACCACCCTAACGATAGTAACTCCATCCAGCGAGGTGCCATGCCACGGCCTTGGGCCCTGTCCCGAGATCACCGACGGACGGATTGGACACCCGCCGTAGGACGTCTATTTGACCGGCTTCATATCGAGCTGGGCGAAGAGAAAGCTGTAGATATCGGCTTGCTGTTTGATTCGCTCACTCAGCGCCGTGCCGATACCGTGGCCCGCGCTGGTCGAAGTCCGTAAGAGGATCGGATGATCCGATTTGTTCGCCGCCTGCAAGCGGGCGGTCATCTTACGCGAGTGATAGGGGGCGACCCGGCCGTCATTCGCTCCCGTCATGAGCAGGACGGCGGGATACTTCGCCCCATCGGCCACGTGATGATAAGGTGAGTAGGCATAGAGTGCCTTGAACTGCTCTTCGTTTTTCACGGTGCCAAATTCGGTCACGTTAAAGGCGCCATTGGGGGCCAGCTCCACCCGCAACATGTCGTAGATGCCAACCGAGGTCACGACCGCGCGCATCAGATCGGGATGCTGGGTAATGAGCGCACCCATGAGCAAACCGCCATTGCTTCCGCCCATCAGGGCAAGTTTGTCGGCGCTGGTGTATTTGTTCTCGATTAGATATTGGGCTGCCGCCGCGAAGTCATCGAAAACGGTTTGTTTCTTCGTCAGGTTGCCGGCCTTGTGCCATTCCTCGCCAAACTCGCCGCCGCCTCGAATGTTGGCCACGACATAAACTCCGCCGCGATCGAACCAGAGTCGCTTCTGGAAGTCAAAAGCAGGCGTCATGCTCACGCCGTAGCCGCCGTAGCCGTAAAGCAAGGTCGGATTGCTCCCATCGAGTTTCGTTCCTTTGCGGCAAAGAATGTTAAGTGGAATCTTTGTTCCGTCCTTCGACGGGGCAAATTCCCGAGTCACTTCAATGTCCGACAACGAAACTGGCGAGGTGCTGACGAGCGCGCTTTTGACCGGCTTATTTTCGCCCGCGCTGAGCTTGAACCATGCCGCTGGCTCGGTGTAGCTGATATCCCGGAAAAGGAGCGACCCGTCTTCGCAGGCTGCCATTTCCGGCACGCTGGAAATGGCCGGCACCGAGATCGTCGTGCCATTTGTCCCCGCGAGGTCGAAGCGGCGCAACTGCGATGGGCCGCCTAACAAGTCGGCGAGATAAAGGGCGTTTGCGGTCGGTTCGATCGCCTGCACCACGGCGTCGGTCTCCGGCACGATCTCGACCGCCTTGCTCAACTCCGGGGTGTCGAGCGACAGCCGCAAGACCTTGCCGCGCGGCGCATCCGCGCGCGAGAGCAGGTAGAGCGCGTGGTCGCGGCCGACTCGGGCCAGCTTTACCTGATCGCTGAACTGGGTGATCTGCTTCCAGGTGCCATCCGGGCCTAACAAATAATGGGCGAAGTCTCCACCGTCCCCGTTAGCGACAGTCGCGAGCACATTCTTGCCGTCGGACGAGGATTCCAGTTTGATTTCGGCGATGCGCGGAAAATCCTTTCCGGTCGCGTAAGTGTCGTCGCTGTCCGGCGTGCCGAGTTTGTGGAAATAAATCTGCTGATAGAAATTTAGATCTTCCTCCGCGCGCTCTCCTTTGCGCGGGAAGCGGGTGTAATAAACGCCGCTCCCATCGCCGTTCCAGGCGGCGCTGCCGCCCGCGGTCGGATACTGGACGTGGGCAATCGTGTCTCCGA
>Ga0070671_100002896_pt1 | contig 13357 bp, 14 predicted proteins | sample KBSS73metaG_FD_65341 | JGI IMG/M metagenome (GOLD analysis project Ga0070671, IMG submission 65341) | Switchgrass rhizosphere microbial communities from Kellogg Biological Station, Michigan, USA - KBS S7-3 metaG | ecosystem: Host-associated > Plants > Roots > Rhizosphere > Soil ...
CTGCGCCGCGCGGCGTGCCGCAGATCGAGGTCACCTTCGACATCGACGCCAACGGCATCGTCAACGTGTCGGCGAAGGACAAGGGAACCGGCAAGGAGCAGCAGATCCGCATCCAGGCTTCGGGCGGGCTCAACGATTCCGACATCGAGAAGATGGTCAAGGAAGCCGAGCAGTTCGCCGACGAGGACAAGAAGCGGCGTGGAGCGGCCGAGGCCAAGAACAATGCCGAGAGCCTCATCCATTCGACGGAGAAGCAGCTCGCCGAGCATGGCGACAAGGTTTCCGCCGAAGTGAAGGAAGAGATCGAGAAGGCGCTCGCCGAAGCCAAGACCGCGGTCGAAAGCGGCGATGCCGACGAGATGCAGCAGAAGACCGCTGCGCTGACGCAGGCCGCGATGAAACTCGGCCAGGCAATGTACGAGCAGCAGCAGGCCCAGGGCCAGCAGACCGGCGGTGAAGCCGGTGCGGCTGGCGAAGAGGCCGGCGAGAAGCCGAACGAGGAAGAGGTCGTCGACGCGGAATTCTCCGAGGTCGACGAGGGTGAGAACAAGGGCTGATGATCCGGCGCGGCTTTTCTTGGAAGAGTCGCGCCGAATCCTGTGGGCGTAGCGGGGAGCATTGATGGCCGAGCAGGATTATTATGAGCTGCTGGGCGTCGCACGCGGTGCGGACGACGCTTCAATCAAGGCTGCCTATCGCCGGCTGGCCAAGGAACATCACCCCGACCGCCATAACGGCTGTTCCGACAAGGAAGCCCACTTCAAGGCCATCAATGAGGCCTACGACGTCCTGAAGGACCCGAACAAGCGGGCCGCCTACGACCGTTTTGGCAAGGCGGCGTTCCAGAATGGCGGAGGCGGGGGCGATCCTTTCGCGGAGGCCGGCTTCAACGGCTTTTCAGACATTTTCTCGACCATTTTCGGCGAGTTCATGGACCCGCGGGCGCAGCAGAATGCGGCTCGCGGCGCGGACCTTCGCTACGATCTGGAATTGAGCCTCGAGGAGGCCTTCACCGGCGCCGAAAAGGCGATCACGGTCCAGGCGATGGCGAGGTGCGAGCGCTGCCAGGGTCGCGGCTGCAACAGTACCGAGCATTGCGCGAACACCTGCCAGACCTGCGGCGGCATGGGTAAAGTTCGGGCGCAGCAAGGATTCTTCGTTGTAGAGCGCGGCTGCCCGACCTGCCGGGGCTCCGGCGAGGTGATCAGCGACCCGTGCGGCAGCTGTCACGGCGAAGGCAGGACGCTCGCCCAGCGCAAGCTGGCGGTGAAAGTTCCCGCCGGCGTCGATGAGGGCACGCGCATTCGCGTCGCCAGCGAAGGCGAAGCGGGTGTACGGGGAGCCGCGAGCGGCGATCTGTACCTCTTCGTCCACATGAAGCGGCACCCGATCTACGCGCGGGAAGGAACAAGCCTGATCGCCGATTGCCCCGTAAGCTTCACGGCGGCTGCGCTCGGCGGATCGATCAGCCTGCCGGGAATCGACGGCAAGGCGGTCGAGCTCAAGATTCCCGCCGGTATCCAGTCCGGCGAGCAATTGCGTCACCGCGGTGCGGGGATGAGCGTCCTCAACGGGCGTGGGCGGGGCGATCTCGTCGCGCGGATCCTGGTCGAGACGCCGACCCGGATGACCGCCAAGCAAAAGAAAATCCTCGAAGAGTTTCGAGATAGCGAAACCGGCGAGGAATGCCCGGCCGCGAAGAGCTTCTTTAGCCGTGCTCGCGAGATGTTCGGCGGCTGATCAGCCGGCGCCGTTGGCGTGGTCCATCTCCAGCCGAAGCGCGAACATCTGAGCGAATAGCTCGGCGGCGGCGTGCAGCTCAAAGCTCGGATCTCGAGCGGTCCGGCTTTCGCAGCAGAATTCGCAAGACTGCCCGTCTGCAGTGAAGGGCACTCGAAGCATCGAACCGATGCCCTTGCCCACCAGCTTCTGGCGATCCGACTCGCTCGGCGAGCGCATCAGCGCGGCGTGCGCCGACGTATCCTCGGCATCTCTAGGGAAGAGCTGAACCCCTTCGCCGCCGGTGTCGGCGATGTAGATCGGCAAATCGGCGGGATCGGCGGGGCCGGTGAAAGTGCCGCGGCTGCTTTCGGCGCGCTCGGCTCCACAGCTGAGCGTGACACGATCATAGCCGGTAAGCGCCCGCATTCTGCGTGCCCCGGCGTCCAGCAGGGCTTGTCCGTGACTGCCGGCAAGCCCGGCAATCAGGCCGCCGACGCTTCCAAAGCATTCTCCGAAGCAGCCTGCCGACGGCACGGCCTCGAGAAGCGCACGGCCGTCGCTCAGCTGAAAGGCAATATCGACCAGCTTGTTGTCGTCGGTCAGCCTGACTGCATAGGCCCGGCCGACGCCGGTCGTTCCGCTCAGCCTCGAGAAGAGGTTCCTGAGGTCGTGGAGCGCCTGCGAATGAACGAAATTGCCGAGCGGCTCATCGATCAGCGTGACGTGGGACTCGCCCAACAAGCGATGAATGTTCTCGGACGCGCGCAGCACGATCCAGTCGAGCGACAGTTCGAGCAGATAGCCGGTGCGCTGAATGCGCAGCAGCTCGCCAGCAGGTGCGCCCGCTGGCATTTCGCTGTCTACCTCTTCGATGGCGTCCATCGGGCCCCCGGTAGTGATCCGATGGGAAAGAATAGCCGCTCAATTGCGCGGCGCACCTAAAAAATGCTGTGCTGCGAAAAGATTAGCGGCCGCCGAACACCCGGTCGAAGATCGTGTCGACATGCTTGAAATGGTAGCCGAGGTCGAACAGCGCATCGAGCTGATCGTTTGAAAGCCGATGCGTAACTTCCGGATCCGCCTTGAGAAGATTTAGCAGCGACAGCTGACCGTCGGACTCCCAGACCTTCATCGCGTTGCGCTGCACAAGCGCATAGCTCTCTTCACGGCTCAGACCGGCCTGGGTGAGCGCGAGCAGGACGCGCTGCGAGTGGACGAGCCCGCCCATGCGATCGAGGTTCTTCTGCATCCGTTCGGGGTAGACCAGCAGCTTGTCGATGACGCTCGTGAGGCGCGCGAGCGCGAAGTCGAGCGTGATCGTCGCGTCCGGCCCGATGAACCGCTCGACCGAGGAATGGGAGATGTCCCTCTCGTGCCATAGCGCCACATTTTCGAGGGCAGGGGTGACGTAGCCGCGCACGGTTCGGGCGAGACCCGTCAGATTCTCGGTCAGCACCGGATTGCGCTTGTGCGGCATGGCCGAGCTACCCTTCTGGCCGGGCGAAAAATATTCCTCCGCTTCCAGCACCTCGGTGCGCTGCAAATGGCGGATCTCCGTCGCGAGCCGCTCGATCGACGAGGCGATGACACCCAAGGTTGCGAAAAACATAGCATGGCGATCGCGCGGGATTACCTGGGTCGAAACGGGTTCGGCGGTGAGGCCGAGCTCGGCAGCGACATGCTCTTCAACTTCCGGTGGGACGTTCGCGAAAGTCCCGATCGCGCCGGAGATGGCGCAGGTTGCGACCGTGTCTCGCGCCGCCACGAGCCGCTCGCGATTGCGGCTGAACTCGGCGTAGGCCTGCGCAAGCTTCAGTCCGAAGGTCGTCGGCTCGGCGTGAATACCGTGGCTGCGGCCGATCGTCGGCGTCAGCTTATGCTCGAATGCGCGGCGCTTCAGCACCTCCAGCAGGGCGTCCAGGTCCTTCAGCAGCAAATCGGCCGCCTGCTTCAGCTGGACGGCCAGCGCCGTGTCGAGGACGTCAGAGCTGGTCATGCCCTGGTGCAGCCAGCGCCGCTCCGGGCCGAGCTTTTCGCCGGCCCAGGTCAGGAAGGCGATCACGTCATGCTTGGTAACGGCTTCGATGCGGTCGATCGCGTCAATGTCGATCTCACCGAGCACGTCGCGGTCGTAAGCGGCGCGGATCGTCGCGGCATCGTCGGCGGGGATCATCCCGATCTTGCCCATCGCGTCGGCAGCGAAGACCTCGATCTGCCACCAGATCTGATAGCGGTTTTCGGGTGACCAGATGGCCGTCATTTCGGGGCGGGAATAGCGGGGAACCATGGCCGGGGCGGCTAGCAGAGCGGCGGCGCGGCTTCAACGCGACGAGTTCCGGTATTCTAGAAGTTAACGCGCCCATCAGATTGTGGTACGGCCCGGCACATGCGGTTGATTATGATTCTGCCGCTGCTGCTGGCTGGGTGCGCACCGACGTCTAGCGTCGTGCGGGAGGGCGAGCCTTTCACTTTTCAAACCAGCAAGAGTTCCGCCCAGGTCGAGAAGTGTCTAACGGACGGACTTTCGAAGCTCGACGACATCACAGCCGTGGCCAGCGAGGGCGTGACGACCCTGATGTTCGGCGGGCGCACGAAGCCGAGGATGCTGATCGATATCGCGCCGCCCCGCGTCGCCGTGACCACCAATTTCGCCTATGGCACGCGCGAGATTATCGCCGCCTGCGTCTAGCGCTAGATCAACCCCATCGCCCGCATGCTGGAGCGCCCATTGGCGCCCACGATGACATGGTCATGGACGACAATCTTCATGTGCCGGCCGGCCTCCACCAGCTCGCGGGTTAGCCGAATGTCCTGATTTGAGGGGGTGGGATCGCCGCTCGGATGGTTGTGGACGATGATCAGCGCTGTCGCGCCGAGCGCTATGGCCCTCGCGATGACCTCACGAACGTGGACCGAAGCTTCGTCGACCGAGCCCTGCCAGAGCGCCTCGTTGGCAAGCAGCATGTTCTTTGCGTTGAGGAAGAGCACGCGTACCTGCTCCGTGCGGCGGTGCGCCATCGCGGCGTGGAGATAGTCGCCAAGGGCATCCCAGCTCGACAGGACCGGCTGTTTCTCGATGCGCGTCTCGAGGAGGCGGCGCGCGGTGATCTCCGCGATCTTCAGCGCGGCGATGGTCGGGTCGGTCAGGCCTTCGCGCCGCATCGTGTCCGCGCTGGATCCGAGAAGCGGGCCAATCCCTCCGAAATCGTCGATCAGCCGCTTCGCCAGCGGCTTCGTGTCGACCCGGGGAATCGTCAGGGTGAGCAGATATTCGACGAGCTCATAATCGTGGAATCCGTCCGGACCCGCGTCGAGCAACCGCTTTCGCAGCCTCGCCCGGTGGCCCGCGGATTCAGCTTCATCCTGTCTGGTGGTTCGCGCGTCCATGCCGCCCCTTTGTGGCCTGGTCCGAGCAGTTGCGCTTCAAGCACAGGTTGACAGGCCTTGTGAAGCGGTCATGCCGCGTCTGGAACGGTCGCGCGCGGGAGGGGTTAGTTAAGCCCGATGGCGGAACGGCCAAACGAAAATAGTGGAAGCGAGACGATCGTGGTGCGGCGCGGAACGAGATGGGGTCGCGTTGCAAGCCTCGTCGCGCTCGCGCTCCTGGTCGTCCTGATCGCGGCGGTCGCGATCCTCTGGATCCAGCGACGTCCGATTGCGACGCATTATCTGAAGAGCGAATTCGATAGACGGGGGGTTACGGCCACCTACCACCTCGATCGCGTTGGTCTGCGGACGCAGGAGGTCAGCAATCTCGTCATCGGCGATCCCAAGCGGCCGGACCTGACCGCCCGCTTTGCGCACATCGAGACTCGCCTCAAATGGAATGGCGGCTTCGAGGTCTATCGTATCGTCGCCCGTGGAGTTCGCCTGCGTGGCCGCCTGGTCAACGGCCGTGTCAGCTGGGGCCAGATCGACAAGCTGATGCCGCCGCCGAGCAACAAGCCGTTCGCGTTGCCCGACTTCGTGCTCGACATCGACGACAGTACAATCTCACTGGCGACGCCATTCGGTCCGCTTGGATTCGCATTGCAGGGCAATGGCAAGCTTAGCGGCGGGTTTACAGGCCATGCGGCGCTCATCAGCCCGCGCCTGGCCCCCGGACGCTGCGCGGCCACCAATTTGCGTGCCAACCTGGCCGTCGCGGTCGTTGCACGCCGCCCGCACATCGACGGGCCGGTCGCGTTGGAGCGCTTCGACTGCCCGGCGAGCCGGTTCGACATCGCCGCACCGCGGTTCGATGCGAAAGCGAGCTTCAACGAATCCTTCACCAGCATCGACGGCAGCGGCCGGATGGCGATCAACACCCTGGTCGCCGGGGCGAATGGACTCGCCAATTTCCTGGGCGATATCACCTACAAGGGCTCGCTCGGAAACGTGGACGGCCGAGTGAAGCTATCCGCGCAGAAATCGCGGATGGGGACGATCTTCGCCGACAGGACTCGGCTCGATGGCGCCTACCATCTCGGTATCCGCGAGGGCAGGTTCGCGCTCGACGGCGATTATGCTGCCGACAGCGGCGCGCTTGACCCGAGCATGATCGCCGGGGTCACTCAGCCGCTCGCCGCCGCGGCCAAGACGCCGATCGGACCGGTCGCGAGCAGCATCTCTGGCGCCATCAGCAGGACCGCCCGGAACTTCAACTCGGCTGGCCATATCAAGGTCGTGAACTTTCCCGGCGGAGGCGCGGCCCGGATCACGGATGCCAATGTCGTCGGGCCAAATGGCGCCCGCGCGAGGATCACCGGAGGCAGCGGGGTTACCTATTACTGGCCGTCGGGCGGGCTGCGCATCGACAGCGACATCCAGATGGCTGGCGGCGGCCTTCCGCAGGGCAGGGTGAGCTTGCGCCAGGCTCGCGCCGGCGATCCCATGAGCGGCGTTGCGGACCTCGCGCCCTACAGCGCCAATGGACAGCGCCTCGCTCTGACCCCGATCCACTTTGGCCCCGGGCCCGGTGGATCGACGACGATCAGCACGATCGCCCAGCTCGACGGGCCATTTCCCAAGGGAAGCGTTCAGGCGCTGCGGCTGCCGATCAACGGTCAAATCGGGAAGGGCGGCAGCTTCGCTTTCGGCACTTCCTGCGCGGTCGTGAGCTTCAATTATCTTAGAGTGAGCGCGCTCCAGCTGGGGGCGACAAGGCTGCCGGTCTGCCCGATCGGCTCAGCGATCGTCGCCAAGCGTGCGGGCGCGCCGGTGCAGGCGAGTGCGCGCTTCAACGGGCCCGTCCTCAACGGCCGCCTCGGCAACTCTCCCCTGCACCTGCACGCGGCGGGCGGACAGATCATCGGCAAAGTGTTCGGGGTGAACAATGTGGCGATGCGGCTCGGCAAGCCCGCTTCCCCGGTCATCTTCGACGCGGCCCGGTTGAACGGCACCTTCGTGGGAGCCGGAATCAACGGCACATTCGGTGGCGCCAAGGCCACCATCGGCAACGTTCCGCTGCTGCTGAGTGACGGCAGCGGAAAATGGCTGATCCACAACAACGACCTGACAGTCGACAGCGCGCTGACAGTTTCAGACCGGTCCGACGACCCACGCTTCTACCCGCTCAAGAGCGACGACGTGCATTTCACGCTCGCCGGCGATTATGTCAGGGCGACCGGCGGCCTGCATCATCCGGCTAGCGGGACGTTGGTCAGCAACGTGACGGTGGAGCACCGGCTTTCGACAGGCGCCGGTCATGCCTTGCTCGACGTGCCCGGCCTCACCTTCGGCGAGAACTTGCAGCCAGAGGAGCTGACGCGGCTCACCGAGAGCGTGATCGCCCTGGTGCGGGGCACGATCAGCGGGCGCGGGCGCGTCGACTGGAACTCGGCGGGCAAGGTCACGTCCAGCGGCGATTTCTCGACTGCGAGCCTCGACCTCGCCGCGCCGTTCGGGCCGGTCGAGGGTCTTAGCGGCAATATTCATTTCGACGATCTGCTCGGACTAACGACGCCGCCGGGGCAGGTCGTGACGGCCAAGTCGATCAACCCCGGCATCCTCGTCGAAAATGGGGTCATCCATTACCAGCTGCTTCCCAACCAGCTGATCCGGATCGAGCGGGGCGATTGGCCGTTCATGGGCGGCCGCCTGATCCTGCATGAGACGGTGCTCAATTTTGGCCGGCCGACGGCGAAGCGGCTGACGTTCGAGGTCGTCGGCCTCGATGCTCATACCTTCGTTTCGACGCTCGGCTTCAAGGAGCTGGACGCGACCGGCACGTTCGACGGCGTGCTTCCGATGATCTTTGATGAGAACGGCGGTCGGATCGTCGGCGGGCGCTTGGACAGCCGCCCGGGCGGCGGCTCGCTCGCCTACAACGGCGTGGTCAACAAGGCCGATCTCGGCACGATGGGCAATATCGCCTTCAATGCGCTGAGGGACCTTCGCTTCAAATCGATGATCATCCGCCTCGACGGTGACCTTGCGGGCGAATTCACGACGCGCATGGCCATCGAAGGCGTCGGCCTCGGCCAGACGAGCACGCAGAAATTCATCCGCGGCCTGCTGAGCAAAATCCCGCTGAAGCTGAATGTCACCATCAGTGGGCCGTTCCGCGCCCTCATCGCGACCGCCAAGTCGTTCAACGATCCGCGCACAATCATCGCCGACGTGCTGCCGCGGCCTCTTCAGGACGTGCCGGGCATCACGACCGAGGTGCGCCGCGTCGAGGAACAGCAGCAACAGACGCAGACGCCGGTGACCGAGAAGGTCAACACGGCGCCGCCACCCGACAACCCCAAGAAACCGAAGTGAGAGGGACGATGACCATCAGGATTGCACGACCCGGGCTGCTCGCCGCCGCGCTCCTTGGCGCGCCGATGTCGAGCTGCATCTCAGTCAAGGCGCCCGAGAAGCCGATCGAGATCAACCTCAATGTCACGATCCGGCAGGAGGTGCTGGTGCGCCTGCAGCGCGACGTCGAGCAGCTGATCAACCAGAATCCCCAGGCGTTCCCGCAACAGAAGAAGCCATGAGGAAGCTCGCCCTCCTTGCCCTGCTTCTGGCGGCGCCCGCGGCGGCGCAGACGCCTGCGGTCGAAGCCGCTCGGGCGGCCGGGCTCGTCGGAGAGCGGTACGACGGCTATCTCGGCGTCGTCGGCACCGTGTCCGGAACGGTGCGAAGCCAGGTCGCGACGATCAACATCCGCCGCCGCTCGCTCTATTCCAACCTGGCCTCGAGCAAGGGCGTGAGCCCGCAGGACGTCGGAGTGACGGCCGGATGCCAGCTCCTGGCCCGCATCGGCGTAGGCGAGGCCTACATGTGGGTGGACGGCGCTTGGCACCGCCGGGCAGCCGGTCAGGCGACCGCCGCGCCCTCCTATTGCCACTGAGGGTTCCAGGCCCCTCGCGCGGTTGACTATCGGCGGCACCGTTCATAAAGGGTCCGCGCCTTGGCGGTGTCGCTTTCCGCCATGTTTCTCGTCCCGCCTGGCCTCTGGATTTCAGCAGGGGCGACGCACAGGAGAGATGCATGGCAGAGGACGAAACCGAAGAGGTTCCGAAGCTTCCACCAGACGCACGGCTCGAATCGCTCGATGAGCGGCTCGATCGCTTGCAGCAGGCGGAAGCGAAAAGGACCGGAGTGCAGCAGCCGAGCCCGGGGACCCGGATCGCGCAGCAGGCCTTCGGCCATCTGGTTGGGGCTCCGGTAGGCGGAGCGGTGATCGGATGGGGTCTGGACTCGCTGGCTGCAATGGCCGGCCACCGGACTTTCCCCTTGTTCCTGTTGCTGATGCTGTTCTTCGGGTTCGGCGTCGGTCTCAGGAACGTCATGCGGATTACGAACACCCGGACCCCTCCGGGCAATTGAGGTAGAGGCGAGAGCAAGCGTGGCGGCCGAAGGCAAAATCGACCCGATGCATCAGTTCACGGTGGAACCGCTGGTTCCGCTGCACATCGGCAATTACGACGTGAGCTTTACTACCAGCTCCGCCTGGCTGCTTGTGGCCCTGGCGCTCATCATCGGCTTCATGGCGATGGGGATGAAGCGGGAGCTCGTTCCCGGCCGCTGGCAGATGGCGGTCGAAGGCCTGACCGGCTTCATCGACGACATGGTCAAGGTGAACATCGGCCCGGAAGGCAAGAAGTACGTTCCGTACATCTTCTCGCTCTTCACTTTCATCCTGGTCTCGAACCTGCTGGGCCTGCTTCCGCTGGCGGTCATTCCGGGAATGCACAGCTTCACGACGACCAGCCACTTCTCGATCACCGGCATCCTCGCCGTCCTCAGCTTCTCGATCGTGCTGATCGTCGGCTTCTGGCGCCACAAGCTGCATTTCTTCTCGCTGTTCGTGCCGCACGGCACTCCCGCCGTGATGGTGCCGCTCATTGCCGCCATCGAGTTCATCTCGTTCATGGTGCGCCCGTTCAGCCTGGGCCTCCGACTGTTCGTGGCGATGATCGCCGGTCATATCCTCATGGAAGTGTTCGGAAGCTTCATCGTCAGCGGCTTGAACGGCGGCCCGATGGGGTGGGGCGTCAGCGCTCTCAGCTTCCTCTTCATCGTGGGCGTCGCGGCACTGGAACTACTGGTCTGCGCCATTCAGGCCTACGTGTTTGCCCTATTGACGACTCTATACCTCAACGACGCAATCAACCTTCACTAGATTCATCCAAAAGGAGTATTTTCAAATGGATTTCGCTTCCGCTCAGGTCATCGGTGCCGGTCTTGCGGCGATTGGCGTCGGCGCTGCCGCTGTCGGCGTCGGCAACGTCTTCGGTTCGTTCCTCGAAAGCGCGCTGCGCAACCCGGCGGCTGCCGACGGCCAGCAGGGCCGTCTGTTCATCGGCTTCGCGGCTGCTGAGCTTCTCGGCCTCATCGCCTTCGCAGTGGCGATGATCATCCTCTACGCGCGTTAATCGCTAGAAGGCGCAGCCCGAGGATCCGATGCCTCAGATTACCCAGCTTCCGCTGATCTTCTTCTCGCAGCTGTTCTGGCTGCTGGTCGTGTTCGGCGTCATCTTTTTCGGCATTGGCCGGGGGATGCTGCCGAAGATCCAGGGGACGGTCGACGCGCGCGAAAAGAAGATCGCCGAGGACCTCGAGCGCGCCAAGGCGGCGCGCGCGGGTGCCGACGAGACGGAAGCTGCGTGGCGGGCCCGGATGGACGCCGCCCGTGCCGAAGCCTTCCGGCTAGCTCAGGAAGCCAAGCAGGCCAGTGCGCTGGATACAGAGGCGCGGATCAAGGCGGCAGCTGACAAGCTCAACCTCCGGATTGAATCGTCGGAGGCCAAGATCCGCGAAGCGCTTGGCTCGGCGCGTGCCGAGATCGAGTCGGTGGCTGCGGGCGCGACCAGCGATATGGTGCAGCGGCTGACCGGTATCCAGGTCGACGCAAAGGAAGCCGCTGCAGCGGTGAAGGCGGAACTGAATGTCTGAGCCGCAGGTCACAGCCGGGACTGAAACCCCGCATCACGAGGTAGAGGCGACGGCGTTCGGCCTGACCGCGCCGGCGTGGATTGCCCTTGCGATGATCGTGGTCATCGCGATCATGATCTGGAAGAAGGTGCCCGGCGCGATCGCCGGCGCGCTCGACAGCAAGATCGCCCTCATCCGCGACCAGCTCGCCGAAGCGGAAACGCTGCGCAAGGAAGCGGAAGCGCTGAAGGCCGAATATGAGGCCAAGTCGGCCTCGGCCGACAAGGATCGCGACGCCTTGCTCGAGCGTGCCAAGCATGAAGCGAATGAGATCGTCGCCAAGGCGAAGACTGACGCCGAAGCCCTGATCGAACGCCGGACCCGCATGGCCGAGGACAAGATCGCCGCCGAAGAGCGCTCTGCAGTCGAGCAACTTCGCGCCGCTGCCGCAGAGGCGGCTTCCAAGGCTGCTGCCCGGCTGATCGCCGAGCGCCACGACGCCGGCACCGACGCGAAGCTCGTCGATCAGGCGATCAAGGAAATCGCCGGCCGCTAATTCTACTGGCGGTGTTCGCCGCCGGGCTGGCTTACGCCTTCGAGGGCTTCTGTCGCGCAGTCGCTGTCACTTTCGCGGCTGAGGTCGCCGAGGCTGACGATACCGCACAGCCTTTCGTCCTGGTCGACGACCGGCAGGCGGCGAACCTGCGAGCTGCTCATCTTGGCTGCGGCATCCTCGACATTGTCGTCGATGCTCAGGATCACGAGATCGTTCGTCATCAGCTCGCGGACCGGCGTTTCGGGGCCGTAGCCCTTGGCAACGCCGCGCACGGCAATATCGCGGTCGGTGATCATGCCGATCAGCCGATCGTTCTCGGTCACAGGTATCGAGCCGGCATCAGTGCTCAGCATGAAGCTGGCGGCTTCCTGCACGGGTTGGTCCGGCCGCACCGTCTGCACTTCGCGGGTCATCACTTCGCTGACTTTCATGGTCGCTCTCCTCCTCGAGAATTACGACCGGGAGAACGAACGGACATCAAAGCCGTTGCGGCTGTTAGGGCGTGTTTTCCGTCAGCAGGTCGTATGTCGCGACCAGCTCATCCTTCTGGTTGAAGACCTCGACGGCCCAGCGGACCTGGCCGGTATCTTCCGACTTGATGGACTTGGCCCGTACGGTGAGCTCCACACGGACGGAATCGCCGGGGTAGAGCGGAGTCAGGAAACGAAGATTTTCGAGGCCGGTATTCGCGAGGACCGGACCGGGGTCGGGATCGACGAACAGGCCGGCCGCGAAGCTCAGGATCAGATAGCCATGGGCGACGCGGCCTTCGAAGATCGGCGACGCCTTGGCAGCTTCCTCGTCCATGTGAGCGTAGAATTTGTCGCCGGTGAACTCGGCGAAATGCTCGATGTCTTCCAGGCTGACGACCCGGGCCGGCGTCTTCCAGGTATCGCCGATGTGCAACTCGCTCATCTTGAGGCGGAACGGATGGACGTCGATGATATGCTTGGGTGCACCCGGCACATATTGCTCGGTGATCGCGGCGATCATCGCGGGCGAGGACTGGATCGCGGTGCGCTGCATGTAATGCTTCACGCCGCGCACGCCGCCCATTTCCTCACTGCCGCCGGCACGGCCCGGGCCGCCGTGGACCAGCACGGGCAGCGGCGAGCCATGACCCGTCGACTCCGCAGCATTGTCGCGGTTCAGAACCAACATCCGGCCATGATAGGCCGCCGCGCCCTGGATGAACTCGCGGGCGGCGTCGGGCGAATGGGTGAATAGAGACAAGGCAAGGCTGCCCTTGCCGCGGTTCGCCAACGCGATTGCGTCATTGATGTCGCGATATGGCATGATCGTGGAGACCGGCCCGAACGGCTCGCAATCGTGGACCGCGTCGGTCTTCCAGGGATCGTCGGTGCGCAGGAGCACTGGCTGCAGGAACGCTCCGCCGGAAACGGGGGGCTCGGCATTGGGATCGCCGGCGACGATGCGGGCGCCGGCGGCCTCGAGCTGCGCGATCTTGTCGCGAACGTCGTCGAGCTGGCTGAGGCTCACCAGTGCGCCCATTCGTGTGTCCTCAGCACGGGGATCGCCGACCTTGGTTTTCGCGAGGCGTTCGCCAAGGGCCTGCTGGACCGCATCCAGATATTCCGCGGGAGCCATGGCGCGCCGGATGGCGGTGCATTTCTGGCCGGCCTTCACGGTCATCTCCGTCGCGACCTCCTTGATGAAAAGGTCGAATTCCGGCGTGCCGGGGGCGGCGTCCGGGCCGAGGAGCGAGGCATT
>Ga0070671_100002897_pt1 | contig 13356 bp, 10 predicted proteins | sample KBSS73metaG_FD_65341 | JGI IMG/M metagenome (GOLD analysis project Ga0070671, IMG submission 65341) | Switchgrass rhizosphere microbial communities from Kellogg Biological Station, Michigan, USA - KBS S7-3 metaG | ecosystem: Host-associated > Plants > Roots > Rhizosphere > Soil ...
GGGCGCCGACCACCTCGCGGACCCCGTCCGGCACGGTGGCGGCCGCCGCCCGGTCCCGGACGGTCCAGCGCCCGGGCCCCCGGCCCGGTCCGACGGCGCCGGTGCCGGTGAGGTGTCGCCACAGCTCGCCCAGGTAGAACGCGTTGCCGCCGCTGCGGGTCCCGAGCTCGCGGGCCAGCTCGCGGAGGTCGGCGTCGAGCGGGTGCCCGACGGCGTGGGCCACGTAGTGCTCCACGGCGGGCCCGTCGAGCCCCTCGAGCGCCAGCCGGGTCACGGTGTCGTGGCGCCGCAGGTCGGCGAGGCAGCGGGCGAGGGGCTCGCCGAGCTCGTCCCCGGTGTCGCGGAACGTGCCGAGCACCAGCATCCCGGCGGGCAGCCCGACCCGGGCGAGGTGGGTGAGCAGCGCGAGGGTCTGCGGGCCCGCCCAGTGCAGGTCGTCGAGGACGACGAGGGTGCGCCACCGCGTCGCCGCCGCGCCCAGGACCCGCCCGAACGCCCCGTAGAGCCGGGCGCGGGCGATGGCGGGGTCCACGTCCGGCTCCGCCGGGGACCGCGGCCGGTCGACCCGGGGGCCGTGCACGCCCAAGGGCGCCAGCTCGTCGACCGGCTCCTCCGGGTGGGCCGCCGCGAGCACCTCGTTCGCCACCTGGACCCACGGCTGGTAGGGCAGCGCGAGGTCGGCGTCGCAGCTGCCGAGGACGACGGCGGCGCCCGCGTCGTGCACGGTCCGGCCGAACTCGGCGGCCAGTCGGGTCTTCCCGGTGCCCGCCTCGCCGCCGACGAGCACGACCTCCCCGCCGGAGACGCACCGGGACCACGCGGCGTCGAGCACGGCCAGGGGCGCGGACCGTCCGACGAAGGGGTGTCCCGGTGACGTGCCGATCAGCCTGGCAGGCGGCGGTGCCGTGGCGGGCGGTCCAGCGTCCCCGATCCGGATCTCGCCGTCCGCGGCCGCGTCCCGCAGCCGGGCGGCCTCCGCGACGGGCGGGCCCGCGCACCGGCCCGCCTCCCAGGTGACCTCGCCGGAGGCGATGCCCACCCGCACCGAGGGCACGCTGCGGCGCAGCTCGACCGCCGCCGCGACGGCCTGCGGAGCGGAGTCGAACGCGGCGGTCACCGAGTGCGCCGAGGTGGTGACGATCCGTGCTCGACCGGGGCGCAGCGCGTCGGCCAGCTCGCCGGGACCCGCCGCGGAGCGGGCCGCGCTGAGGATCGTCGCGCCGGACACCGCACCCTCCCCTCGCCGGGAGATGGTCAGATCGGACCATACCGTGCTTCGGGGGCCGTGCCGACCGTTCGTCGGATCAGCGGGTTCTGGTCATGTCGCGGCGGCCCCCGCCTGCCTAGCATTCGTTCCGACGCCGGGGTGCACACCGACGCCGACGACCGTGGGGGACGCCGTGCCGCTCTTCGTCATCGAACGGAACTTCGCCGAGCAGCTCGACCCCGACGAGCTCGACCACGAGGGGATCCGTCTGGTCAACGACCAGGCGGGGGTCCGCTGGATCTACTCGTTCCTCTCCGCCGACCGGAAGAAGTCGTACTGCCTCTACGAGGCGTCGGACGCCGACGCGATCCGCGAGGCGGCGGCCCGCGCGGGCATGCCCGCGGACGCGGTCGTCCCGGTCGAGCAGGTCGTCCCCCCGCAACCGGCGGGCCGCTGAGCGCGGTCCCGACCGGTCGCCGACGCGCACCAGGAAGGGACCCGCCATGACCACGACCCACCCCACCGGTGACCCCGGGACCGAGACCCGGGACCCGCTGCCGGACGAGATGCTCGCCCGCTTCGCCGAACGTGCCCCGGTCCACGACCGGGAGAACACCTTCTTCGCCGAGGACTTCGCCGAGCTGCGCTCGTCGGGCTTCCTCGACATCGCGATCCCCACCGAGATGGGGGGCGGGGGCGCCGGGCTCGACGAGTACTCGCGCCTCATGCGCAGGCTCGGCTACCACGCCCCGGCCACCGCACTGGCCGTCAACATGCACGTGTACTGGACCGGGGTCGCCGCGGACCTGCAGAGGGCCGGGGACGACTCGTGTCGGTTCGTCCTCGAGCGGGCGGCGGCGGGGGAGGTGCTGGCCGCCCTGCACGGGGAGGCGGGCAACGACCTGCCGCTGCTCCTGTCGACGGCCCAGGCGGAGCCCACGGACGGCGGCTGGCTGATCACCGGGCACAAGATCTTCGGCAGCCTGAGCCCGGTGTGGACGCTGGGCGGGTTCCACGCGATGGACACCTCGGACCCACAGGCCCCGCGGATCGTCCACGGCTTCGTCACCCGCGACAACCCCGGTGTACAGATCGTCGACACCTGGGACACCCTCGGCATGCGGGCCACGCAGAGCCAGGACACCCTGCTGGACCGCGCCTTCGTCCCCGACGACCACGTCGCGCTCGTCTGCCCGGTCGGCTTCGCGGGCGCCGGGCCCTTCCAGGTCGCGATCTTCGCGTGGGCCCTGATGGGGTTCGCGTCGGTGTACCTCGGGGCGGCCCAGCGGGCGTTCGACCTGACGGTCGAGAGCGCGTCCCGGCGGGCGTCGATGGCCCTGCCGTCCGGGTCGATGGCCCACCATCCCGGCGTCCAGCACCACGTCTCGGAGATGCGCATGGCCTACGACGCCGCCGAGGCCCTGCTGGAGCGGACGACCCGGGACTGGACGACGGGCGTGGCCCACGCGGACTGGCCCGTGCGGCTCGTCTCCACCCGACAGACGGTGATCAACAACGCCTACGGGATCGTCGACACGGCCCTCGACCTGAGCGGGGGCGGCGGCGCCTTCCGCCGCAACCGGCTGGAGCAGCTCTTCCGGGACGTGCGGATGGGCCGGTTCCACCCCGGCAACTCCCTGTTGGCCCACGAGCTCATCGGGAAGCTGTGCCTGGGGCTGGACCCCGACGCGTCGCCCCGCTGGGGCTGAGGCTCACCCGAAGCGGCGGGACGCCCTCGCGAACAGCGCGGGGGCGGCGCCGTGGACCTTCGCCCCGAGGGCCAGCCACCGGGGGACGACCACCTCGACGGCGTCTCGCCGGAGCCCCTTGACGATCTCCTCGGCCACCTTGTCGGCCCGGACCGCGCGGGGGAAGGAGCGACGCCGGGCGCCGTGGAAGGGGGTGTCGACGATGCCGGGCAGCACCGTCGTCACCCCCACCTCGGGTGCCTCGATCCGGACGGCGTCGGCGAAGCCGCGCAGGCCCGCCTTGGTCGCGGAGTAGACGGCCTCGCCCGCCACCCCGACGGCCGCGATCGACGCCACGAACACCAGGTGCCCGCGCTCGGCGCGCAGCCCGGGCAGCAGGGCCCGGGTCAGCTGGACCGGGGCGCGCAGGTTGAGGTCGATCAGCGCGTCCACCTGCGCACCCGTCAGGTCCTCCAGCGGGCCGACCGCCCCGGACCCGGCATTGTGGACGACGAGGGCGGGGCGCCCCGGGAGCGCCTCCAGCAGTGCCTCGACGCCCTCGGTCAGGTCCGCGACGACGGCCTTCCCCCCGGTGCGCTCCGCGACCTCCTGCAGCCGGTCCGGGTCCCGTCCGGTGAGGACGAGACGGGCTCCGTCCCCCGCCAGCCGCAGCGCCACCGCCCGCCCGATCCCCGACGAGGCGCCCGTCACCAGGGCCAGTCGATCCGCGACCTTCACCCGCACTCCTCCGCCCCGGTGCCCGGCCCGGTGTTCATCCCGGTGCTCGCGCCGGCGTTCATCCGGGTCTTCATCCCGGTGCTCATCCCGGTGCGACGTCCGGTCTCGCCCGACCCATCGCCGCGTGCTCGGCGTCGAGCGCGTGCAACAGGCGTGTGCCGCGCACGGTGATGATCACGATCCCGGCGATCACGACGACGGCGGCCATGCACTGCCCGGCGAGCAGCGCCGGCGAGCTGTCCAGCCGCTCGCCGAGCCAGTGGACCCCGATCAGCACGGCGACGACCGGGTCGGCGCTGGTGATCACCGCGACGGCGGGGGAGACCAGTCGGCCCTGCTGGAACGTGTTCTGCGACAACAGGAAGCCGATGGGCCCGATGACGCACACGGCGTAGAGCGTGGCGTGTCCGAAGGGCTCGAACAACCCCTCCCGCAGCTGCCCGGTGATCACCTTCATCAGCCCCGCGGTGACCCCGTAGAGGATCCCGGTGGCCAGCGCGAGCGCCAGCACCCGCGACGGGTGCCGCACCACCGCGGCGAACAGCAGGCACGCCACGACGGTGGCGGCCAGGCCGATCGCCAGGGGCAGCCCGCCCCACACGTCGATGTGCTCCTCGACGCCGGGCAGCGGCCGCGCGAGCAGCAGGAACGCCGCGATCCCCGCCGCGCACAGCAGGGCGCCGAGCAGGATCAGCGGGTCCGGCCTGCGTCGGGACATCAGGGAGGTGAAGGCCGCCGCGAACACCACGCCGGTGACCAGCAGCGGCTGCACCACGGCGATGGCCCCGAAGGCCAGCGCGATGAGCTGCAGCAGCAGCGCGACGACCGTCGCGACCAGGCCGAGCAGCCACATCGGACGGCGCAGCAGCGTGGTGATCAACCGGGGATCGAGCGTGCCCGTGGTCTCGACCTCGTGGGTGGCGCGTTGCTGCGCGGCCGTGGCCAGGCCGAACCCGGCGGCGCCCAGCACGGCGGCGGGCACGGCGACGAGCAGGTCCCCACCGTCCATCCGTCACCCCCCGTGCCGACCCGCGGATCCCCTCTCCCCGAGTTGCATACTCCTCAACGACCTGGTGATGCCACCGGGTATTCCCCCGATCTCGGGAAGCACGGCCGGGTCCGCGGTGATCCCGACGCAGGTGAACCGCCCCCAGTGCAGCGCCCCGACCGCCAGCCCGACGCCGTCCGCGAGCGGCAGGACGGGCTGCACCTCGGCGATCAGCCCGCCCCGGACGTGCAGCGGACGGCGGGCCCCCGGCATCACCGAGGCGATCAGGTGGAAGAAGCGCCTGCCGTAGACGAGGCGGACCAGCGGGGCCTGGATGCGCCCCGGGAGCAGGCCGAGCCCGGCGAGCACCGCCGCCGCCCCCTCGGGCTGTCCCGCCGACGAGCCCGCCACCAGCGCCTTCTCGATCCGCGCGATCCGTTCGGCGGGGGTCATGGGGCCGGTGGGCAGGTCGAGCGACACCGCCGCGGTCCGGTTCCCGTCGGCGCGGCTCCCGATGCCCGGACGGGTCCGGGTGGTCATCGGGACCATGGTGCGGACCCGCGGCGGCATGTCGAGCTCCTCGTGCAGGGCCTGGGCCAGGGCGGCCAGGACCAGCACCGTCGTCCCGACGCCGTGGGCGCGGGCGGCGCGCCGGACCTCGGCGCCGTCGAGGGTCACCCCGATCCGGCGGGGCCCGGGCCCGGACCGCCCGACCAGCGGGGAGCGGCCTGCGGGGCGCTGCAGGGCGAGCGCCCCGATCCCGCGGGCGACCCGGAGCGCGTGCTGAATCCGTGCCCGCAGCAGCGGCGACACCAGCGCCGCTGACACTCGTGTGGCACAAGCGTCACTCAGCGACGCTTGCGCCACACGAGTGTCAGCGGCGGCGGGGACGGCACCGGGTGAGGCGGCTCGGGCCGCTGGCGTGCCGGTGTTCTCGTCCGTGAGCAGGCGGATGAGCCCGTCGGTGACCGACAGCCCGTCCCCGAGGGCGTGGTGGACCCGGGCCAGCACGGCCGCGCGGCCCGCGCCCGGCTCGACCGCGGCCTGCACCTCCCAGCCCAGCGTGGGATCCAGGGCGTCGGCGAAGAAGGCGGTGGTGGCCGCCTCCCAGTCCGGGTGGTCGCCGCCGGGCTCGATCCGCCACACCGGTGACCGGACGTGGGTCGCCGGGTCCGGCGCGGCGACCGACTCCCAGCGCAGCGGACGGCCCGGCCGGGTCAGGGCGAGCCTGCGGTTCAGCAGGTCGATGCGCGGGGCGCGCTCCCGCACCAGGTGCGCCAGATGTTCCGCCCAGCCCTCCTCGGGCGCCCCCTCGACCACGATCCGTGCCCCCACCTGCTGCGGGACGTCCGGGGTCGAGGCGTGCAGGAACATCGCGTCCTGCGCCCGCACCCGCCCACCGCCGTCGGCCGGGTCCTCCCGCACGGGGACGGGTGGGGCGGACAGGGCGGCGACGTCTCGGTCCAGGTCACCGGACTCGTGGCGGCGCTCCAGGTCCTTCGTGATCATCGCCCGTTGCTCGGCGTCCAGCGCTCGGACGGCCGCCGCGACGCCCGCCCGCCCGTGCACCACCTGCGCCAGCCCCGCCGCGGCGAGGACCGCCGCGTTGGCGCGGCCGTGGCCGGGGATCGGGTCGACCAGGATGAGCGGGCGCGCGCAGGCCAGGGCCTCCAGCGCGGTCGCGCCGCCGCCGTTGGTGATCACCAGGTCGCAGTCCCGGGTGGCCGCGGCGGGGTCGTCGAGCCAGTCCACGACCGTGAGGCCGGGGATCCCCGCCAGCCGCCTGCGCAGCGCGGCCACCCAACCGGCGCTGACCAGCACGTCCGCCCCGCCGTCGAGGGCGCCGCGGCAGGCCGCCTCGACGTCGCCGAAGGCCAGCGAGCCGCACGAGACCAGGGCGAGGGGGCGCTCGCGGGGCGCCCGGTCGGCGGGCGGGGTGAAGGCGCGGACCACCGGCAGCGCGGCGACCCGCACCGCGGCGCCCGGGGCCGCCCGCCGCAGCAGCGCCGCGCCCTCCTCCGTGCTGACGAGGTGCAGGTCGAGGGCCGAGGACGCCCAGAGCGGGTGCGGGGCGGGATCGGTGACCAGCGCGACGGTCCGCATCGGCGCGAGCCCGCGGCGGCGCAGCCAGGCCAGGCCGGTGATGCCCTCCGGGAACACCGCCACGACCAGGTCCGGCCGCACCGACTCCAGGACCGGAGCCAGCCCCCGCCCGCTCCAGCGCCCGATCACCGCGCGGGTCCCCGCCCGGAAGAAGGGCACGTGCCAGAGCAGCTGGAAGTAGAGCTCGTAGAGCCACGGCAGGTGCCGGATGCAACCGGCGTAGATCGCGCGGAAGACGGGCCCGGTGCGGGAGCCCATGCCGTCGAGCGTCTCGGTCCACACCACCTCGACGCCCGGCGACACCCGCCTGGCGCTCTCCTCGACCGCCCGCGCCGCAGCGTGGTGGCCCGCCCCCATACTGCCGGTGACCAGCAACAACCGCTTCATGCGCGCCTCACGACGGGGGAGTACGGTGGTCCACTATGGAGGATGATCCGCGGCGCGTCCTCGTCCTCTCCGCCCCCGTCGGGGAGGGCCATGTGGCGGCCGCCCGGGCACTGGCGGCGCGGATGCGCGAGCTGTGGCCCGGCGCCGAGGTGCACGAGGTGGAGAGCACCGCCGGTCCGGTGCGGGACCGCATCCTGCAGCGCTCGTACGCGGCCACCATGCGGTTCGCGCCGGGGCTCTACGGCCTGGGCTACGACCTGCTCGTGCACCACCCGCGGTTCGCCGAGCTGTGCAAGCGGGTCGCGGCCGCGCAGGTCGGGCGGTCGCTCGCGCCCCTGCTGCGGGCCGAGCGCCCGGACCTCGTCGTGTCCACCTACCCGATGATCTCCGGCGGGCTGGCCTGGCTCCGCGCGCACGACCGGCTCACGGCGCACACCGTCGCCGTGGTCACGGACGTCGCCGTGCACCCGTTCTGGGTGTGGGCGGGGGTGGACGAGACCTGGACCCTGCTGCCGGCCTCCCGGGACCAGGCGCGGGGGATCGCCCCGGCGGCCGACGTGCGGGTGGCGGCCGCCGCCGTCGACAAGCGGTTCCACCCCGGGGACCGGCTCGCCGTCCGGCGGGCCCTCGGGATGTCCGAGTCCGCGTTCACCGTGCTGGTCACGGGGGGTTCGCTGGCCTTCGGCGGGATCCAGGGCGTGACCGACGCGGTGGTGGCGGGCGGGGCCGAGGCGGTGGTGCTGTGCGGTCGCAACGACCGTCTGCGGGCGCGGCTCACCGCGCGCGGCATCACCGCGCTGGGCTGGACCGACCGGGTCCCCGAGCTGATCACCGCCGCGGACCTCGTGCTCACCACCGCGGGCGGCATGATCGCCAGCGAGTCCCTGGCCGTGGGGACGCCGGTGCTGTTCGCCCGGCCGATCCCCGGCCACGGCAGGGCCGGTGCGCGGATGACCGAGGAGGCGGGCCTGGGCCTCGTCTGCCCGCGGCCCGAGGACGTCACCGTGGCGGTCCGCAGGCTCCGCGAGCACCCGGCCGAACGGGCCGCGCTGTCCGCCCGCGCCCGCGCGTACGGCGCGACCACCCTCGACGCGGAGCTGGCCGCCCTCGCCGACCGCCTCTGACGCCGGTCGCAGCTCCGGTCTCGGCGCCGTCGGTCTCAGCGCCGGTCTCAGCGCCGTCGGTCTCAGCCGACGCGGAGCTTGGGCTCCTTGATGCCGATCCGCAGGGCGATGCCCTCGCCGCTCATCGAGCGGTGGAACCACCAGAGCGAGAGCCCGATGCCCACGGCGACCAGCGAGTACGAGCCCGCCGTGGAGACCATCAGGAAGTTGCCGACGGTCTGGGTGGCCAGCACCGCGAGCGTGGTCACGCCGTTGACCAGGAAGACCGCCGCCCAGAGCAGCGAGACCTTCTTGAAGAAGCTCTTCATCGTGGGGTGCTCGGTCAGCGTGTCCGGGAAGGCGCAGAAGTCGTCCGCCAGCTTGGCCAGCAGGGGTCGCTCCATGAACAGCGTGACCAGCAACAACGCGGCGAACACGAAGTTCTGCACGGTGGGCTGGAGGAAGTAGAGGAACGCCGACCCCGTCCACAGCCCGACCGCCGTGCGCACGACCAGTAGCGTGGTGGTGAGCCAGAGGATCGCGGGGACCTTCTGGCGCAGGACCAACCGCCTGCCGATGGCCAGGGCGGACCAGCAGAGCGCGCCGATGATCCCGGCGTCGAACCCGGCGTGGGTGAACAGGATCCAGAACAGGGCCAGCGGGATGAGCGTGGACTCCAGCAGGGGACGGCCTGCATGGCGCAGCAGTGAGCCGATCGGGGGCAGATGGATCAGCGTCGCCATCGGTGTCGCCATGCGGTGCTCCGGCATTCAGGTCCTCGTCGCTTCGGGGTACCAGGTCCATCGCGAATCCAAACGCGATGGCGGGAGTGTAGCGCTCAGGGTCACGGGGAGATAACGGGCCCGATGCCCGTTGTGTGGTCGCCGTGACCTGCTGAATCGTGACCGCTCCCGCCATCGCGTCGACGCCGCTAGACGCTCGCCGCGGCGCGGATCGTCTGCTTGAGCGAGCTCATCGTCGCGAAGACCGACGACGGCTCGTACCCGCAGTGCGCCATGCAGTTGGCGCAGCGCTCGTCCTTGCCCCGCCCGTAGGCCTCCCAGTCCGTGCCGTCGATCAGCTCCCGGTAGGTCTTCACGTGGCCGTCGTCGAGCAGGTAGCAGGGCTTCTGCCAGCCCAGCAGCGAGTACGACGGGATCGCCCACGCCGTGCAGTCCAGGTCCACGCGGCCCTCGAGGAAGTCCAGGAAGACCGGCGAGTGGTTGAGCCGCCACTTCTTGCGGCGGCCGTCGCCGAAGGCCTTCTTGAACAGCTCGCGGGTCTGCTGCACGCCCAGGAAGTGCTCCTGGTCCGGTGCCTTCTCGTAGGCGTACCCGGGCGAGATCTGCATGAGGTCCACGCCGAGGTCGTCGTTGAGGTAGTCGAGGACGTCGATGACGTCCTGCGGCGTGTCGGTGTCGAAGAACGTGGTGTTGGTGTTGACCCGGAACCCCGCCTCCTGGGCCATCTTGATCGCCGCGACGGCCTGGTCGAACACGCCGTCCTTGCTCACCGACTCGTCGTGCCGCTCGCGCAGCCCGTCGATGTGCACCATCCACGCGAAGTTCTTGTGCGGGGTGAAGCGGTGCAGGTGCTTGGGCAGCAGGACCGCGTTCGTGCAGAGGAACACGATCTTGTTCAGGTCCAGCAGCCGCTGGACGATGACGTCGATCTCCTTGTGCATGAGCGGCTCGCCGCCTGCGATGGAGACCATCGGGGCACCGCTCTCGACGATCGCGTTCACCGCCTGCTCGACGGGCATCCGCTGCTTGAGCAGGTGCGCGGGCTGCTGGATCTTGCCGCAGCCGTTGCAGGCCAGGTTGCAGGCGAAGAGCGGCTCGAGCTCGACCAGGAGCGGGAACTTCTCCACCCGCTTGATCTTCTGCTGCATCAGGTACGTACCGAGACGAATGGACTGGCGCAGTGGCATGCCCATGGGGATCACCGTCCTTCGATGGGGGCACGAGGGGTGGGGCGCGCTGGTGCCGATGGTTCGCTCGCAGGCTCGCTCACGCGGTCAGCTCACCTCCTTGGGAAGGGTGAAGACGACGTCCTCGGTCCCGGTCGTGGTCGTCGTGACGGCGACCGGGCCGAGGCCGGAGAGACAGGACACGACCTCGTCGACCAGCTCCGGGGGCGCCGACGCCCCCGCGCTGACCCCCACCCGACCCGCCCCGACCAGCCAGGACAGCTCGAGCCCGCCGACGTCGTCGACGAGGTGGGCGGGGACCCCCGAGCGGGCGGCCACCTCGGCCAGCCGCCGGGAGTTCGACGAGTTCTGCGAACCGACGACGATCACCAGGTCGACGTCGGCGGCCACCGCGCGGATCGCGCGCTGGCGGTTCGTGGTCGCGTAGCAGATGTCGTCGCGGCGCGGTGCCGCGATGGCCGGGAAGCGACCGCGCAGCACGGCGGCGATCCGTTCGGCCTCGTCCACCGCGAGGGTGGTCTGCATGGCGTAGGAGACGCGTGCGGGGTCCGGCGCGGTCACAATGTGGGCCATCGCCTCGTCCTCGACGACGACGATGTCCCCGGGCGCCTCGCCGACGGTCCCCTCGACCTCCTCGTGGTCGGAGTGGCCGATGAGGAAGACCGTCTCGCCGCGGCCGGTGTGCCGCTTGACCTCGGCGTGCACCTTGGCCACGAGCGGGCAGGTCGCGTCGATGACGGCCAGCCCGCGCTCGTCAGCCTGGGCTCGGACGGCGGGGGCGACGCCGTGCGCGGCGAGCACCGCGTTGGCCCCGTGCGGCACCTCGTCCAGCTCCTGGACGAACACCGCCCCCCGCTCGGTCAGCCGCCGGACGACGTGGGCGTTGTGCACGATCTGCCGTCGCACGTAGACGGGGGCGCCGAAGCGGTCCAGCGCCCGGTCGACGATGTCGATCGCCCGCTCCACCCCCGCGCAGAAGCTGCGCGGCTCGGCGAGCACGACCTCCCGGGGCCCGACGGCGGCGAACCACTCCCGCAACACGGGCACGGCCCGGCGCAGGGCGCGCAGCGCGGTGAAGCCCCGCGCCGGCGTCCCGGGGGCCAGCAGCGGCGCCTCGGGGGTGTCGACGATCGCCCGGACGACCGCGAACGGCCCGCCCGCCGCGGCCTCGGCCAGCCAGCCGGACTCCATGTCCACGGCGAGCGCGCCCTCGCGGCCGAGCCCGACCCGGCGCGTCCCCTCGACGACGACCGGCGAGGACACGATCGGCCCGAGGTGCACGGTCAGCCCGGCCCGGCGCAGCGCGGCCGCCAGCGGAGCGGCGGTGGGGACCGGGACGGGCGCGCGGAAGTCGGTGAAGCGGATCTCGGAGGCGACGACGAGGTCCCCGGGGCGCACGTTCTCGGTGAGGCCGCCCGCCACCCCGGCGACCAGCACGGCCCGCGGTCCGCCGGAGGCGATCCAGCGGGCCGCCGCGGCGGCCCGCGCCGCCCCCATCCCGGTCCGCACCACGCTCGCGGCCCCGCCGAGCCCGCGGAGCGCCACGGCCTCGATGCCGAGCGGCGCACACACCAGCGGCGGCGCCAGCCCGACCGCGCCCTGCGCACGTTTCGTGCTCTCAGGGTGGTGGGGCGCTCCCTCGGGGACGCTGAGCGCACGTTTCGTGCTCTCAGGGTGGGGGGGCGCTCCCTCGGGGACGCTGAGCGCACGTTTCGTGCTCTCAGGGTGGTGGGCCGCTCCCTCGGGAACGCTGAGCGCACGTTTCGTGCTCTCAGCGCTGTCGTCGAGCGGAGCCGCGCTCACACCCTCACCTCGGCGCACCAGCGGCCCAGGGCCGAGATCGGGAAGGTCATCCGGTAGAGGCGGTAGCGGATGTAGAAGGCGCCGGGGAAGCCGGTTCCGGTGTAGGGCTCCTCCTCCCAGCTCCCGTCGGGCAGCTGGGTGTCGACCAGGTACCGCACCGCCTTCTCGGCGGCCGCGGACCGGGACTCGCCCGCGGCGATCAGGGCCAGCAGGCCCCACGCCGTCTGGGACGGGGTGGACTCGCCCCGGCCGATCCACGAGCGGTCCGCGTACGACCGGATGTCCTCGCCCCACCCGCCGTCCGGGTTCTGGTAGCGGGTCAGCCAGGCGACGGCGCGGCGGATCGCCGGATCGTCGACCGGGACCCCGGCCGCGACCAGGGCCGGGACCACCCCGCCGGTGCCGTAGACGTGGTTCGCCCCCCACCGGCCGAACCACGACCCCCCGGGCTCCTGGTTCGCCAGCAGCCAGCGGACGCCGCGGTCGCACGCCTCGGTGTCGCTCAGGCCCTCGTGCGCGAGCATCTCCACGACGTGGGCGGTGACGTCCGCGGACGGCGGGTCGATCACCGCGCCGAAGTCGCAGAACGGCAGCTTGGTCACCAGCTCGCGGGTGTTGTCGGCGTCGAAGGCGCCCCAGCCGCCGTCGGAGGACTGCATGCCGATGTTCCAGGCGACCCCGCGGTCGACCGCGGCCCGCAGCCGGTCCCGATCGGGGTGGTCGACCCGGCGCAGGGCCAGCACGACCTCCGCGGTGTCGTCCGTGTCCGGGTAGCCGTCGTTGTCGAACTCGAAGGCCCAGCCGCCGACGGGCAGGTCGGGTCGGCGCACCGCCCAGTCGCCGCGGACCCCGGTGACCTCCTCGTCGAGCATCCAGGTCGAGGCCCGCACGACGTCCGGGTCGTCGGCGGGGACGCCTGCGTCGAGCAGCGCGGTCACCGCGAGGCAGGTGTCCCACACCGGGGACTGGCAGGCCTCCAGCATCCGGGTGGTCCCCGCGGGGGTCTCGGTCCGCACGAGGAACCGCTCGAAGCCCTCGATCCCCGCCCTCATCGCGGGGTGGTCGAGGGGGTAGCCGAGCAGGTGCAGCGCGAGGAGCGAGTACACCCACGGCGGCTGGATGCCGCCCCAGCTGCCGTCCGCCTCCTGACGGGCCAGGATCCACTCCGCGCCGCGGCGCATCGCGAGCCTGCGCAGCGGGCCGAGCGCGTGCCGGGCGTAGGCGTGCAGGCCCACGTCGAGGCGCTGGAAGGCCCCGGCCCAGGTCCAGGGCCTGGCGCGGGGTTCGGGCTCGGCCCCGGACCGCAGCTCGTCCACGGTGAACGGCAGCGGCCGGACCGGCTTGAGGGTGGCCACGATCGTCAGCGGGACGACGGTCTGGCGCGCCCAGCAGGACCAGTCGTAGACGTT
>Ga0070671_100002898_pt1 | contig 13354 bp, 14 predicted proteins | sample KBSS73metaG_FD_65341 | JGI IMG/M metagenome (GOLD analysis project Ga0070671, IMG submission 65341) | Switchgrass rhizosphere microbial communities from Kellogg Biological Station, Michigan, USA - KBS S7-3 metaG | ecosystem: Host-associated > Plants > Roots > Rhizosphere > Soil ...
CCAGGTTGGGCGGCCCGTAGTCAAGATCGGTATTGCAATTACGGCCTCGGCGATCATGTCCGCCGGGGCCGCGAGTCTGTTGATGGCCGGTGGCTCGGGGCCTGTCGTGCTGCCCTACGCCACCATGGCGGCGATCAACACGTCCAATACGACGGTCGGGTTCGCAGATTCCGACATCATCGGCATGTCGCAGGCAGACATCGACCGAACACTCGACCAGATGCAGGCCATGGGCGTGCAGAACGTCCGGATTCTGATCCCGTGGAACAACGTCGAGCCGGCGAACAACTACTTCTACTGGAACAAGGTCGATGCACTGGTCAACGCCGCGTATTCGCGCAACATGGGCATTCTCGGCGTGCTGAACTCGACGCCGGCCTGGGCGGTCGCTCCCGGCCGCCCTCCGGTCGCAAGCCCGCCCGCCTCGAACGCCGAATACGCTCAGTTCGTTGGCGCGGTCGCGCAGCGGTACGCCGGGAAGATCTCGGCCTACGAGGTATGGAATGAGCCCAACGCCGCGACGTTCTGGAATCCGGCCCCGGATCCCGCGGCATACACGCGGCTCCTGCAGGCGGCCTATCCCGCGATCAAGGCGGCCGATCCCAACGCCACTGTCATCGGGGGTGTGGTCGGCTGGGTCACCGATTATCCGAACCTCGCCATCAGCCCGGCCAAATATGTACAGGGCATGTATGACGCCGGGGCGCAGGGGTATTTCGACGCGCTGTCCTATCACCCGTACCAGTACCAGGTTCCGTTCGGGCAGGGCCGGCCATACGGTGCCGCTTCGCCGATCAACCAACTCGACTTGATGCACCAGGAGATGGTTGCGAATGGTGATGGGAGCAAGCAGATCTGGGCGACGGAGTACGGTGAGCCGACGTCGGTCGTCAGTGAGGCGACTCAGGCGTCGTTCATCTCGAACTTCCTCAACACCTGGAGCAGTTTCAGCTACACCGGGCCATCGTTCATCTACACCACGCGCGACCGCAAGACCGGAAGCACAAGCGACCAGGACACGTTCGGTGTGCTGCGCACGGACTGGACCCGCAAGCCCGCCGCGAATGTGATCCAGCAGTGGACCGCGACGCATCCGCAGTCACCGCCGCCGAGTTCGGTCACTCTGGCGGCCTCGACGGGCACTGCGACGACGACGTCGACGACCCCGACGACGTCAACGACATCGACGACCACCGCAGTGGCGCCGATGGCCGCCACGGAGGTGCCGCAGAGCACACTGACCACGTCGGCGCCGACGACCGAAACATCAACGGCGCCAACGGCTACGGCTACGGCGACTCCGGCGACGGCGACCTCTGAGCCGACGTCTACAGCAGGCACGACATCGACGGGTACCACGTCGACGGGCACAACATCGACCGGCACGACGTCGACGGGCACGACCGGCACGTCGAGCACCTCCACGGGGTCGACCGCTACCAACTCGACGGGGACGAGCTCCACGGACACCACCAGTGGCAGCACCGGCTCCACAAGCGGTAGCACCGGTTCCACGAGCTCCGGCTCGTCAACCTCAACGAAATAATTCGAGGGGCGTCAAGGCAGGCGGGTCAGATGACCCGCCTGCCTAGGCGTGCCCTCGTCCGCATGCTGCGAAGGTAGAGCCCGTACCAGAACAGCCAAAAGTCGCGGGGGATAACGTGATCGGCGATACGCAAGGTCATCAATAGCATCTCGAACAGTCGCTGTTGTTCAGACGTCCACGGCAGCCGCATGTGCGTGCGGAACTCCTGCGGTAGGAATCCCGTCGTCGCAAACAGGTTCACCGGGCCGACGAGTTGCCGAAGCGGAGTCGGCAGAAAGGCCGCTGCGGCAACGCCGTACAGGTGCTCGCGCACCGGCGGATCGATCCTAAGGTCCTCGAGCGAGCTCTTCCAATACGCGTCGAACGCCACCCGGTCGGCGGGCCACATGTCTTCGCGCACTTGCAGTGTGGTGCCCAGCTTCTTGGCATCCTGGTATACCGCATCGGCGTCGGCCTGGTCCAGTGGCCCGTAGAGAAACTCGTGCTGATCGATGTAATAGCGGTACAGGCAGGCGGCGACCCAGAGCTGCAGCCGAGGGTCGAACGCGTTGTAGGAAACCGGGCTCGATGCGGTTGACCGGATCATGGCGTGCACCTTGTCGATCTCCTTGCGGACCAGTGCGCGGTCCGCGTCTGTCCCGACGGTGGCGGCGGCCAGGTAGTAGCCGGTGGTGCGGGAGCGCTTCAACGGATGCTTGTACACGTTGCCGCTGTCGACGGGGCTCTCCAGCACGCCATACCCGATCGCGGGTGCGGCCAACTGCATGATCACATTCGCCGCAGGCAGCAGCACCGCGGCGGGGTTCAGCAAGTCGGCGACCCGGGTCGGACGCCGGGGCGGCCCCAGCCTCATGAAACCGAGTAGATCACTTGTGAGACGCTCCCGGGGTGTTTGTGCCAGCGAGTCGGGGTCGCGTCGCGGGAATCTCGGTCGGCTATCTCGCCGACTTGTTGTTCGGCGATCCGCGCCGGGGCCACCCTGTCGCGCTGTTCGGTGGCGGCGCAGCGGCTTTGGAACGGCTGACCTACGCCGATTCCCGTCGCGCCGGGGCGGTACACGTCGCGGCACTGCTTGGGGCACTCGGTGCGCTCGGTGTCGCACTCGAACGCGCCGCCCGGGGTCCCGTGTTGACGTCCGCGGCTACGGCGACCGCGACGTTCGTCGCACTCGGCGGAACGTCGTTGAGTCGCACCGGCCACCAGATGGCCGACCTGCTGACCGCAGATGATGTCGTGGGCGCACGGCAGCTGTTGCCGTCGTTGTGCGGCCGCGACCCGGCCGCGCTCGACTCCGCAGGCCTCACCCGTGCAGCGCTTGAATCCATCGCCGAAAACACCTCCGATGCGCACGTGGCGCCGGTGTTGTGGGCCGCAGTCGGCGGGGCGCCTGCGGTGCTCGTCTACCGCGGTGCCAACACTCTCGACGCGATGATCGGCAACCGCTCGGCCCGATACCTCCGATTCGGCTGGGCCGCAGCACGATTCGATGATGCCGCCAATTTCGTCGCGGCCCGTGTCACCGGCGTACTCGTGGCCTTGTGCGCGCCGCTGGTCGGCGGTTCACCCGCCGGAGCACTCCGCGCCTGGCGCCGCGACGCGGCCCGTCACCCCAGCCCCAACGCGGGCGTGGTCGAGGCCGCTTTCGCCGGGGCGCTCGGCGTGCGACTCGGCGGGCCGACGCAGTATGCGCACGAGCTGGAGATCAGGCCGACGCTCGGCGACGGACGAGCCCCCGAAGTTGCGGATCTCAAGCGGGCGGTGCGGTTGTCACGACTCGTGCAGGCCGCCGCCATCGCGATCGGTCTCAGCGCCGCCTGCCGTATCGGTCGGCGAGCTTTTGCTCGACCGTGAGCGGCGCGTCGGGCTCCTTCGGCGCGGCGGCCTTCTCGCGTCGGCGCTCGCGGATCTCGGCGTAGATGAAGTAGCCCAACAAGATCGGGGCGATGATGCCGAACGCAATCCACTGGATGCCGTAGGACAGGAACGGGCCGGCGTCGAGCCGAGGTAACGCGATGACGCCGAGGCCGCCGGGCTGATTCTCGACGAGTTGGACATAGGACCCGGTCAACGGAGTGCGGGTAAGGGCCGAAATCTGCCCGGTGTTGATCGAATACACCTGTTGCGCGCCGCCCTCCCGGAAGGGCTCCTTGCCGGTTACCGCCGGCTCGGAGTCGCGCAAGCGGGCGGTGATCGTGACCGTCCCGCTGGGTGGCGGGGCGAAGGCGGGCACCTTCGAGCCCTGCTCGGGCCGCACATATCCGCGGTCGACCAACACCACCGGGCCACCGTCGACGGCGAACGGCGTCAGCACCTCGAACGCGGGATCACCGTCGATGACGCGAAGCCGGGCCAGCACCTGCTGATCGGGCAGATAGTGCCCGGTCGCTGTCACCCGCCGCCACTGCGCATCCGGAGCGGACGAATCCTGCTGTGGCAGATAGGTTTTCAGCGGCACCGGGTCGGCGGACAGCGAGTTCGAAATCTGGGTGTTCTCGCGCGACGTCTTGGTGTTCTTCCCGAGCTGCCACGGTGCCAGCACAGTGAAGCACAGATACGCGAACGCGAGCACCACGACGAACAGCGCCAGCCACGCCGGCCGCAGCAGAAACGCCAACCGTTGCATCAGCTTGCGATTCCCCTGCCGGCCAACTGCTCGTCTACCCAGTCGTGCAGTCCCGGCAGCGACGCCTCGATCACGGTGAACACCTCCTCGAAATCGTCGTGTGTGCCGTAGTACGGGTCTTCGACGTCGAGTGCGTGCGCCCCCGACCGTGGGTCGAACGACCGCAGCATCCGAATCCTGTTGGGCGGAACTCCCATTTCGCGCAGCATCCGTTCGTGGTTGCGGCCAAGGGCCACAACAAGATCCGCCGCCAAGTGGTCGCTGTCGATCTGCGCGGCGCGGTGCGCGCTGGGGTAGCCATGCTCACGCAGCACATGGGAGGCGCGCTGATCGGCGGGATCGCCCGCATGCCAGCCGCCGGTGCCTGCGCTGGTGACTCGCACCGCGTCGGACAGGCCACGCTCCTTGATCTGATGGGCGAACATCTTCTCGGCCATCGGTGACCGGCAGATGTTGCCCGAACAGATGAACGTGATGTGCAGCGGCTCAGACACCCAACACCTCGCGAAGGTCGGCCACGGTCGAGACATGGGCAAGCGCCCTGACTGCGTCGGGATCATCAAAGTCGGCACGGCCGTAACCCCAGCCGACCACGACGGTGTCGATGCCGTGCTCGGCGGCGCCCTCGACGTCGTGCGAGCGGTCGCCGACCATCAGCACCCGGTCGGGCAGCGGATGCAGCTGGGCCAGCGCATGCGCGACGACATCGGATTTGGTTGCCCGGGTGCCGTCGACACTGGCGCCCGCGATCACCTCGAAGTGCCCGTCGAGCCGGAAGTGGGCGAGGATGCGCCGCGCGGTCGGCTCCGCCTTCGACGTCGCCACGGCCAGCCGAACACCGGCGGCCTGCAGGTCGGCCAGCAATTCGGCGATGCCGTCGAAGAGCCTGTTCATCGCCCAGCCGCGCGTGGTGTAATCCGCCCGATAAGCGGCGATTGCGGCGTCGGTATGTTCGCCGAGGCCCATTTCGGTCAGGGTGTGATGCATCGGCGGGCCGACGATGCGGCCTGCCAGATCACCGTCGGGCACTGCGGCCATCTGGCTGGCCCCGACCTCTCCGAGTGCGTGCCGGAAGCTGGACACGATGCCCTGCGCGGAGTCGGTCAGGGTGCCGTCGAGGTCGAAGAGCACCAACTGCGGGCGCGCCGCGACGGTACTGCGCAGGGTTTCTGTCACGAGTCCATTGTCGCCGACGTCTAGTGTCGTGCTGTGGCCAGTCAACCCCGTGCCGCCGCGCGCTACCACGGCGACCAGGCTGCGGAGCCCGGCATGCTGGACTTCGCCGTCAACGTCCGCGGTGCCGAGCCGCCGTCGTGGCTGGTTGACCGCCTTGCCGCTCGGCTGGCTGACCTCGGGCGCTACCCGAGTGCCGCCGACGAAGACCGCGCGCTGCACGCCGTCGCCGCAAGACACGGCCGAAGCGTCGACGACGTGGCGCTGCTGGCCGGGGCGGCCGAGGGCTATGCGTTGCTGGCCAATTTGCGGCCTCGGCTCGCCGCGCTGATCGCGCCGTCGTTCACCGAACCCGAGGCGGCGCTGGCTGCAGCCGGGATCCCGTTTCGGCATGTCGTGGTGCCGCCGCCGTTCGGCCTGGCGGGTGCCGGTGTGCCGGAGGAGGCGGATCTCGTCGTCATCGGCAACCCGACCAACCCGACGTCGGTGCTGCACCCTCGCAACCAGCTCCTCGCGTTGCGCAGGCCGGGCCGCATCGTTGTCGTCGACGAGGCCTTCGCCGACGCGATTCCCGGTGAGCCCGCTTCACTGTCGGGGGAGTCGCTTCCCGACGTGGTGGTGCTGCGCAGCCTCACCAAGACGTGGGCACTGCCCGGATTGCGGGTCGGGTACGCGTTGGGTCCACGCGACGTGCTGGACCGGATGACTGCGCGTCGTCCGCACTGGCCGCTGGGCACGCTGCAGCTGGAGACGGTCGCCGCGTGCAATTCGCCTGCGGCGGTGGCCGAGGCCGAGCGCGGTGCGCGGCGACTGGCGGCACTGCGCGCCGCGATGGTCGCCGGGTTGACTAGCATCGGCCTGGATGTCATCGACGGCTGCGCACCCTTCGTCCTGTTCACCGTGCCGGACGCCGAGTTGATGCGAAAGCACTTGGCGGCCAAGGGCATCGCCGTGCGGCGTGGTGACACGTTCGTCGGCCTCGACGGCGAATACCTGCGTGCCGCCGTTCGCCCGCAGTGGCCGGTCCTGGTCGACGCGATTGCCGAGTTCCTGCGATGAGCGTGCCGCTGTCCGAGATCATCGGGGTGCTCGACGCGGCCTACCCGCCACGGCTGGCTGCGGACTGGGATTCGGTCGGCCTGGTGTGCGGCGACTCCGACGAACCCGTCGAGACGGTGACCGTGGCCGTCGACGCCACCGCTGCCGTCGTGGCCGAGGTGCCCGACCGCGGACTGCTGCTCGCACACCATCCGCTGCTGCTGCGAGGTGTGGACACCGTCGCCGCAAGTACCGCCAAGGGCGCGCTGCTGCACCAGATGATCCGCACGGGGCGGGCATTGTTCACGGCGCACACCAACGCCGACGCGGCCGCGCCAGGGGTGTCCGACGCGCTCGCCGATGTGCTCGGGTTGACCGTCGAAGAGGTATTGGAGCCGATTTCGGTGGGCGCCGGGGTGGACAAGTGGGTGGTCTTCGTGCCCGCCGACAACGCCGATGCCGTGCGAGAGGCGATGTTCGCCGCGGGCGCCGGCCACATCGGCGACTACTCGCACTGCAGCTGGAGCGTGCCCGGCACCGGGCAGTTCCTGCCGAGCGAAGGCGCGTCGCCGACGATCGGCACGGTCGGCAGCGTCGAGCGGGTTCCCGAGGATCGGGTCGAGATGGTCGCGCCTGCGCGATTGCGCGCGCATGTGCTGGCCGCGTTGCGGACCGCCCATTCTTACGAGGAGCCTGCGTTCGACATCTTCGGGTTGGCCACCGTGCCCGGCGATGTGGGATTGGGTCGGGTCGGCACGCTGCAATCGCCGGAGCCGTTGTCGGCGTTCGTTTCCCGTGTCCATGACGCACTGCCTCCGACGTCGTGGGGTGTGCGGGCCGCAGGCGATTCGGAGGCGACGGTGTCGAGGGTCGCGGTGTGCGGGGGAGCGGGCGACTCGCTGCTGAACACCGTCGCCGATGCGGGCGTGCAGGCCTATGTCACCGCGGATCTACGTCATCATCCGGCCGATGAGCACACGCGCGCATCTGATGTCGCGCTTGTCGACGTCGCGCACTGGGCCAGTGAATTTCCGTGGTGTAGGCAGGCTGCCGATCTGCTGCGCAGCCACTTCGGCGACGCGCTGCCGGTGCGGGTGTCGGCGATACGCACCGATCCCTGGAATGTTGAGAGAAACAGGACATGAAAGCTGAAGTAGTTCAACAACGTTCGCTGCTCGAATTGACCCAGGTCGACGCCGAGCTCAGCCGCCTCGAGCATCGCGGCAAGAACCTGCCTGCACAGCAGCAGCTCGAAGAAGCTCAGACGGCGCACCGGGAGGCCAACGACCGGTTGGCCGTCGTGCAGATCGCGCTCGAGGACCTTGACGGGCAGGTGACCAAGTTCGAGTCCGAAATCGACGCCGTCAGGCAGCGCGAGGATCGGGACCGCGGCCTGCTCGCGGCGGGCACCATCGACGCCAAGCAGCTCACCGACCTGCAGCACGAACTTGAGACGCTCGAGCGGCGCCAGTCCAGCCTGGAAGACTCCCTGCTGGAGGTGATGGAGCGCCGTGAGGAGCTGCAAGGGCAGCAGGCGGCTGCGCTGGCCGAGATCGACGAGCTGCAGACCAAACTGACCGATGCCCAGAGCGCGTGCGACGAGCAGCGTGCCGAGATAGACCAGCAGCGCCACCAATTCGTCTCTCGCAGAGACGAACTCGCGACAGCCCTAGACCCTGAACTGGTCGGGCTCTACGAACGCCAGCGTGCCCACGGCGGGGCCGGTGCGGGACTGCTGCAGGGGCGACGTTGCGGCGCATGCCGGATCGAGATCGACAAGGGCGAGTTGGCCCGCATCTCGGCCGCCGCCGACGACGAGGTGCTTCGCTGCCCCGAATGCGGGGCAATCCTGCTGCGAGTCAAGGGAACCGGCGCGTGAAGGTGATCGTCGAGGCCGACGGCGGGTCGCGGGGCAACCCCGGTCCTGCGGGCTACGGGTCGGTGGTGTGGACCGCCGACCGCGCAGCGATTCTGGCCGAAAGCAAGCAGGCCATCGGGCAGGCCACCAACAACGTCGCCGAATACCGCGGACTGATCGCGGGACTCGAGGAGGCCGCCAAGGTCGGCGCCACCGAGGTCGACGTGTCGATGGACTCCAAGCTTGTGGTGGAACAGATGTCGGGCCGGTGGAAGGTCAAGCACCCCGATATCGCCGCGCTGCATCAGCAGGCCACCGCGTTGGCCACCCGCTTCGAGCGCATCACCTACACGTGGATTCCGCGGGCCAAGAACAGCCATGCCGATCGGCTTGCCAACGAGGCGATGGACGCCGCCGTCGAAATCGAAGCTGCCGCGCAGCCACCCGCCCAATCGCAGACGGCTGCCTCGCCCGCCGGTTGGATCGGTGCCCGCGGCGCGCCGACCCGATTCCTGTTGCTGCGCCACGGGCAGACCGAGTTGTCCACGCAGCGACGGTATTCCGGCCGGGGCAACCCGGCGCTGACCGATGTCGGCAGGCGCCAAGCGGAGGCGGCCGCGCAGTTCCTCGCGCAGCGGGGCGGCATCGATGCCGTCGTCACGTCACCGCTGCAACGCGCGTACGACACCGCGGCTGCGGCCGCGAAGGCGCTCGGGCTCGACGTCGCCGTCGACCATGATCTGATCGAAACCGATTTCGGCGGTTGGGAGGGGCTGACGTTCGGCGAGGCCGCCGAGCGTGACCCGGAACGGCACCGGCGTTGGCTGCGCGACACCAGCATCGCCCCTCCCGACGGTGAGAGCTTCGACAGCGTCGCCGAACGTGTTCGTCGTGCGCAGGCGCGAATCATCAACGAGCACAACGGCGAGAACGTCTTGGTGGTGTCGCATGTGACACCGATCAAGACCCTGCTGCGGATGGCGTTGGACGCCGGCCCCGGCATCCTCTACCGGTTGCATCTGGATCTTGCTTCGCTGTCCATCGCGGAGTTCTATCCCGACGGCGTGGCCTCGGTGCGGCTGGTGAACCAGACGGCCTACTTGTAATCAGCTGTGTAGGTGGAGCCGTTCGCCGTGCACGCCGAATAGGGTGATCGCCTCGACCGGCTCGTCGACGACTCCGAACCAGTGCGGCGTCCACGTCGAAAACTCAACGGCCTCACCGTATTTGATGACGAAGTCCTTCTCGGCGAGGATCAGCCGCAGCCGGCCCGACAACACATACATCCAGTCCTGACCTTCGTGCACAGGCAGTTCGGCGGGTGGAGTGCGTCGACGGGCGTTGATCTTGATCTTGTAGGCGTGCAGGCCGCCAGCCGGGCCGTGGCGGGTCAACGGCCAGTAGGTGATGTCGTTGTGGGTGTGCGATGCGCCCCGGATTCGAGGGTCCTCGGCCTCCGGCGCGCGCAGCAGCTCGTCGGTGCTGACCGACAGCGCGGCGGCGAGCCGAGGCAGGTGATCGAGCGCAAGTCGACGTTTTCCGGCCTCCAGCCTGCTCAGCGTCGACACGTCGATGCTGGAGCGAGTAGCGACGTCCTCGAGCGTCAGCCCACGCTGCGTGCGCAGCTGTCTCAGCCGCTGCCTGACCCGCAGGTCAAAGTCTTCGTTGCTCGAGGTTTTTGCCTCCATGGCAAAACAGTTTGATTGATCAGCGCGAATTTGGGCAAGCTCGGGGCATGGATGCGATTTGGGAATGCGTCATCGTGGGCGGCGGTGCCGCCGGCTTGAGCGCGGGACTGGTGCTGGGCCGAGCAAGGCGGCGCACGCTGCTGGTCGACGCCGGCCAGCAGAGCAACCTCGCGGCCCACGGAGTCGGCGGGCTACTGGGACATGACGGCCGATCACCGGCCGACTTGTATCAGCAGGGCCGCAAGGAGCTTGCTGCCTACCCGAGCGTCGAGGTGCGAAACGGTGAGGTCGTGTCGGGCAGGCGCGTCGGCGACGTCTTCGAATTGGAGACTTCCGACGGCTCGCGCGAGCGGGCGCGTCGAGTACTGCTGGCGACCGGCATGGAATATCGGCCACCAGAGGTGAAGGGACTGAAGGAGTGCTGGGGCACCTCGGTCTTCCATTGCCCGTTCTGCGACGGCTGGGAACTGCGCGATCAATCTCTGGCGGTGCTGGCCCGCGGCGAAAAGGCGATTCACTCGGCGTTGCTGCTGCGGGGCTGGACCGATGACCTGGTCCTGCTGACGGACGGTCCGGCCGATCTGAGCGACGACGAGCGAGGCCGGCTGGCCCGGGCCGGTGTGAAGATCGACGAGCGACAGTTGGCTGAACTGATCTCGTGTGATGCGCAACTGGAGGCCGTGCAGTTCGCCGACGGTGGCCGACTGGAATGTCGTGGCCTGCTCGTAGCCACGACACTGCATCAGCGTTCGCCGCTTGCCGAACAACTCGGCGCCGAGCCCGGCGAGGTGACGCCGTTCGGCGAGGCACCCGTGAATGTGGATGGCCTGTGCCGCACCACAGCAACGGGCGTCTTCGCAGCAGGCGACCTGAGTACCCAACTACCACCGTCGGTCGCCTCGGCGATCGCGGCAGGCTCGCTGGCTGGAATGTCAGTGGTGCAAAGCTTATTGGCCGACGAATGCGGACTGCCCGTCCCGGATTGGAGTGAACATGTCGACGCCTGATGCCAAGGAGCAGTGGGAGCAGCGCTACGCCGAGAGTGACCGGATCTGGAGCGGCCGCGTCAACGTCCGCCTCGAGGAAGTGGTCTCACCGCTTCCCGCCGGCCATGCGCTGGACCTTGGCTGCGGTGAGGGCGCCGATGCGTGTTGGCTCGCCGAACACGGTTGGACCGTTGTCGCGGTGGACATCTCAGAGAACGCGCTGCAGCGCGCGACCGCAGCGGCCGAGGCCAAGGGGCTGGCCGACCGGATCGAGTTCGTCCAACACGACCTGTCCGACAGTTTCCCGGACGGCAGCTTCGATCTGATCTCCGCGCAGTTTCTGCATTCGATGATTCCGTTCGATCGGCCGCGGTTGCTCAGGCGCGCGGCGGCGGCGGTGCGCCAGGGGGGAGTGCTTCTGATCGTCGATCACGCGGGACCGCCGCCGTGGCCGTCGAAACTCGACCATCACCATCACGAATTCCCCAGTGCCGAGGAGGTTATCGCCGGTTTGGAACTCGGCGAAGATTGGGAACGTGTGCGGGTCGACACCGTCGAGCGTCAGGCCAAGGGCCCCGACGGGGAGGCCTGGCCGTGGATCGACAACGTCATCGTGCTGCGGCGCCGTTAGCCCGCCAGCGTCGATATTCGTCGGGCATGCACCGCGCACACGGACGGTAGCCCGCGGCGATCGCGGCGGCCTCGTCGGCGAAGAACACGCGATCTTTGACATGGCCGCCGCGTTCGATCGCCCGCAGCGCCGACGGGCAGTTCAGTCGACCGTAGATCCGGGTCTTGCGGTGGCCGCCGAGCGTGCCGCGGATTCTCACCTCGCGTCGTGGAAGACGAGTCCGAGGGTGACCCGCTCACCCGAACGGACGGCTGAAACACCGTGCCGCACAGGCGATGCCGACCAGCCCCTGGCTGACTCGACCGGCCGCTCGCGCGTGGTGAAGACGAAGCCGTGCCCAAACGGCAACATCGTCGCGGTGCCGCGGGACTGTGCTCGCGGGCGCTGTTCGACGAGCAGGAACTCGCCACCGGTGTGGTCGACGCCCGGTTCACTGAGGTTGATCACCACCTGAAGCGGAAAAACCAAGTCGCCGTACAGGTCTCGGTGCAATGCGTTCCAGTCACCCTTGCCGTACTTGAGCAAGATCGCCGTCGACTTCTTTTGGCCGGCGTCGTGGCAGATGTCCAGCCATTCGTCGAGCGTTTCGGGCCAAGGCGCGCTGCGACCCAATTTCGTCCACCAGTCTCTGGCGATCGGCAGCAGCCGGGGATACAGCGCTTGTTTGAGCGCTTCGATGGGCTCGGGGTAGGGCTGGCCGAAGTACCGGTACTCACCCTCCCCGAACCGGTAGCGCCGCATGTCGATCGTCGCGCGGAACAGGTGATCGTCGGGATAGAGGCCTCGGATGTTCTCCGCCTCCACCTTGCTGAGCAGCCGGGGCAGCAGTGCACCGCCGAAGTCGTTGACTTCGTTGGTGATTGCGTCCCAGTCACCGGAGTCGACGCGCTTCTGCCATTTCGTCACTGTCATCAGAACAACCTCGCCTCCTTGACCTCGCTCGGTTCCTCCAATTCCAGCAGATATTGCTTGCGATCCAGCCCGCCCGCGTATCCCGTCAGCCGGCCGTTGCGTCCGATGACGCGATGGCACGGGACGACGACGCACAGCGGATTGCGCCCCACCGTCTGCCCAACCCCTTGGGCCGTCGTGCCGTCGCCGAGAGCCGCGGCCAGTTCGCCGTACGTCACGGTCTCGCCGTAGGGAATGGTGCTCAGTAGCTGCCACACACGCTGCTGGGCCGGGTCACCGTGCAGCCTGGTTGGCAGATTGAAGCCCCGCGTGCGGCCCGCCAGATAATCGGTCAACTGTGTCCGAGCCTTCGCGAGCAGCGGGTCGGAGTCCGCGTCGACGCGCCGACCAAGCGTATCCTCGGAAGGCCGAGACCAATGATGCCGGAAGTACAAGCCGGTCAGCGCGTCGCCCTCGGCGACAACGGTGAGTTCGCCGAGCCGGCTTTGAATTAGCGCGTGTCGAGTGTTCATACCCAGTAGACGCGGCGTGTGGGCGAAACGTGAGATCGGCGAAACAAGAAAGGCAAGGAGAAACGCTCCTTGCCACTTCTAACTTATAACGCAGAGGGGGGCTTGCGGCAAGGCCCAGGTCGTGCCGCAAAATCGCTGAGCTACGCCAGAAGTCGATCCAACAGGGGGACTGTGTCAACTCAGGACTACGAAGTAGAACTGGAAGCCGAGCGCGAGTATGTGGCAGCGCTGTACGCGCGACTCGACGTCGAGCGCGCGCGTGCGAAGGACAAATACCGCACGGCGTTGCGGGCCCCCATCGATGCCCAGAATGGCGGGACGCTGGTCGATCGGGATGTCGAGGTACGCGCGCAGGCCAGGGAGATGGCACGGCTCAACGTGGCTGAC
>Ga0070671_100002899_pt1 | contig 13353 bp, 9 predicted proteins | sample KBSS73metaG_FD_65341 | JGI IMG/M metagenome (GOLD analysis project Ga0070671, IMG submission 65341) | Switchgrass rhizosphere microbial communities from Kellogg Biological Station, Michigan, USA - KBS S7-3 metaG | ecosystem: Host-associated > Plants > Roots > Rhizosphere > Soil ...
GCGAGCACCGAGAACGGCGCGTTCGCATCGCCACCGAGCTTGAAGCGCAGCCCGGCGAAGACTGCGCCGAGCAGCAGCGCGACGACGGACGCCAGCACCCAGAGCGGCAAGCCTTCATGCAGCTTGGCGACCCGCTGCTCGACGCCCTGCCAGCGCGGCGACAACGCCTTCTCGTAGGTGCCGCGGCTCTGGCGCAGCATCTGCACCAGCCGCTCGCGCACGCTGTCGAGCTGCGCGCGGCCGTTGTCGAGCACCCGGTAGCGTCCTTCGAAGCCGAGCGCCAACACCATGTAGAGCAGCTCGAGCAGGTTGCGGTTCGCATCGACGTTCTCGGCCAGCTTCGACATCAGCTGGTAGACCTTCTCGCCGCCCCACGTCTCGTTGTGAAACTGCACGAGCAGGCTCTGCGCCGACCAGGCGCCCGCCCCGCCCCACGGCGTGCTCGCCGCGCACTCGTCGAGGAAAGTGCACAGGATGTAGCGGCCGGCCACGACCTGCTCGTTCGGCAGGCCTTGCGCGCGCGCCTGCGCCTCGAACTTGCGGATGCCGTCGGCGAGCGCGTCCTTCAGACCGGCCGGATTCGGGTGGCGCGCCGTCGTTCGCACGCGCGGCCCCGCCGCGAGCAGCGGCGCGGCCGCAGCGACCAGCGGGTTGATGCTCGTCGACATCAGCGCGTCCATCGCGAGCGGCGCGTCGCGCCCCGAGGTGGCGGGCGCGGCGGCGCCGGCGCCGGCACCGACTCCGCCTGCGGCCTCGGGCGCTGCCGAACCCGCACGCGGCGCCCTGCCCGCACTCGGCTTGATGACAGTGCGGTCCGAGCCGAACGCCGCGAAGGGATCGTTGTTGTCGCTCATGGTCAACTCAGTCTGAAAGAACGTTCATCGATGCCGAGGCGAAGAGCGTCGGCTGGCCGGTCTTCATGACCGCACCGCCCAGAACTCGAGCTCGAGGCCCGGAAATTCGCCGGCGAGATAAATCGCGAGGCCACCCGAGGTCTCGAGCTGCTTCCACATCTCGTTGCCGCGCGTGTCGAGCTCGAAGTAGGTGAAGCCGGCGTGGTACGGGATCTGGCGGGGCGCGACCGGCATCGGCCGCACCGTGACACCCGGCAGCTGCAGCTGCACGAGATCGCGAATGCGCTCGACCGTGCCGATCTTGACCTGCGCCGGAAAGCGCACGCGCAAGGTTTCGCCGGGCATCTGCGCGTTGACGGCGAGCACGAATTGCGCGTTGCGCTGCAGGTCGATGTCGGGAATGACCGAGACGCGGATGCCGTGCTTTCGATCCTGCAGCTCGATCGGGATCGCGGTCTGCTCCATGACCATCGAGAGCGACTGGCGCAGGTCGTCCATCAGCGGCCGAAAGCAGCGTGCCGGGTCATCGTGCAGATAAGCCGGCAGGTTCGCCGGACGTCGCTTGTCGCGGAATGTCGCCAGGTCGCCGGCCAACGAGACGCCAACGTGATAGAGCTCTTTCGGGTGCAGCACCGAGGTCTGTCGCAACTGCGCGAACAGCGGCTCGCTGCGGTTGACGGCCTCGAGCAGCAAGAAGTCTGAGATCTCGCCGACGCCGGAACGACCCGGCTGCGCGAGGCGCGACGCCAGCGCCTCGCCGCGCTGGTGCAGCATGCCGTGCAACTCGCTGACGTACGAGGTCAGGATCTCGTTGCCGCCGACGTGCAAGGTCGGCGGAACGTATTGCGTGTCGAGCACCAGCTTGTTGTCGACGCGGCGCTCGATGACCCGGCAGAGACCGAGGGTCGCATAGCCTTCGACCGCATCGCGCGCCAGCATCAAGCGCAGGTTGAGGCGACCGATCTGCAACGGCGCAGCCCGCTCGCCGGTCGCGTTGGTGTCGCCGACCTCGACCTCGCTCGCCAGGAAGCGCGGCGGCATCGAGCCCGACTCGGATTCGGCGTCGGACTCCGCAACACCAGGACGCTGCAACACAGCGGCCAGCACGACCAGCTCGTCGCGCGTATCGGCCGGCACGTCGAAGGCCGGCGGCGCCGCATCCTGGCCGGGGATGTCGAACACGAGGCCGTCAGGCAGCACGCCGTGCGCGCCGGCGATGGCGATCTTGCCGAGCGTCAGGGAGGCAGCATCGAGCGACAGCGACATGAATCCCCACCCATAGGGCTGGGTGATGCTGAAGCGCAAGTGCGCCTGCCGCGCGAGGAAGCGATCGTGCTGCTGGAAATGCTGCGGCTGGAGGAACATGCCCTCCGTCCAGATGACTTTGTTGTGCCAGGTCATGTTGTTCGTTCAGGGAATCTGATGGGTTGCCTGGCCGGCGAAAGTGATCGAGATCACACCGGTCCATGTGCAAGCGAGCTTGCAGGTGTCGTCGAGCGCCGGGATGCTCGTGATCAGCACGTTCGGGACACCTGGAGCCCAGGGTGCGGGAATGACCGGCAGGCACGGCATCGGCGTCAGCACGCCGAGTGCCGCGGCCGTGGCGGCCGCGACTGCCGGATTGGTCGGCGTCGAGCACATGCCGAACGGCGGGATGTTCGTGATCGGGATGTTGTCGGTGATGACCCCGGCCGTCATCGAGCTGGTCTGCACCGGTCGCGGCGTCGCGATGAAGCTCGAAGGGCTCGCGCCGAACGTGCACGTCATCGCGGCACCGGTGCAGACTTGGTTGGGCATGGGAGGACTGGGTGGGCGGTGGTCAACGCGAAGGCTGGCCGATCCAGACCGCCACGCCGCTGAAGTTGTCGTGGCGCGGCTTGTTCGCCGCCTCGGCATTGCGCAGCACCAGCTGCTCCAGAGCCGTCAGCCACGACGACGGGTCTGCGGCCTGATGCAGGCTCTCGCACATCTGCAGGTCTTCGACGTATTCCCACAGGCCGTCGGTGCACAGCAAGAACACGTCGCCGGCCAGCAATTGCCACGGCCGCGTGAGGGTGGAGACGCGCAAGTCCTCGGCTTCGGTGCCGAGCGCGGAATGCAGCTCGCTGCGGCGCGGGTGCGTGCGCATCTGATCCGGCGTCAGCACGCCGGCCTCGACCAGCGACTGCACCAGGCTGTGGTCGCGGGTGTGCGCGAGCATCGCGCCATCGCGAAACACGTAGAGGCGCGAGTCGCCGGCGTGGCCCCACAGCGCTTCGCCGCTGTCGAGGTCGATGAACAGGCCGACCACCGTGCTGTGCATCTGGCGCTGCGCCTCGCCGTCGGCCCGATGGCGAATGACCTCGCCGTTGGTGTCGACGAGCAGGTCGTTGACCTGCTCGGGCGTCGCCAACGGCGCGGCAGCGAACTGCTCGATGATGTGCCGCACCGCAATGCGCGCCGCGATGTCGCCTCCGCCGTGGCCGCCGGCGCCGTCGGCGACCACGCAGCACAGATGGTCCTCGGAGTGCCAATGGCCGCAGGCGTCCTCGTTGTACTCGCGGCCGCCGGGTCGCGACAGGATCGCCAGCTCGATCTGCGGAAGCCCGCCGTGCTCGTGCACGGTGTCGGCGAAGACGCGCGGCGCCTCGGCAGCGGTGCTCACCGAGCACTCCCCTGCAAATGGTCGATGTGCTCTTCGTACGCCTTCAGGAAAGCCTTGCCGAACAGCGTATGAAAGTCGTCGGCCGCCTCGTTGCTGATCTGCTGGTAGTGCTCGACGAAGACCTCCCACATCCGCGCCTTGCGGGTGCTCGGCAGCAGCGACTCCAGCATCGAGCGCTCGGTCAGCCGGCCTTCGAGCACCGCGGGATCGAAGCGCTCGAGCACGCCTTCGAGCGCAGCGCGCATGCCGGCGATGAAGCCGAACTGATGGGCCCGGAGGTCGTCGTAAGCGTCGCGCATCGCAGGCGCCGCGGCCATGAAGCCGTGGGTCGGCGGTGCGAGCAGATGCTTCAGGGCTGCCTCGGCACTCGGCGAGAACTTCAGCGGGTTGTTCTCGCGCGCCACGATCATGGTCGCTTCAGCACGCACTTCGCGCTTCAGCGCGGCGCGGGCCACCAGCAGCTCGACGGTGCCCTTCGCCGCCTCGTGAACCAGTTGCCCGATCAGGCGCATCAGCTCCGGCGTCAATGCGTCGATCTGCACGCTGGGCGTCGCAAGGCCATCCTGAAACGCGGCCAACAACGCCCCTGCTTCTACAGAGCCGGTCGACGCGACAGGCGACGCTTTCGACGGACTCGGCCGCTCGACCGGAGTCGGCGCGCTCGGCCGTTCGGCCGCTGGCGGAGAGCTCACAGCAGGACGGCGTGCCGCTTCGATCGGCGCGGCCTGCGGCAGCTCCGCGGGCGCTGACGGTTCGGTGCTTCGCGCCGAAGGACGGATGACGGTTCGGCCGTCGCTGCCGGGGTCGTCCCACGACATGACCGCCGCCGCGAGCGGACGCTGAGGCGGCGCGGCGACGGGAGGCGCGGCAGTGGCAGGCGCACCGGGTTCGACCGCCTTGCGCGAGTCGACCATCGGTGGTGCCACGAACGGCAGATGCAGATCTGAAAAGTCGTCGGCAATCGTCGCGGCCGACGCCTTCGGGGCCATGTTCAGCGACTTCAACGGATCGTCGCTTGCCGCCATGTTCGGCTTGGCTGCCGGGTTGGCCAACGCGGACTGGGCCAGCGGATCGCCGCCCAAACCGGGCTTCAAGCCGAACAGGCTGTCGAGCGAATCACCGCCCCCCGGGCCGGACGCCGCGAGGCCCGGAATCAGGGCGGCCGGTGCCGCACCGCCGATGTCGAGACCGAGGCTGTCGCGCGGGCCGCCACCGGGACGCCCGGTTGCCGACGGACTGCTCGCCACGGGGTCGGGCGCGAACGGATCCCAGTCTTCCGGAATGCCGCCGATCGAAGCGCCGGGCGCCGACGGGCTCGCCGCGCGTGACGACGAGACGGGCGCCTTGGACGGCTTCGTGTCGAAGCCGAATGCCGCGAGCGGGTCGGGGATGCCGGGTGCGGGTCGCGCACCGCTCGGCGCTGAAGGACCTTTGCCGCCGGACGGCGTCAGGAGGCCGGCGAACGGATCGTCAGAGGCGGCCGAGGAAGCGGCCAGGGCACGCTGCACCGACAGCACATAGCCGCCGATCTGCAGTCGGTCGCCTTCTGCCAGAGGCGCCTCGCGGCCATTGCCGACGTCGCGCCCGTTGACCTGGATCGGGTTGCTGCCGCGGTCGACCACCGCGTAGGAACCAGAGCGGAACACGATCTGCGCATGGACCCGGGACACCGAGCGGTCCGGGTCCTCGAGCACCAGTTGATTGGTGTCGGCGCGGCCGATCGTGCCGCCGAGTTCGTCGAAGGTCGCCGAGGCTGCGCGCGAAACCGGCGCGCCGTTGAGCGAAATAATGGTCAGGGTGATCACGCCGGATGAATCCTCACGCTGTCGCACTGGACCCTGCAGCGCAACACCGGTAGCGTGCGCTCGAGCACGACGCTGCGCAACGGGAAGATCGCCGAGGCCACGGGTTTCGGCTGCGCCTCGATGGACCGACGGTCGGTCTGGGGGCTGCTGCCCCTATGATCCGAGCGGGCCTGGCGCGGGCGCGCCCGCTTTGCCTCCGTCTCGAAGGTTTGCCGATGGCCTGTCTCTGTTCCAAGCAACTGGGTTCCTTGCTGACGACGGTCTCGGCGACGCTGTCGACGCAAGCCCTCGTGCCGGCGATGCCGTCCGGCTTGCTCGCCGTCACGGTCGGGGTCTCGGCATCCTCAGCGACAGCGCAAGCGTCGGCGTCAGCCGCCGCGACGGCTGCGGCGTCCGCGCAAGCCAGCCTGACCGCGAAATTGGCCGCGATGGCCAGCTTTGCAGCAGCAGCCAAGGCGTCGATGGGCGTCGATGCGACGATGGCGCTTTCGGCTTCGGCGCGGGCCGCGTTGCAGGCATCGCTGACGGCGAGCGTGCAGTCGCTCAATGCATCGGGGTCGATGCTGCAGACCGCAGGACCCGCGCTCGCTGCAGCGCTCGGTGCCCAGGCCAACCTCGTGATGCTGCTCGGCGTTGTGACCGGCGTGCATGCGACATACGGCATCGACCTGCGCGCCCCGGGTGCCGTCGCTGCCCTGCAGAGCGCGCTTGATGCATCCGCGGCGGCGTCGGCGAGCGGAATGGCCTCGGCATCCGCAGCCGGTAGCGCTTCGGCGGTCGCATCGCTGATGGCCTCGATGGGGTTTGCGGCCAACGCGCAGGGCGCCGCATCGGCAAGCGCCGCCGCGACGGCGATGTCGCGCCTGACGCTCGGGGTCCCGCCGATTACCGCGAACTTCGGTGCGCTCTCGATGCTGTCGGCCGCGGTCAGCCTGCTGGCCTCCGTCACGAGTACGCTCGGCGTCAATCTCGGCGCGCCCAATGCGATCCTCAGTCTGCGCGCCGCGCTGAGCACGCTGCCGCTCGCGGCCCTCGCCCAGCTTCGAGTCAGCGCGAGCAGCGCCGCGACGGCAAGCGTCGCCACCGCAGCGCAGGCACAAGCCCAGGCTGCGGCGAGTGCGGTTAACGCGCTGAATCTCTCTGCGGTGGCAGCAGCCAATCTCACGTCGGCCGGCCAGCTCGCGGTGCTGATGGGCCTCACCACGCAAGCGAGCTCGCTGCTCGCCGCGCCCGGCACTTGCGGCAGGCGCTGCCCGCTGGCGACGCCGACGTTGCGCGCGGCCTGACGCGACTCAGCGCAACACATAGAGTTTCCCTTCGACAGCGGTCACGCGAAGCGGCAGCGACACCGACCTGCCCTGGTCGTCGGACTCGGTGGTCAGCGCCGGTCCGCCATCGGCGCCCAGACATTCCATCAGGCGGCCGTCCGCGATCGGCCGCAGGAACAGCACGTCAGGCGTCAGCGCGCGCCACTTCAATCGACGCTCGGCATGCAGCGCGAGCAAGCGGTTGCGCAGACGTTCAGTCTCCTCATGGGGCCGACGCTGATAGGCCACCGCGATTTCTTCGATGCGCAGCCGCGTTGCCGCGAGAAAGCGCTCGGGCTTTCCGGTCGCCAGGTCCTGGCCCAGCTCCTGCACGACCTTCAAGGCCTGCGCGCGCAAGGTCGGCGTGTCGTCCATTGCGGGCGCTTCGAGCCAACGCCAGCGCGGGAAGCTGACCGGCAAACCGAAGTTCTCGGTCAGGCTCAGCGGCGCCTCGTAGCCCTCGCCTTCTGGCGGAGCCCATTCGAGTTGCGCCAAGGTGCGCGCCGTCGATTCATCGGCCATGCTGCCGATGCGGGGCAGCAGGATGCGCAGTTGAACCATCCGCTTGCCGTCGGCCACGCGAGCCTCGGGCGGCAGCGCCCTACTCTCGGGCGTCACCGCCGGCCGCGGCCAGATCACGAGCGTCAGTCGGTTTGGGCCGGCCACCGTGTACTCGTGGATCGGCAGGATCGCGCACGTGCGGGCCGCATCGACACGCGCCAGCGGCACGCCGTTGAGCGATGCCTCCGCCTCGCAATCGACGGCGTCGAGCTTGAGCACGAGCAGGCGTTCCATCAGCCGAGGCTCCAGTCGAGCAGGCTCATCGCCGGCAGCAGCGGGTGAACGATCTCTTCCTGGCCGAGCAGCGGATCGTGCACGTGCAGCACGACCTGCGCCGGCTCGATGCTGAGCGTCGCGAACCACTGCAACCCCGTGCCTTCGGGGCGCACGCGCAGACCGCAGCTGCCGACCAACGCGCCGGTCACGAGGCTCCCGGCGTTGAGGATGGCAAGCTCATCGCGCGCGGCCGACTCGACGACGAGCACGAACGGTTGACGGAATGCCGCCTTGGCACCGGCGAGCAGCGCCTGCGGATCAAGATCGTCGGGTTGCCGCTCCCAGGCTGCCTGCATCGGCTCGGATGCGGTGCAATGCAAGCCGAGCCGGCTCAGCGAGCCGCTCAGCGACAGCACGCCGCTGAAACGCAATGACAGCTGGCAGGCGATCAGGTCCATCGCACCGGCGATGCGCATGAACGGGGCTGCAAGAAGCCCCTGCGGCCGCTCGGCCCAACCCCAGGTGATCGCACCATGGCCACACAGAAATCGCGGCTCAGCTTCGAGGCGTCCCTGCGTGACGCCGCTGGCGCGCTCCCATGCGCTGGCAAGACGGCCGAGTCCCTCGGCCAACTGGTCGTCGAGCGCCTTGAACCCGGCTTGCCAGGCGGCCGAGTCGAGGACGGCGCCGTCGCGCTCGAGACGAAGCTGCGGGGCCGGTAGCGTCGGCGATGCGGCGGACTCGGGCCACGCGAGCACCGGCCACGGCGCGCGCTTCCAGGCCATCAGGTGCTGCTCGCCCGGAAAGGCTGCGACCACCAGGTGCAGGTCACCCATCGGCGTGCCGCTGTCGCGCAGGCCGCAGCTGTGCACGTCCAGACTCTGCAGCTGAGGGCTGCCTTCGGCGGCGATCGTCGGCTCGATGATCGCCGGCACCGCTGGAACATGCACCGGCGCGGGGACGGGCCAGATGACGTCAAGAGCCAGCGCGCCGCGCAAGTCGCGCAGGCCGACGTTGTCGTTCAGGCGCGCAAACGGATGCAGGTCGCAGGTCTGTGCCGCACGCATGCGCAACCGCATCCGCGCGCCGCCCTCGTGGCCCGCCGGCGCGCAAAGGACCGCGATCCACGTCGGCCGCTGCACCGGTTCGTGCCCGGGAGGGCGCAGCGTCAGCGCATCGATCGGCGAGGCCACCGGCACGCGCTGCCATTGGCCATCGATCAAGCTGTACTGCTGACGTGATGCGGCATCGGCTCGCCGCAGATCGAGCACATCGAGATCGCAGGCGGCACCCAAGATCAGGCGCCGGCGGCTGCCACCACGAGCCGGCTCGCCGAGGTTCTCGAGCGCGCCGAGGTCGCCGGCATCCTGAAGCGCCGCATCGAGCTGCTCGAGCGCTGCGTCGAACGCAGGCGCTGCCACACCGGTCGGCGACGGCTTGGCGATAAGCCGTTCGCGCACACCGCGACAAAGCTGGAACACGCGAGTCCCTTCGGCGCGAGCCTTGGCAGCGAGCAACGACGCGGCCCATTCAAAACCCGGCTTGGCCTCGAACTCGGCACCGAGCGTGACCCAGCAGGCCAGATAGCGCGCCAGCGCCACCAGGTGCGTGAAGCCTTGCAGAGCGCCCCGTTGCACGGCCAGCGCGACAAAGGTCGGAAAGCGCTCGCCCAGGCGCGCCGGCGCCTCGGGAAAGGCCAGCGCCAGTTGCTCGCCGAGCAACGCCAGATCGCGCTCGCGCTGCAGTGTGCGCAGGCCCACGATCTGTTCCGGGTTCAGGAGCATCGCCACGTCAGCCAGCCCTCATGACGTCGACGGCACGCCGCTGCAAGCGGCCCGCATGGAGGCGGTATTCGCTCCAGCGCCGCGGCGCCGTGACGGTCAGCGACTCGAGCCGGGCGAAGATCGCCTCGAGCTGATCTGGCGCGGCGGCGCTCAGAATGATGTCGAGCACCACCGGATCCATCCATTCGAGGCGGAACGTCCGGCCCTCGGGACTGACGGCACTGCGCAGGTCGCGCGCATGGCTGCGCACCTCGAGTATGCGGGCGGCGCTGCGCACAACCACGCCCCAATCGGCGAAGCCTGCAGCGGCTTCGAGCAGCAACCAGCGAGAGAACGGCGAGTCGAGCCGCAGTTGGACGAGATAAGGCGCCCGCATCCGCAGCGTCGGGCTGAGCGCGCCGGGAATCAGGCAATGAAAGTCGAGGCCGTCGGCCTGCGCCAGGCGATCGGGCAGGTCGCCCATGCGTGAGCCGAGCACCATCCCGTACACGCGCAGGCCAGCGTCTGCGAACAGCGCGGACACCAACTGCTCCGGCGCGAGTTGGGCGGCGACTGCATCGGCAGCGTCGCTCATCGTGACCTGCATGAGACCGCACGCCGGCGACGATCAAGGGACTGCGTTTCGACGGCATGGCGAACATTCGACGGATCGGTCTCAAGGCTCACGGCTTCAACGGATCCTTGTTGTCGGCCAGCGCTCCCGGCTCCTTCGGCGCCGCCGGATCCGCCTTTTCGGCGGCTTCGGCCGTGCCCGGCGAGCCGCCGGAGTTGATCTTGACGAGCTTACCGGTGATCGTCACGCCGCCGGCATCGAGCACGACGGAACCCGAGCCGGCCTTGATCGTCAACGACGTATCGCCGTCGATGACGACACCGAGACCCTTGACATGCACGCTCGAACCGCCGGTCAGCTTGATCGACTGGGCGACGTCGAGATCGAAGTGCCTGCCCGAACTCACCACGATCGACTCGCCGCCCTGGACGATGATCGCCTCGTCGACCTTCGCGTTGAACATGCGCTTCACCTCCATCAGGGTGTCCGAGCCGAGCTTGATGCTGACGTCGCTGTCGACCTTGACGGTGGCGGCCTTGGCGATGGTCATCTCGTACTTTCCGCCCACCTTGTGCTGCGAATCGCGAACGACTTCGGTCCAGACATCCCGTTTGACGGTGTCCCAGGAATCGTTCTTCACCACCCGGTGGAAGTCCTTCTCGGCCTCAAACCAAACGTATTCCTTGCCCACGGCATCGTCGAAACGCAGCTCGTTGGCGTTGTCCGCCTTGCCGCCCTTGCTCGAGCGCGTCTTGATGCCGCTGACCGTGGCCTGCGCGGGCAGGTCCCAGGGTGGCATGTTGGTGCCGTTGTAGACCCGGCCAGTGATCAGCGGCCGGTCCGGATTGCCTTCCAGGAAGTCCACCACGACCTCATCGCCGATGCGCGGCAGCGCGACCATCCCGAACTTGTTGCTCGCCCATGGCGTGCTGACGCGCACCCAGCACGAGGTCGTGCCGTCCTTCTTGCCGACCCGGTCCCAATGGAAGAACACCTTCACGCGGCCGTACTTGTCGGTGTGGATCTCGTCGCCGGCCGGACCGACGACCGTGGCGGTCTGCGGTCCCTGGATCACCGGGCGCACCGCCTCCGGCTGCGGCTGGAACTTGACGGCCTTCGGCACCGAGTCGAAGCGGCAGCTGAAGCCCGCGCTCTCGGTGTCGCGATTGGCCTCCTGACCCGCAAATTCGATGTCGTAGTTCGCGCCGATGACCAGAAAGGATCCGGCCGCGTCCCCCAGCTTGGGATAGTCGGAAAAGTCGAAGGTGAAGCCGGGAGCCACATGGCGGCACGGCGTCAGTGCTCGGGTGACCACGTATCCGGACTCGTAGGCGTCGACACGCAGTTGAGCCAGGCGCTTGGCCTCCTGCGTCTTCTTGCCGGTCTCGCCCTCGACCATCGCAAGGTCTTCGTAGCCGCCGGGATAGTCGAACACCTCCAGGTCGTTGCGGGCCGGGTATCCAGGCGACCAGCTCGCATCTCCCTTGAGGCTGGTCGTCGTCCCCTCGGCGGCGAAATCGGTGTGCGTGTACTTCAGCGAGCGCAGCTGGTTCGACTGGCTCCACGCCTGAATGACGTCGGTGCGCAGCTGGCGTTCGGTCTGCACCGAGGCCCACACCAGCTTGCCGCCCTCGATCGGCGTGTGGGCACGCGCGCTGTTGCACAGCACCAGCGTGTGCTTCGCAGCCTCATGCTTGAAGTAATGGTAGATGCCCTCCTCTTCCATCAGCCGCGCGACGAAGGCATAGTCCGACTCGCGGTACTGAACGGTGTAGGGGCGCTTGCGGAAGCTGCCATCGAGCTTGAGCTCGATGTCACCCTGGTATTCCGTGAAGACCGATTTGATGATCTCCACCGCGTCCATGTCCTGGTAGATCCTGCAGTCGGCGCCGAGCGTCAGCAGCCACAGCCAGGGTCGCAGCTCGACGTGGTACACGTCGTAGCTTCCGACCGCGCCGCCCCTCTCGAAGCGCGTCACCAGGCCATGGATGTAGCGCATGCTGTCGTCGGGCAGGCGCAGGTGCACGCATGCCGGCTTGCCCAGCAGCTCTTTCGGCGCGACAGCCGTCTTCTTGGTCGCGCGGTGCAGTTCGATCCGGTATTCCGGCATTTCGCCGAGCGCCTCGATCCCCTTCAGGCGCCGAAAGATCAGATCGCTCTCGGCCAGTCCCGCCGAGACGAATTTCGCTTCCGGAATCGGAGCGGCGGTTGTGACCATCAGTCAGGTCCGATGCGAGCCGGGACGAGAAGCAACGCTCCGGTCGGGATGCGTCATGCGAAGCTGTAAGTGAACTCGTCGTCCGCCGAGCCGAGCGTGATTCCTTTCAGCTCTTGGCCCTGGCTCATGCGCGTCAGGTACTCGACCGAGACCTTCGGCAGCACGGTGTTGGTCAGGATCGAGTCGATGATGCGACCGCCGGCCTCGGCGTTGTTGCAGCGCTTGACGATCAGCTCGACCGCGTCGTCGCCGTAGTTGAACGGGATGCGGTGGTTGGCCTCGACACGCTTCTTGATGCGGCCGAGCTGCAGCCGCACGATCTTCTTCATCATCTCGCCCGACAGCGGGTAGTAAGGGATGGTGACCAGGCGGCCGAGCAGCGCCGGCGGGAAGATCTTCATCAGCGGCTCCTGCAACGCGGTCGCCAGCGAATCCGGATCGGGCAGCAGCTCCGGGTCCTTGCACATGTTCATGATCAGCTCGGAGCCGGCGTTCGAGGTCAGCAGGATGATCGTGTTCTTGAAGTCGATCATGCGGCCCTCGCCGTCTTCCATGCGACCCTTGTCGAAGACCTGGAAGAACAGCTCATGGACGTCCGAGTGCGCCTTCTCGACCTCGTCGAGCAGCACCACGCTGTACGGCCGGCGCCGCACCGCCTCGGTCAGGATGCCGCCCTCGCCGTAACCGATGTATCCCGGTGGCGAGCCCTTCAATGTGGAGACCGTGTGGGCCTCCTGGAACTCGCTCATGTTGATGGTGATGACGTTCTGCTCGCCGCCGTAGAGCGCCTCCGCCAGCGCGAGTGCCGTCTCCGTCTTGCCGACGCCCGACGTGCCGCACAGCATGAAGACGCCGATCGGCTTGTTCGGGTTGTCGAGGCGCGCGCGCGAGGTCTGGATGCGCTTGGCGATCATGTCGAGGCCGTGCTGCTGGCCGATGACCCGCTGGCCGAGCGACTCGCCGAGGCGCAGTATCGATTCGAGCTCGTTCTTCACCATCCGGCCGACCGGGATGCCGGTCCAGTCGGATACGACGCTGGCGACCGCTTGCGCGTCGACCGAGGGCATCATCAGCGGCGCATCGCCCTGCAGCGCGGCGAGCTTGTCCTGCTCGGCATGCAACTCGGCCAGCAGCGGCGCGCGATCCGATTCGAGCAGTGGCGGCGGCGTGCCATCGACCGGCTTGTCGGCGCCACGCAAGGTCGCCCGCAGGGCGAGGATGCGATCGACGATCGCCTTCTCATCCTTCCAGCGTGCTTCGAGGCCGACCAAGCGGTCGCGCTCGGCCAGCAGCTTGGCAGCGACCTCGTTGCCGCGTTCGCCGGTCTGCACGCCAACCATTGCCTCGCGGGCGATGATGCCGGACTCGATCTCGAGGCCTTCGATGCGGCGCTGGCAGTCCTCGACCTCGG
>Ga0070671_100002901_pt1 | contig 13344 bp, 9 predicted proteins | sample KBSS73metaG_FD_65341 | JGI IMG/M metagenome (GOLD analysis project Ga0070671, IMG submission 65341) | Switchgrass rhizosphere microbial communities from Kellogg Biological Station, Michigan, USA - KBS S7-3 metaG | ecosystem: Host-associated > Plants > Roots > Rhizosphere > Soil ...
GCGCCGGAGCAGCCGGCGCCCGAGGCGCCGGTCCCCAAACCGGAAATGCGGAGCAATTGCCCCGGTCTCGTCGCCGCCAATCGTCTGCCCGCGACGCCCGCCGGATTGAAGCTCGCCGAGCTCAAGGCCGACGAGGTGCGGCTGACGTTCCTCGGCCATTCCACTTTCGTGATCGAGAGTCCGCAGCTCGTGCGCATCGTGACCGACTACAACGACTATCTGCGGGCGCCCATCGTGCCCGACATCGTCACCATGAACCACGCCCACGACACGCACTACAGCGACACGCCCGATCCGGCGATCAAATACGTGCTGCGCGGCTGGGGGCCGAGCCCGGCAGAACCGGCGCGTCACGATCTGCAATACCGCGACGTGCGCGTGCGCAACGTGCCGACCAACATCCGCGACTGGGGCGGCGGCACCGAGCGGCACGGCAATTCGATCTTCATCTTCGAGGTCGCCAATCTGTGCATCGCCCACCTCGGGCATCTCCACCAGACGCTGACGCAACAGCAGCTCGACGAGATCGGCCGCCTCGACGTCGTGCTGGCGCCGGTCGACGGCCATTTCACCCTCGACCTCGAGGGCATGATGGAGGTGCTCACCGCGCTCAACGCGTCGGCGATCATCCCCATGCATTTCTTCGATCCTTATACGCTCGACCGGTTCGTGCGGCGCGCGCAGGAGAAATGGCCGGTCGAGATGGCGAATATCCCGCGTGTCGTTATCTCGAAAGCGACACTGCCGAAGAGCCCGAAGGTTTTGGTGCTGCCGGGTCATTGAGCGTAGGCGCATGTCTCGCGCGGCCGTTAGGTCGCATCGCTTCCGGCCAACCGGCGATCATCGTATAAGTATCGTTGTTCCGCGGCGCTCATCTCGTGCGCAACGCGGGCGAGGAAGAGAGCTGGCTTATGCTGAGCACTGAACAGAACGATCGCATCACCCGGACGCTGCCGGGCACTCCCGCGGGCGCGCTGCTGCGGCGCTACTGGCAGCCGGCCGCGCTGGTCGACGAGCTTGCCGGCAACCGGCCGGTGAAGCCGGTCCGCCTCATGGGCGAGGACCTCGTCGCCTTCAAGGACGACAAGGGCCGTTACGGGCTGATCGGCCGCCATTGTCCGCATCGCGGCACCGATCTCGCCTACGGCCGGCTCGAGGACGGCGGCTTGCGCTGCGCCTTCCACGGCTGGCTGTTCGACGTCGACGGCCAATGCCTGGAGACGCCGGCCGAGCCTGACAGCAGCAACCTCTGTGCCAACATCAAACAGAAATCCTATCCGGTCGTGGAGAAAAGCGGCATTCTGTTCGCGTATCTCGGCCCCGGCGCGCCGCCAGCGTTTCCGGACTTCGACTGCTTCATCGCGCCTTCGACGCACACCTTCGCCTTCAAGGGCATGATCGATTGCAACTGGCTGCAATCGCTCGAGGTCGGAATCGACCCGGTACACACCTCGTTTCTGCATCGCTTCTTCGAAGACGAGGATCCCGACAAGGGCTACGGCCGCATGTTCCGCGACAAGTCGAAAGACTCGGACATGCCGATGACCAAGATCATGCGCGACTTTCCGCGCCCGCGCATCGAGATCGAGCCGACCGGCTACGGCTTCCGGCTGATCACGCTGCGTCAGATCAGCGACGCCAACGCGCATGTGCGCGTCACCAACCTCATCTTCCCCAATGCCTTCATCATCCCGATGAGCCGCGAGATGACGATCTCGCAATGGCACGTGCCGATCGACGACGTGAAGCACTATTGGTACGCGATCTTCACCTCGTTCGGCACAGCCGTGAACAAGGACGAGATGCGCCGCCAGCGGCTCGAGCTTTACGAACTCCCCGACTACGTGCCGCGCAAGAACAAGAGCAACGATTACGGCTTCGACGCCCACGAGCAGGAGCATGCGACCTATACCGGCATGGGCGCAGACATCAACGTCCACGACCAATGGGCCTGCGAATCGATGGGCGCCATCCAGGACCGCACCCAGGAGCATCTCGGCACGTCCGACAAGGCGATCAGCGCCTACCGCCGGCTGCTGCGGCAGGCGCTCGACCAATCCGGCAACGGCGCGCGGCCGCTGATGGTGCTCGATCCGGCGGAAGCGGCCACGATCACCGGCCCGGCCTGCGTCGACGGCATCGGGCCTGCCGGCGACTGGCAGGGCTACTGGCAGCGCACCGACGCGGAGCGGCGCAAGACCAAGACGTGGACGAATGGGCATTGAATTCTGCGTCATTCCGGAGCCGAGCCAACGGGTCCGGCCCGAAGTGGCCGGCCCGATGACAGGCTCCGCGAGGATTCCGCAATCCATAACCCCGGTTTGTGATTATGGATTCCGGTCTCGACCCTTCGGGTCGTCCCGGAATGACGACGCCTGATGGCTCCGCGCCGCCGATCCACCTCGGCGAGCTTCGTCGAGCGCCACGGACTGTGGACCGGCGAGCAAAAGCGCCAGGCGATGGACGTCGCGCGGGCGATCAAAAAGCACAAGCTCGAACTGGTGCGCTTCTCCTTCGCCGATCAGCACGGCGTGCTGCGCGGCAAGACGCTGCTCGCCGCCGATGCGCTGACGGCGATGGCGAGCGGTGTCGCCATGACGACGACGCTGCTTGCCAAGGACACCGCGCACAAGACCGCCTACCCGGTATTCACGCGCGGCGGCGGCTTCGGCATGCCGGAAATGGAGGGCGCGGCCGATTTTTTGATGATCGCCGACCCGGCGACGTTTCGCGTACTGCCCTGGGCGCCGAACACCGGCTGGCTCCTCTGCGACATCTTTTTCAGCAACGGCACGCCGGTGCCGTTCTCGACGCGGCAGATTTTCCGCGACGCTTTGGCAAAGCTTGCGGCGGCGGGCTTCGACTATTGCGCCGGGCTCGAGGTCGAATTCCATCTCTTCAGGCTGGAGAACCCGCGGCTTGCTCCCGAAGACGCGACTTGGCCGCCGCGCGCGCCCGAGGTCAGCCTGCTCAACCAGGGCTACCAGTATCTGACCGAGTCGCGCTTCGACCTGCTCGATGCCGCCCTGGAGCCGATCCGCCGCGGCGTCGTCGCGCTCGGCATGCCGCTGCGCTCGCTCGAAGTCGAGCTCGGCCCGAGCCAGTGCGAGTTCACCTTTCGCCCGCAAACAGGGCTTGCCGCCGCCGACACAATGATCCTGTTCCGCGCCGCCGCCAAGCAGATCGCGCGGCGCCACGGCCTGTTCGCGAGCTTCATGTGCCGGCCGGCGGTGCCGAACCTCTTTTCCAGCGGCTGGCACCTGCATCAGTCGCTGGTGGATCGCGTCCGCAAGATAAACGCCTTCGCCGGCGGCGCGCGCGACGGACTTTCCGAGACCGGCGTTTATTTCCTCGGCGGCCTGCTCGCGCACGCCCACGCCGCCACGGCCTTCACCACGCCGACGGTCAACGGCTACAAGCGCTACCGGCCCTATACGCTCGCGCCCGATCGCGCGATCTGGGCGCGCGACAATCGCGGCGTGATGGTGCGCGTGCTCGGCGAGGGCGGCGATCCGGCCACACGTCTCGAGAACCGCGTCGGCGAGCCGGCGGCGAACCCTTATCTCTACATGGCCTCGCAGATCTATGCCGGCCTCGACGGCATCGCGACACGCCGCGACCCCGGGCCGTCGGCCGACACGCCCTTCGAGACCAAGGCGGAAGCCTTGCCGCGAAACCTCGGCGAAGCGCTCGCGGCGCTGCGCGCCGACGCGACTTTCAGGAACGACTTCGGCGCAGGCTTCATCGACTATTACGCGCGCCTCAAGGAGGCGGAGTTCGCGCGCTTCACCGCCGAGGCGGGCGGGCAGACGATCGGCGACGTCACCACATGGGAGCAGAACGAATATTTTGATCTTTTTTGACATGCGACAGCGTTCTCGCCGTGCGTCTTTTTTCGCACCCGAGTCGTGATCACCACGCGGCACGCACGATCCCGAAAGGCAGCACCGGTCTTGGATAGTACCGGCGGCGGGCCACCCTCCTGGTCATGCCCGCGCTTGTCGCGGGCATCCACGTCTTAATACCTAGAGAGCTCAAAGACGTGGATGGCCGGAACAAGTCCGGCCATGACGGTCCGAGTGAATTACGATCAATAACCGTTGGTACAAGATTACGCGCAAATAGAAAGCAAAGAAGCCCGCTGCGTCCGATCTTCGTCAGACGACATCCGCGGTGGATCGGCCGGATGCGTCACGATCGGTGCAGCGCGTGAGAATGGCGAGTACCGAACCGAGCCATTCCAATTGTCTTTCGCCTCATAAAAAGAACAGGAGGCGGAACGCCGCCAGACGCGTATTTGCAAGCTCCGCACCGGCGGGTGCGGCTCGCGCTGAAGCGCAGCGCGCTCGCCTGACGGCGTTCCACCGCGGCGCTCGTGGCAGCGAACCAACGCCGCCGCTCAGCCTCAGGCGCACTTCCTGGGACGCGGCTGCGACGCGGCCGTTAGCCGCGTCCGCCTGTCCCAGTTCAGCGACTCGGTCGCAGACCGGTCATCGTGCCGGCCGGGCGTTGTCCCGAAGCCGCCCGGGAGCGAAGGTGACGAGCCCCGCCCGCGGGAACCGCACTCGCCCCGCCAGTCGGCGTCACCGGCTGACGTCCTGCAGAGAGCGAGAGGGCGCGCTTCTACCCGGCGCGCGATGGCAGTCAAGCGCCGTCGTGCCGCGAGCGGCTTGTTGTTGATCCAACGGCGCTTTCAGCTTTGCGTTTTGATTGGTGGCGGCAGCCGGCGGAGCGAATTCGAACGAATCAAGGATTTGGCACCGCGCGCTGGTCATTGCCGGGCTTGACCCGGCAATCCATGCACCCGCGCCGTGCGCTCGATCGCTCAGCATGGACCACCGGGTCAAGCCCGGTGGTGACGAGCTTGGTGCTCGGTTCCGCTCCACGACAGGTTGTGGTTGAATGCCCGAAGGCGCGGGGCAAGCCGATCGTACTGCCCTATCCGACCATCGGCGATCTGTTCAAAGGGCGCGACGAGTTCATGCAGCGCTTGCACGAAAGCCTTACGAAAGCGCGCGGAGCGAGAACAGTCGAGGCACTGCAGCGAAATCTCGCCGTACTGACGAGCGTGCCGGTGCCGCAACTCGATACGACCGACGATGGATTGTTTAGCTAGCGGCCGTGCTTGACTGGCTGCAAGCGAACCCCGGCTGGTTCCTGATCCCTCGATAACATGGATCGCGCTCGCGGAGTTGACGCCTTCGCTGGCTGACAAGCCGTCGTCGACAGGCCGAGCGAAGAATGAGCGGCCCGCGCGAACTGTCGCTCTTCGGGGCGAGGCAAAAATCGCCCAGCACGTTAGGGCGACGGAAGTGATTTTGCGGCGCGTCGCTGAGTGAAAAGACAAGTTCCAGGGAGCCGAAAACCATTGAGGCGCCCCTCCACGGGGCGCCTCAACAATTGGCTCTCAATTACATCGTGCAGGCACCGTTCATGGTGTGGCACCACATGCCCGCCTTGCACATTGTGGGCTTGGCCCCCATGGCCATCTTGGAACTGCACATGCAGGCGGCCTTGGTCTGGCCCTCTGCGCACATCATGCTCTTGTGCATCATGTGGTGGCTCTTCATCGGCGCCATCGCATAGGCCGACGCGGCCGACATGGAAAGCGCAAGGACGACAATCGACAATTTCCGGATCATAGGTATTTCCTCCGTGGGCAATATTGCGGCTAAAATTTTACATAAGTAGGTGTTAACACGCAATATATGGCGCGCTTCTGGCTCGAACTTGGAACAATTTCCGCTGGCAACCCAGCGGTCCCGTCGGTTGACAGGGTGCCGGCCTGCCCCGCGACCCGCCCCGGCGTCAAACGTCGACGCTGGCGGCCAGCGCGTGCTCCTCGATGAACACGCGGCGCGGCTCCACTTTGTCGCCCATGAGCTCGTCGAAGATGGTGTTGGCCTCGTCGATCTCCTTGACGCTGACCTGCAGGAGCGAGCGCGCATTGGTGTCGAGCGTCGTCTCCCAGAGCTGATCCGGGTTCATCTCGCCGAGGCCTTTGTAGCGTTGCAGGGCGACGCCCTTGCGGCCGGTGCCGGTCACCGCCTCGAACAGGCCGACCGGGCCGTGGATCGGGGTATCCTCGTCCTTGCGCCGCAGCGTCGCCGGCGGCGTCGGCCGCGGGTAAAGCTGCTGCAGCACCGGGGCGAATTCGTCGAGCCGGCGCGCGTCGGCGGAGCCAAGGAGCGCCTGGTCGATCACCGCGACTTCCTTGACGCCGCGCAGGGTGCGTTCGAACGTGAAGCCGCGCTCGTCGAAGCTGCCGCTCCAGCCGCGCTCGGTTTCCTCGGTCAGGGCATCGAGCCGGCGGGCGATGTATTCGGCCGCTGCCGTCGCGCTGGCCGGATCGGCAGTGACCCGCGGATGCAGGACGCCGACGATCGCCGCCTGCTCGATCACCTTGCGGTTATAGCGGCTGTGCAGATTGTTGAGCAGGTTGCGGATCGTACGCGCATCCTCGACCAGTCTGCGCAGGTCGTTGCCGGCGCGCACTTCGCCGGACGAGAGCCGCAACGCCGCCTCTTCGAGGCCGGTGTCGATCAGATAATCTTCGAGCGCGCGCTCGTCCTTGAGATACTGCTCCGACTTGCCGCGGCTCACCTTGTAGAGCGGCGGCTGCGCGATGAAGAGATGGCCGCGGTCGATGATCTCGCGCATCTGCCGGTAGAAGAAGGTCAGCAGCAAGGTGCGGATATGGGCGCCGTCGACGTCGGCGTCGGTCATGATGATGACCTTGTGGTAGCGCAGCTTGTCGATCGTGAACTCGTCGGTGCCGATGCCGGTGCCGAGCGCGGTGATCAGCGTGCCGATCTGCTCGGACGAGAGCATCTTGTCCATGCGCGCGCGTTCGACATTGAGGATTTTTCCGCGCAACGGCAGCACCGCCTGGAATTCGCGGTTGCGTCCCTGCTTGGCGCTGCCGCCGGCCGAATCGCCCTCGACGATGAACAATTCCGACTTGGCCGGATCGCGCTCCTGGCAGTCGGCGAGCTTGCCGGGCAGCGAGGTGATGCCGAGGGCGCTTTTGCGCGTCATCTCCCGCGCCTTGCGCGCGGCTTCGCGCGCGGCGGCGGCCTGGACCACCTTGCCGACGATCGTCTTGGCTTCGCTCGGGTGCTCCTCGAACCAGGCCTTGAGCGCGTCGTTGATCACGCCCTCGACCACCGGGCGCACCTCGGAGGAGACGAGCTTGTCCTTGGTCTGCGAGGAAAATTTCGGGTCGGGCACCTTCACTGAAAGCACCGCCGTCAAGCCTTCACGGCAATCGTCGCCCGTGAGCGCGACCTTCTCCTTGCGCGCGCCGCCGCCCGATTCGGCATAGCCGGTGACCTGGCGCGTGAGCGCGCCGCGAAAGCCGGCGAGATGAGTGCCGCCGTCGCGCTGCGGAATGTTGTTGGTGAAGCAGAGCACGCTCTCGTGGTAGCCGTCGTTCCACCATAGCGCGCAATCGACGCCGATGCCGTCGCGCTCGGCCTTCATCAGGATCGGCTGCGGGATGAGCGGCGTCTTGTTGCGGTCGAGATATTTGACGAACGCCTCGACGCCGCCCTCGTAGCGCATTTGCTCGCGCTTCTCGACCGCGTGGCGCATGTCGGAAAGAACGATGGTGACGCCGGAATTGAGGAACGCGAGTTCGCGCAGCCGGTGTTCCAGCGTCGCGAAGTCGAATTCGGTCATCGTGAACGTCTTCTTCGACGGCAGGAACGTGACCTCGGTGCCGCGTTTGTCATAGGCCGCGCCGACGATCGCGAGCGGCGCCACGGCCTCGCCATTGCGGAACTCCATGAAATGCTCCTGGCCGTCGCGCCAGATGGTCAGCTTGAGCATGCTCGAGAGCGCATTGACGACCGAGACGCCGACGCCGTGCAGGCCGCCGGAAACCTTGTAGGCGTTCTGGTCGAATTTCCCGCCGGCGTGGAGCTGCGTCATGATGACTTCGGCCGCCGACACGCCTTCGCCTTTGTGGATGTCGACCGGAATGCCGCGGCCGTCGTCGCGCACGGTGCAGGAACCGTCGGGATTGAGCGTGATCAACACTTCCTTGGCGAAGCCCGCCAGCGCTTCGTCGATGGCGTTGTCGACGACCTCGTAGACCATGTGGTGCAGCCCGGAACCGTCATCGGTGTCGCCGATATACATGCCCGGCCGCTTGCGCACGGCGTCGAGCCCCTTGAGCACCTTGATCGATTCCGCGTCGTAATCGGAGGGTACCGCGGGGGCTGTTTTACGGACGGCTTCTGCCATGCGGAGGACCTGCGAATCGCTTGCAAGAATGAAATTGAATCACGCTTTTCTTGTACACCAAAACTGGGGCGGGTACAGGGCAAAGTCGTGGCCATTAACATATTGTCGAATCGTCATTTTTCAAGGATTCGCGGCGCCGCGGACAGCACCCGCAAGATGCCCTTCGGAAAGGCTTTCGCGATGCTCGCGGCGCACGGTTTCTCGTGCCTCGCCGGCGAGCTTTGCGCGGCGCTCACGGAGATTGGTTGGGCGCGGCCAACGCCGCGAAAATCGCCCGCAATTCTAGGGGTAAATCAGAGCCTGGGACGTTCCGGCGCCGACAGGTCCAGCGGCGGCAGCATGTGTTGGTCGCCCGGCTGGTATGCCGGCGCAGGGCGCAGGAAGCAGGTCAGCGCGGCCGTCCAGAGTTCCACGCGCTCCAATTCCTCGTGGAGGCGATCGAGCGACTCGATCAGATTGCGCGTAATAAGATCTTCCGCCTGGGCCGACATCGCTTGTTGCGCCCCTTCGCGCCAAACATTCCTGCTCCTGCAGAACTACTAAGAGGGCGACTCGCACTCTGGTTCCCCCGTTGCCAACGCACTTTCGGGTGAAAAGGAGGCAGCGGCTGGCCACTCTCTGCTAGCACCGAAGGATCAGGACTGGGGTTCCAGGCGGCCGGAACCGACCTCGACCATGGTGGCATCGTCCGCGACCTCGACGAAGAGCGCCGGGTCGGCGCCGGTCATCCATACCTGGGCGCCGACTTGCGCCAGTTCCTGATGCAGCGCACGGCGGCGTGACGGATCGAGATGGGCGACGACCTCGTCGAGCAGGAGCACAGGCGGGAAGCCGGTCATCGCCGCGATCAGCCGCGCATGCGCCAGGATGAGTCCGATGAGCAGCGCTTTCTGTTCGCCAGTCGAGGCATCCGCGGCGGCGATTCCCTTGTCGGCGTAGACGACCGCGAGGTCGGTGAGGTGCGGGCCATCGAGCGTGCGCCCGGCGGCGGCGTCGCGGGCGCGATTCTCGCGCAGCACGGTGCGGTAGCGCTCCTCGATCTCGAGCGCCGGATGCGCCTGGATGAGCTTTTCCATCCAGCCGTCGAGGGCGATTTCCACCGGCGGGAACGCTGAGCCGCGGCGGCTCGCGAGCACGGTCGCAAGCCGGCTCACCGTCTCGGCGCGCAACGACGCTACCGCGACAGCAAGCTCCGCGGTCTCGTGCTCGACGGCGTCGAGCCATTGTGTGTCGGGTTGCCTTTCCTCCAGCAGGCGGTTGCGCGAGCGCAGCGCGCGATCGAGCGCGTTGACCCGGCCCGCATGCTCGGCATCGACCGCGAGCGCAAGGCGGTCGAGAAAGCGCCGGCGTTCCGACGGCGCGCCGGTAAACAGCGTATCCATGGCCGGAACCATCCAGATGACGCGCAAATGGTCGGCGAAGGCGACCGCCGAACCGACCGGTTCGCGGTCGATGCGGCAGGCGCGCGATGCCGTCTCACCCTCGTCGACCCGGCGCTCGATCCCAGTGCCGAGGGTTGCGAGCCCCAGCGCGCCCTCGACCTCGGCGGCGACCGCCCATGAGCCGTCGCCCTCGCGGAACGCCACCTCATCGAGGGCGGCGCGACGCAGGCCGCGGCCCGGCGCAAGAAAGGAGATCGCCTCCAGCAAGTTGGTTTTGCCGGCGCCGTTCGGCCCGAACAGCACGATCGGCTTGTCGGCGGTCGCAAGGGCCGCCGCGCGGTAGCTGCGGAAGTTCGTGAGCGTGACGCGGCGGATCATCGAAAGGCGGAAGTCAGAGGGCCGGATGTCGGAAATCGGAACTCAGAAGCTGAAATACCAGAACCCGGCAATCGGAAACCAAAACGAGGAATGGGAAACAGAAATCGGAGACGGGAATTCCGGACGAATCCAGAAGCCCAAAGGCTCCGGCGCGTCACCAACCCGGAAACGCATCAACTGCCAGCGGTGCGCCGTCCGATTTCCGGTTTCCGAATAGGGGTCGGGTCCGCCGCGTCAGACCCGCATCGGCATCAGCACATAGAGCGCGCCGCGCGGCTCCTTGTCCTGGATCAGCGTTGGCGATCCGGGATCGGCAAGCTTGAGAACGGCAGCTTCGCTTTCGATCTGCGCGGCGATGTCGAGCAGGTAGCGCGAGTTGAAGCCGATATCGATCGGCTCGGACTCATATTCGACCTCGAGCTCCTCGGTGGCGCTGCCGGAATCGGGATTGGTGACCGACAGCAGCAGCCGTCCGCCGGAGACCGACAGCTTGACGGCGCGGCCGCGCTCGCTCGAAACGGTGGAGACGCGGTCGACCGCCGCCTCGAACTCCTTCTTGTCGACCACGAGCTCCTTGTCGTTGCTGAGCGGGATGACGCGGGCGTAGTCGGGGAAGGTGCCGTCGATCAGCTTCGAGGTGAGGATCACTTCGCCGACCGTGAAGCGGATCTTTCCGGGCGACAACTCGACCGCGACCTCCGCCTCGCCGTCCTCGATCAGGCGCTGCACCTCGCCGACGGTCTTGCGCGGCACGATGATGCCGGGAAGTCCGGTGGCGCCCTCCGGCAGCTCGATCTCGGTCTGGGCGAGACGATGGCCGTCGGTCGCGACCGCGCGCAGGGTCTGCGTCTTGTTGGTGCCGGCGGCGTGGACGTAGATGCCGTTGAGGTAGTAGCGCGTCTCCTCGGTCGAGATGGCGAACTGCGTCTTGTCGATCAGCCGCTTGAGATCGGCGGCCTTGAGCACGAATTTGTGCGTCATTTCGCCCGACGCGAGATCGGGAAAATCGCTCTCCGGCAAAGTCTGCAGAGTAAAGCGCGAACGCCCGGCGCGGATTGAAAGCGCGGCGCGGTCCCCGGACGACTCAAGCACGATCTGGGCGCCTTCGGGCAGCTTGCGCACGATGTCGTAGAACATGTGGGCGGGGACCGTGGTCGCCCCGCCGGGGCCGACTTCGGCGGCCACCGCGTCGATCACTTCAAGGTCGAGGTCGGTGGCCTTGAGGGCAAGCTTCGCCCGGTCGGCGCGAATGAGCACGTTGGCGAGAATGGGGATGGTGTTGCGACGTTCCACCACGCGGTGGACGTGGCCGAGCGAACGCAGCAGCTCGGAACGCTCTACGGTGACCTTCATCGCGGCATCCATTCAAAACGGGGTAGCAAAAGTGGCGCGGCGCGGCGCTTTCGGCAAGGGCGGGCCGCCGTCGGAACCGCCTTTTCCCAAGGTTCCACAGTCGGTACGCAACTCCTTTTCGACAGGAAAGCCGCGGGGTGGGAAGGCTTAAGTTTTATGTTTCGCGCATGCCGTCGGCGATCCTGTGGGCGCCGGCGCGAAGGTCCGCAGGGCACCTCAGTCCTGCAACTGCCGCTTGAGCGCCTCGATCTCCTCGGCGAAGGCGCTGTCGTTGCCGGCAAGCGACTCGATCTTGCGCACGGCGTGGAGCACGGTGGTGTGGTCGCGGCCGCCGAACCGCCGGCCAATCTCGGGGAGCGAGCGCAGCGTCAGGATCTTCGCCAGATACATCGCCACCTGACGCGGGCGCACCACGTTCGCGGTGCGCCGCGACGAGAGCAGGTCCGCGCGGCTCACATTGTACTGGCGGGCGACGATGCGCTGGATATCCTCGATGCGCACTCGCTTCGGCTCGACCGGGCGGATGAGATCGCGCATCTCGCGCTCCGCCATTTCCAAGGTCACCGGCTGGCCGGTCAGCTTGTTGTGCGCGAGCAGGCGGTTGACCGCGCCTTCGAGGTCGCGGCCGTTGTGCGTGACCGACTTGGCGATGAAAACGAGAACCGGTGCCGGCACCTCGAAGCCGGGGTGATGCAGGCAGGCGGCGGCGATCCGGCTCTTGAGGATTTCCAGCCGCAACTCCTCGCCGAGCGAACCGATTTCGACCACGAGTCCGCCGGCGAGCCGCGAACGCACGCGGTCGTCGAGACTTTCGAGGTCGGCGGGCGGTCGGTCGCTGGCAATTACGACCTGGCGGCCGGCGTCGATCAAGGCGTTGAGCGTGTGGCAGAACTCGGCCTGGGTGGAGCGGCCTTGCAGGAATTGCAGGTCGTCGATCATCAGCACGTCGATGGCGCGGACCGCTTCCTTGAACGCCAGCGTTGTCTGCGTCCGCAGCGCCGAGACGAACCCGTACATGAAGCGCTCAGCGGTCAGATACAGCACCTTGCGGTCGGTGCTGTTGCCGGCCCAGGTGATCGCCTGCAGCAGGTGCGTCTTGCCCAGCCCGACGCCGGCATGGACGTAGAGCGGATTGAACATCAGCGGCTCGCCGCGGCGGCTGGTCGCGACCTGCTTGGCGGCGGCGTGGGCCAGCGTGTTGGAACGGCCGATGATGAAGGTATCGAAGGTGAGGCGCTGGTCGAGCGGCGAGCCGCCGAGCGCCTCGTGCACGGTCATGAACGGGACGCTCGCCCGTATCTCGGCGCCGTTGTGCATCCCCCCGTCGTGAAACTCGCGCAAGGGTGGCGGCGCTTGCTCGGGCTTCGGCCTCGACACCACCGGGGGCCGGATCGCGGCCGAGCGGACGCTGAGCTCGAGGCGAGTGATGACGGAATCCTCGGCCTGCCAATTGCTCAGCACGCGCTCGCTGTAGTGGGCCTGTATCCAATTGCGCAGGAAGCGGGTCGGCACTGAAAGCCGAACTGCCCCCTTGTCGACAGCTTCGACCTCCATGCGCGCGAACCAGCTCGAGAAGACGTCCTCGCCAAGTTCAGCGCGTAACCGCTCCTTGACCTTCCGCCAGCGCTCCTGATCCGTGCTCGACATCGTCGGCCTGCTTTCCGGAAAAAGGCGAGCAACTCAGGGGAGGGCACATCTCACCCATGCCCAACATCACGGAGACGCAACGAACTGTCAGAGAGGAGGCCGGTCGGTGAATCCGAGGCGGCGACGAGGCGCCGCCGACCGAGCCTAAGCGGTTGCTTCAGCCGCTTGGTGCGGCATGCAAGTCACGCGCGCTGCGTGACGCCGAGGGGGGAACGACTCTGGGCAGGCGAGCGCCTCTGCGCGGGCCGCGCATTTCGGTCGTTTCCAGCGCCTGGTGAATTGTCGCCATCTGCCCCTCCTCCCCATCGTTGTAAAGATTCGGACGTCCAAATATCCT
>Ga0070671_100002907_pt1 | contig 13329 bp, 12 predicted proteins | sample KBSS73metaG_FD_65341 | JGI IMG/M metagenome (GOLD analysis project Ga0070671, IMG submission 65341) | Switchgrass rhizosphere microbial communities from Kellogg Biological Station, Michigan, USA - KBS S7-3 metaG | ecosystem: Host-associated > Plants > Roots > Rhizosphere > Soil ...
CCCCCTCAGATCGAGCCGCCCGCAACCGCCCGCGCGTCCCCGATCGCGCGCCGCATCAATAGGCCGCCTGGTACTGCTCGAGCGACGCCTTGAGCTCCTTCATGATCGCGTCGGGATCGCCGCCGGCGGCGCGTACCGCGTCGGCCCATTTCTGATGCAGGGGTTCGGCTGATTTCTTCCACTCGGCGAGCTGCTCGTCGCTGAGCTTGTAGACCTCCTGGCCCGGCATGGCGCGGATCTTCTCCAGTCCGGCGTGCTCGAAATCCGCCCATGGGTCGGCGAACCGCGCGGCCCATTCGGTGGTGCAGTGATTGTCGATCACCTTCTTCTGCGCGTCGGACATCGCCGCGTATGTGTCCTTATTCATGAGCCACTGGAACGTCACGGTGTGGAGCGGCGCGTCCATATGGTATTTCGTCACCTTGTCGATCCCGAACAGTATGACCGAGCCCCACGGGAAGGTCACCGCTTCGGCCACGCCCTTTTCAAGCACATCGCGGACTTCCGGGGCGCTCGCTTGCACATTGGTGCCGCCCAAGAGCTTTACCCAGGCGGCGACGGTTGCTTGCGACGGCCGGATCTTCATTCCGTTGATATCGCCCGGCACGACGATCTTCTTGGTTTTGGAATGGAAGGTGAGCGGATCGAGGATGAAGGAGAAGCAGTATTTCACGTCCTTCATCTCGCTCGGCGCGTATTTGCGATACCAGGCATCGACCGCGCGGTTGCCGCCGTGGGCGTTGCCGATCAGGAACGGCAATTCGCCCGCGGCGATGATCGGGAAGCGGCCGGGCTGGTAGCCGGGGTTGACGTAGGTCAAGTCGGCAATGCCGTCGCGCGCCATGTCGTAATGATCGAAGGCCTTGCCGAGCTGCTGCGCCGGGAAGACCTTGTATTTGATGGTGCCGCCGGAATCTTTTTCGACCGACGCGCCCCAGTCCTCGATCGCCTTCTGCAGCGGATGCGACGGCGGCACCCAATGCGACAGCTTCAGCTCGAAGGTCTTGTCCTGCGCCGAGGCGGTGCCGATCCCGAGCGCCAGGCCGAGCATCGCAAAGCCGCAGAGCTTCATCCGGCGCATCCGGGTCATCTTAATCCTCCCGCTGATCATCAGGGCACGATCCGGAACGGCGAAGGCCGCGATTGCGAACGCATGCCCGCTGCAGAAACAGTTGCATTTTCAACTTTCGCATTCAATCGCAAAAGCCGCGCCCTGTATAGCGGCACGGCTGGGGCGCGTTCGTCAAATTCGTCGCAGCCGCGGCTTTCTTGTTGCTGTGACGGGTCGTCGACGTAGCGGGGCGTTAGCCCCGCGGCCCCGTTTAGATTTCCGCGCCGTAGGGACCGTGTGGATCGGCGAGCGCCTGCAGGCGCAGGGCCGCGGCGTGCGCGAAGCGCAGCATGACGCTCCGGCGCCGTGTCGCCGCGAGCCGGTGCTCGGGCGCCTCGCTCAAGATCGAGGCGCCGAAGGCGTCGGCGACAATGAGGCCGGCATCGGCGGGAAAAATCTCGCGCGGAACGTCAAGGCTCGTGGCGAAGAACAGCCGGTCGCAATGCAACCGGTAGTCCACCCATTTCTGATCGGCGCGGAAATCGGCGATCGAGGATTTGATCTCGACGATGACGATTTCTCCGCTGCTGCCGAGTGCGACCAGATCGGCGCGGCGGCCGGACGGCAGCGGCAGCTCGCTCACCACGCCGTAGCCGAGCGCGTGCAGATAGCGCGCGGTGCCGCGTGCGATGGCGAGCGCCGCCGGCGATTGGCGGCCATCAACCGGCACCGGCGCCGGCAAAAGGTTGACGCTCATCGTCAGGATTCCGGGCAGAGGCAGGTTCGTCGAACGCCGAACTTCGAGCTTACGCACGCCACACGCTCCGAATTCGCAACTCCATCGTCGTCCCCGCGAAGGCGGGGACCCATATCCACAAGTCGAGAAGGATGGCTCCAATCGTGACTATGGATTCCCGCTTGCGCGGGAATGACCGGCTGATGAGCTATTCTGCCGCGCCGGCGCGCTCCGGAAAAGCCCCGGCGAGCGCCGCCCGCGATGCCTTGAGCACGCCGCGCTCGGTGATGAGGCCAGTCACCAGCCGCGCCGGAGTGACGTCGAAGGCGTAGTTCGCGACCGGCGAGCCGTCGGGCGCGATGCGCACGGTCTCGATGCGGCCGTCGGCGGTGCGGCCGGTCACGGTCGCCACTTCCTCGGCGCCGCGCTGCTCGATCGGGATTTCGGCGACGCCGTCGGCAATGGTGAAATCAATCGTCGGCGAGGGGAGGGCGACGTAAAACGGCACGCCGTTGTCGTGCGCGGCGAGCGCCTTGAGATACGTCCCGATCTTGTTGCAAACGTCGCCGTTGGCGGTGACACGGTCGGTGCCGACGATGATGAGATCGACGAGGCCGTGCTGCATCAGGTGGCCGCCGGTATTGTCGGCGATGAGGGTGTGCGGCACGCCATGATGGCCGAGCTCCCACGCCGTCAGCGACGCCCCCTGGTTGCGCGGCCGCGTCTCATCGGCAAAGACGTGGACGGCGATCCCCTTGTCGTGCGCCAAGTAGATCGGCGCCGTGGCGGTACCGATGTCGACTGTGGCCAGCCATCCGGCGTTGCAATGGGTGAGGACATTGACCGGCTCGCCGGGCTTCTTGCGTGCCGCGACCGCCTCGATCAGCGGCAGCCCGTTGCGGCCGATCGCGGCGTTGATGGCGACGTCCTCGTCGCAAATCTCGGCAGCGCGCCGATAGGCTGCGGCCATCCGCTCGGCGCGCGGCCGGTTGCGCACCGCGGCCATCATTTCCTCGAGCGCCCATTTGAGATTGATTGCTGTCGGCCGCGCGGCGAGCAGCGTCGCATAGGCGCGCTCGAGCGCTTCGTCGGAGGCGTCTTCGCGCAGCGCCAGGCACATGCCGTAGGCGGCGGTTGCGCCGATGAGCGGCGCGCCGCGGATCACCATGACGCGGATCGCATGCGCCGCCTCGGCGAGGTTGGTGAGCCGCGTGCTCACGTAGCGATGCGGCAGCGCGGTCTGGTCGATCACGCCGACCGACCAGCCGTCGGGTTCGAGCCAAATGGTGCGCGTGGGCTTTCCGTCGACTTTCATAGGCACTCCCTAGCAAGTTCGCGCTCCCCTGGGGAGCCCGTTCGTGGCTCGCCGCTTGCCGGCGCGGTGCGCTTGCCGCAATGTTGTGCGGAAAAAATCTCCGGAGATGCCGATGGCCGCCGTCGACTACGAAGCCGAATACAATCTGCGCGCCCGCGTGCCGGAGCATCCGGAGTTTTTCGCCCGCTGGGCGCGCGATGCCGAGGATTATCGTGCCGAGACGCTCAAGCGCGGGCGCGCCGAACTCGGCCTCTCCTATGGCGACACCCCGCGGCAGACCATCGACTTGTTCCTGCCCGAGGCAGGGAGCGAAGCGCCGCTCGCGCTCTTCATCCACGGCGGCTATTGGCGCGCCTTGGACCCCTCGTCCTTCAGCCACATGGCGCGCGGCCTCAACGGGCGCGGGTTCGCGGTCGCCGTCATGGGCTACGACCTGTGTCCGATCGTCACCATCCCGGACATCATCGAGCAGGCCCGGCGCGCCTGCGTTTTCCTGTGGCAGCGGTTCGGCCGCAAACTCCTGGTGTACGGCCATTCCGCCGGCGGACACCTCACCGCCACGATGGTGGCGACCGACTGGCAGTCGCTCTATCCGAAGGCGCCGGCCGACCTCGTCCCCGCGGGCTACGCCATTTCCGGCGTATTCGACCTCACGCTGTTCGTCGACCTGGCCATGAACCAGGACCTGCGGCTCGATGCCGAAACGGCGCGGCGCGTGTCGCCGCTGTTCTGGCCGGTCGCGCCCGGAAGGGTGCTCGACGCGGTGGTCGGCGACGAGGAGTCGAGCGAGTTCAAGCGGCAGAGCCAGACGATCGAGCAGGTGTGGTACGAGCGCAAGGCGGAGACCTCTTACGAAGTGCTCCCCGGCAACCATTTCGCCGTCATCGATCCGCTCACCGATCCGGCAAGCGCCATGGTCGCGCGCCTTGCGCAATTGGCGGAGCGCGTCGGCCGCTAGTTAGCTTAGCGCGCGCCAGCGGGGCGAACACGACGCAAGCCGAGGCAGCGAAGATCAAGGCGAAGCCGATGATGTCGGCGGTGGTGGGCCGCTCGCCGAGGATCGGGACAGTGGCGAGGACGCCGATCACCGGTATGGCGAGCGTGCCGAGCGAGGCGGTGACCGCCGACACCCGGCGCACGATCGAGAACCACAGCGCATAGGCAAGCGCATTGCCGGCGACGCCACTGAAAACGACGCAGAGCAACGCGCCGGTGCTGGCGCCGCGAAGATGGAATCCGCCTTCGAAGATCAGCGCCGCGCTGCCGATGAAAAAGAAGGCGAACGTGATCTGCCACGAGGCGAAGCCCATCGGGTCGGCGGTGACGCGCGCCCATTTGAGGTAGACGGTGCCGGCCGCCCAGCTCACGCCGGAGGCGGCCGCCAGCAGTATGCCGGTGGGCAAGCCGGTCCGCGCCAACGGGCCGATGAGGACGACGAGCCCGACCACGCACAAGGCGAGCGCAGCCGCCTGCACGCGCGTCGGGCGCTCACCGAGCACGGCCCACGCCAGGAGGACGGCCCAGATCGGCATGGTGTAGGTGAGGATCGCCACCCGCGAGGTCGCGGTCTCCATCTGGGCGAACGCGCTGAGCAGGCTGAAGGCGACGACATTGAGCAGCGAGGCGGCGATTACGTGCAGCCAACTCTTGCCGAACGGCATGCGCAGGCTCTGGCGGCTGACGAAACAGATCGCGAGCATCGTCAGGGCGCCGATCGCGGCAGTCGAGGCGCGCATGCTCAGCGGCGGGATTTCGTTGAGCGCGATCCTCATGACCGGCCAAGTGAAGCCCCAAATGAGGCAGAGCCCGACGAGCATCAACCGCGCCTGCACGTCGCCGGCGCCGGTCGCGGCGCCGGCGGGACTGCGATTTTCCTGAACGGTCACGGTGCCGCTGGTCCGGCGGCGAGATACCAGTCGGCGATCTGTGCGCCGGTCCAGAACAGCACGTCGCGCTTCTGGCGGATGACCTCGAGCACGCGGCGCAGATGTTTCACCCGGTGCGGCACGCCCATCAGATAGGGATGCACCACCAGCGCCATGACGCGCGCCGAGTCGGCGGCGTCGGCGTGGATCTGCTCGAACTGGTCGAGCGCGCGGTCGGCATATTCCGAAGCGGAATGATGCTGGACCGCGATCATGGCGACGTCGTTGATTTCCTGCGTGTACGGCACATTGAGGATCGGCTTGCCTCGGGTCCTGAGCCAGACCGGCTGATCGTCGAGCACCCAGTCGGCGACGTAGTCGTATCCCTCCTCGGCGAGGAGGTCGGGCGTCTCCCACGTTTCGGTGAGGCCCGGCCCGAGCCAGCCGCGCGGCGGCGTGCCGGTCGCCTTGGCGATCGCCTCGCGCGTCTTTCTGATGTCGGCGCGCTCGTTGGCGACCTTCTGCATGTTGCGCTGGGTGAAACCGTGGCCCATGAACTCCCAGCCTCGCTCGCGAGCAGCGCGCACGATCGGCGGATAGGCGGCGAGCGCCGACCCGTTGATCGCAAGCACGACCGGGATTCCGAACTCGTCGAAGATCTGCGTGAAGCGCCAAAAGCCGACCCGGTTGCCGTATTCGTGCCAGGCCCAGTTGGGCACGTCGGGGCTCGGCGACCCTCCGGCCGGCGGCGGCAGCACGGTGCGCGGCATCGGTTGTGTCGGGTCCCATTCCTCGACGTTGACGATCACCCACACCACCATGCGGGCCCCGTCAGGCAGTTTGAGCGGCGCACGTTCGCTGATCGGCGAATAGTCGAGGCGGTGCGCCGGCAGCATCGGTTGCTTGCTTCTTCTTCGCGCTTGTTTGTTTGGCGGCCTGGTCATTGCTCAATCGTGTCGATGATGCGCAGCGGCCGGTCTCTCGCTTCGAGCGGAGAAGGCTTGTGAGGCTGAAGGAACAAAGATAGAACTGCCGCGAGGGACATACGCATATGCCGGACCTCGCGGCCGCGCAACGCATACTTCGCACGACCTTCGGCTTCGAGGCATTCCGTGCCGGGCAGGGCGAGATCATCGCCGCAATCCTCGACGGCCGCGATGTTCTCGCTGTCATGCCGACGGGAAGCGGGAAGTCGCTGTGCTACCAGCTGCCGGCCCTGCTTGGCGACGGCCTCACCGTCGTGGTGTCGCCGCTGATTGCGCTGATGCGCAACCAGGTGGCGCAGCTCGGCGGCTACGGCATTGCCGCGGCGGCGCTCAACTCGGCAAACGATCCTGCCGACAACCGTTCGGTCCTCGACCGCATCGCGCGCGGAGGATTGCGTCTCGTCTATGTGGCGCCCGAACGCCTGGTGAAGCCGGAAACCCTCGACCTGCTCAAGCGTGCCAACGTTTCACTACTCGCCGTCGACGAGGCGCATTGCATCTCGCAATGGGGTCACGATTTTCGCCCGGAATATGCGGCGCTCGGCACCGTGCAGGCCGCGCTCGGCGGTGTGCAGACCGTCGCCTTCACGGCCACCGCGGATGCGGCGACGCGCGCCGACATTCTGCAGAAACTCTTTCCTCGCGCGCCCGCGGTGTTCGTGCACGGCTTCGATCGGCCCAATCTGCGCCTGGCGATGCAGGCCAAATCGACCGGCCGCCGGCAGATCACCGATTTCGTCAAGGCCCATCGCGGCCACAGCGGCATCGTCTATTGCGCTTCGCGGCGCAAGACCGAGGACCTCGCCGACGTTCTGCGGCAAAGCGGCGTCAACGCGCTCCCCTATCACGCCGGCATGGAGGCGGCGGTCCGCTCGCGCCATCAGGACGTGTTTCTGCAGGAGGACGGGATCGTCGTGGTGGCGACGGTGGCGTTCGGGATGGGGATCGACAAGCCCGACGTGCGCTTCGTCCTGCACGCCGACCTGCCGGCGAACATCGAGAGCTATTACCAGGAGATCGGCCGCGCCGGCCGCGACGGCCTGCCCGCCGACACGCTCACCCTCTACGGCATGGGCGACATTCGGCTGCGGCGGCTGCAGATCGACGACAGCGAAGCCTCGAACGAACAGAAGCGCGTCGACCGCCAGCGGCTCAATGCGCTGGTGGCGCTGTGCGAGTCGCCGCGCTGCCGCCGGCAGACGCTGCTCGCCTATTTCGGTGAAGGATGCGAGCCGTGCGGCAATTGCGACTTCTGCTGCGACGGCGCCGAGGTCATCGACGGTACGATCGCGGCGCAGAAAGCGCTCTCCGCGATGGTGCGCACGGGCGAGCGCTTCGGCACCGAACACCTGGTCAACGTGCTGCTCGGCGAGGCGAGCGAAGCTGTTGCGAAATTCGGCCATGGTCGCCTGCCCACTTTTGGGGTCGGCCGCGAGTACGACAGACGGGAATGGCGTTCGATTTTTCGCCAGCTTCACGCCGCCGGCATCGTCGCGCTCGATATCACCGGCTATGGCACCTGGAGCGTTACCGATGCCGGCCGGCGGGTGCTCAAGGGCGCCGAACGGATCACGCTGCGCAAGGACACGCTCAAGTCCTCGCGCAAAGCGACCCGAGCGGCGACCAATGCCGCGGCGCTCGCCGACGGGGCCGGCGACACCGCGTTGTTCGAGGCACTGCGCCGCCGGCGCTCGGAATTGGCGAAGGACCAGCGGGTTGCCGCCTACGTGGTGTTTGCCGACAAGACGCTCTTCGACATGGCGCGGCGCAAGCCCAGGACCATCGCCGAAATGGCCAATGTGCACGGCGTCGGCGACGCGAAGCTCAGGCAATACGGGGATATTTTCCTCGACGTGATCCGCCAGCACATCGCCGGTGCATCATCAACCGCCCCCTGAAAGCGACGCGCCCACGGCCTCTTTTCCCGTGTTTCCGCGATGTTGCGCCGCATTCCGCGGTATGTTAGCAACGCCGCGATTTTTCGCGGGTTCGCGGGCGCCCCGCTGCCTTCCATTTCAGGTCCGCCGCAACCAAGGGCTTGATCCCGAGGCTTGCGCTGGCTGCCCGCGCCGGCTGCGACTCTGCGAGAACGCATAACGAGAGCGAACGATTTGGCCGCCGAAGAACCCCTCGTATCCGGCATGGCCGGCCGCTACGCGACCGCGCTGTTCGACCTCGCCAGCGAGGCGAAGGCGATCGACGCGGTCAAGGCCGATCTCGAACGTTTCGATGCGCTGGTCGCGGAGAGCCCCGACCTCAGCCGGCTGGTGCGGAGCCCGGCATTTTCCGCTGACGAGCAGCTGCAGGCGCTCTCCGCGGTGCTCGACCGCGCCGGTATCGGGGGCCTTGCGGCGAAATTCCTCAAGCTGGTCACGACAAACCGCCGGCTGTTTGCGGTGCGCGACATGGTGAAGGCGTTCCGCGGGCTGGTGGCCGACCACAAGGGCGAGGCCACGGCTGAAGTCACGGTCGCCGAGGGGCTCAAGGACGAACACCTCGACGCGCTGCGCAGCGCGCTCAAGGCGGTCAGCGGCAAGAACGTTGACCTTGCCATCAGGATCGATCCCGCCATCATCGGCGGGCTCGTGGTCAAGCTCGGCAGCCGCATGGTCGACAGCTCGCTGCGAACCAAGCTCAATGCGATCAGGCACGCGATGAAAGAGGCCCGATAATGGATATTCGCGCGGCGGAAATCTCAGCCATCCTCAAGGAGCAGATCAAGAATTTCGGCCAGGAGGCCGAGGTTTCGGAAGTCGGGCAGGTGCTGTCGGTCGGCGACGGCATCGCCCGCGTCTACGGGCTCGACAACGTGCAGTCGGGCGAGATGGTCGAGTTCGAGAGCGGCGTGCGCGGCATGGTGCTCAACCTCGAAAGCGACAACGTCGGCATCGTGCTCTTCGGCAGCGACCGCGAGATCATGGAAGGCCAGACCGTCAAGCGCACCCGCGCCATCGTCGAGGTCCCGGTCGGCAAGGCCCTGCTCGGCCGCGTCGTCGACGCGCTCGGCGATCCGATCGACGGCCGCGGCCCGATCGCGACCGAGACCCGCGCGCGCGTCGACGTCAAGGCGCCCGGCATCATTCCGCGCAAGTCGGTGCACGAGCCGATGGCTACGGGGCTCAAGGCGATCGACGCCCTGATCCCGATCGGACGCGGCCAGCGCGAGCTGATCATCGGCGATCGCCAGACCGGCAAGACCGCGATCGCCCTCGATACCATCCTCAACCAGAAGCCGCTCAACGCCACCGGCGACGAGAAGATCAAGCTCTACTGCGTCTACGTCGCGGTCGGACAGAAGCGCTCGACGGTGGCGCAGTTCGTCAAGGTCTTGGAGGAGAACGGCGCACTCGACTATTCGATCGTCGTGGCGGCGACAGCGTCCGATCCGGCGCCGATGCAGTACCTCGCGCCGTTCGCCGGCTGCGCCATGGGCGAGTATTTCCGCGACAACGGCATGCACGCCGTCATCATCTACGACGACCTTTCCAAGCAGGCCGTTGCCTACCGGCAGATGTCGCTGTTGCTGCGCCGGCCGCCGGGACGCGAAGCCTATCCGGGCGACGTGTTCTATCTGCACTCGCGGCTCCTCGAGCGCGCGGCGAAGATGAACGACGAGCACAAGGCCGGCTCGCTTACGGCATTGCCAGTCATCGAGACGCAGGCCAACGACGTTTCGGCCTACATCCCGACCAACGTCATCTCCATCACCGACGGCCAGATCTTTCTCGAGACCGATTTGTTCTATCAGGGCATCCGTCCGGCGGTGAATGTCGGGCTTTCGGTCTCGCGCGTCGGCTCCTCGGCGCAGACCAAGGCGATGAAGAAGGTCGCCGGCCGCATCAAGGGCGAGCTTGCGCAATACCGCGAGATGGCGGCGTTCGCGCAGTTCGGCTCCGATCTCGACGCCACCACGCAGCGCCTGCTCAATCGCGGGTCGCGCCTGACCGAACTGCTCAAGCAGCCGCAATTCTCGCCGCTGAAGATGGAGGAGCAGGTCTGCGTGATCTATTCCGGCGTCAACGGCTATCTCGACCCGCTGCCGGTCGATCGGGTGCGCGCTTTCGAGGACGGCCTCCTCGGCACGCTGCGCAGCCGCCACGCCGACATCCTCGAAGCCATCCGCTCGACCCGCGACCTCGACGACGCCACCAACGCGAAGCTCAAGGCCGTCGTCGAGGCGTATGCCAAGACCTTCGCGTAACCAGACAACAGAGAACGGAGGACAGACGGCAGATGAAGTGAAGATCGAGCGGCGTTCTTCGTATCCGTCCTCGGTCGTCCGTCCTTTGTCGTCCATCACTCAGCGATGGCCTCGCTCAAAGACCTGCGCAACCGCATAGCCGCGACCAAGGCGACGCAGAAGATCACGCGCGCGATGCAGATGGTCGCCGCCTCGAAGCTGCGCCGCGCACAGGCCGCGGCCGAGGCCGCGCGTCCCTATGCAACGCAAATGGACAAGGTGCTCGGCAACATCGCCGCCGCGGTCGGCGGGCTCGACACCGCGCCACGGCTGTTGCGCGGCAGCGGCGGCGATAACGTCCGCCTCCTGCTCGTCTGTACCGCCGAACGTGGGCTGTGCGGGCCGTTCAATACCGCCATCGTGCGGCTCGCCCGCGAACGCGCCGCCGTGCTCACCGCGGAGGGCAAGGAGGTCAAGTTCTTCTGCGTTGGCCGCAAGGGCTACGATCAGCTGCGCCGGCTCTATGGCAAGCAGATCATCGAGATGGTCGACCTGCGCGCGGCGCGCACGCTGCGTTTCGAGCACGCCCAGATGATCGCCGAGAAGGTCATCGCCCGCTTCGAGAAGCACGAATTCGACGTCTGCACGCTGTTCTTCTCGCGCTTCCGCTCAGTGATCGCGCAGGTTCCGACAGCGCAACAGATCATCCCGCCGGTGTTCGACGCCTCCGCGACTGGCGCGCTCGGCGGCGCCACCTACGAGTTCGAGCCGGAAGCCGAGGACATTCTTCACGACCTCCTGCCGCGCAATATCGCCGTTCAGATCTTCCGCGCGCTTCTGGAAAACTCGGCCTCGTTCTACGGCGCGCAGATGTCGGCCATGGATAACGCCACGCGCAACGCCGGCGACATGATCCGCCGGCAGACGCTGTTCTACAACCGCACCCGCCAGGCGATGATCACCAAGGAGCTGATCGAGATCATCTCCGGCGCCGAGGCGCTCTAATCACAATTTTCCAACCAGGAACTGACCATGTCGAACATAGTCGGACGCATCACTCAGGTCATCGGCCCCGTGGTCGACGTGCATTTCGAGGATCACCTGCCGGCGATCCTCAACGCGCTCGAGACCAAGAACCAGGGTCACCGGCTGATCCTTGAAGTCGCCCAGCATCTCGGCGAGTCGACGGTGCGGGCGGTGGCCATGGACACCAGCGAAGGGCTGGTGCGCGGCCAGGAGGTGACCGACACTGGCCAACCGATCGCGGTGCCGGTCGGCGACGGCACGCTCGGGCGCATCATGAATGTCGTCGGCGACGCGGTCGATGAGGCTGGCGCGATCCCTCATAAGGAGGTGCGCGCCATTCACCAGGAAGCGCCGGCCTACACCGAGCAGTCGACCGAAGCTGCAATCCTGGTCACCGGCATCAAGGTCGTCGACCTGCTTGCTCCCTATTCCAAGGGTGGCAAGGTCGGGCTGTTCGGCGGCGCCGGCGTCGGCAAGACCGTGATCATCATGGAGCTGATCAACAACATCGCCAAGGCGCACGGCGGCTATTCGGTGTTCGCCGGCGTCGGCGAACGCACCCGCGAAGGCAACGACCTCTACCACGAGATGATCGAATCCGGCGTCAACAAGGACCCGACGAAGGGCAGCGTCGAAGGCTCCAAATGCGCGCTGGTCTACGGCCAGATGAACGAGCCGCCGGGCGCCCGCGCCCGCGTCGGCCTCACCGGCCTGACCGTTGCCGAATATTTCCGCGACCAGGGCCAGGACGTGCTGTTCTTCGTCGACAACATCTTCCGCTTCACCCAGGCGGGGTCGGAAGTCTCGGCGCTGCTCGGCCGCATTCCCTCGGCGGTCGGCTATCAGCCGACGCTCGCGACCGACATGGGGGCGCTGCAGGAGCGCATCACCACGACGACCAAGGGATCGGTGACTTCGGTGCAGGCGATCTACGTGCCGGCCGACGACCTGACCGACCCGGCGCCCGCGACCTCCTTCGCGCATCTCGACGCCACCACGGTGCTGTCGCGCTCGATCGCCGAGAAGGGCATCTATCCGGCGGTCGACCCGCTCGACTCGACCTCGCGCATGCTCGATCCCCGCGTTGTCGGCGAGGAGCACTACGAGGTAGCGCGGCGCGTGCAGCAGATCCTGCAGCGCTACAAATCGCTGCAGGACATCATCGCCATCCTCGGCATGGACGAGCTTTCCGAGGAGGACAAGCTCACTGTGGCGCGAGCGCGGAAGATCGAACGCTTCCTGTCGCAGCCGTTCCACGTCGCCGAAGTGTTCACCGGATCGCCCGGCGTTTTTGTCGAACTGGCCGACACCATTCGCGGCTTTAAGGGCTTGTGCGAAGGCAAATACGATCACCTGCCCGAGGCGTCGTTCTACATGGTTGGCACCATCGAGCAGGCCGTCGAGCGCGGCAAGAAGCTTGCTGAGGCGGCGTGAAAATAGCGAATTAGCGAATGGTGAAATAGCGAATTGGGGAAAAGACGATTGGCGATCTGCTTTTCGCCAGCGCTCCATTTGCTATTCGCCAGTCGCATCTAGATCGGGCTGAGAACTCATCCAATGGCCGCACTTCATTTCGATTTTGTCTCGCCTGAACGCGTGCTGTTCTCGGGCGACGTGGATCAGGTCGACCTGCCGGGCAGCGAGGGCGACATGGGCATTCTTGCCGGCCATGCGCCGCTGGTGACCACGCTGCGACCGGGCATCATCACCATCTTTCGCGGCGGAGCGCGCGAGCCGATCGTCATCAGCGGCGGGTTCGCCGAGGTCGGTCCCGGCGGCCTCACCGTGCTCGCCGACACCGCCTCGCCGCTCGATAGCTTCGATGTCACGATGCTCGCCACCGAGATCAAGGACGCCGAAGAAGACGCGGCCGACGCAACCGACCCCGACAAGCGCGACCGGATTGCGCGCCGTGTCGATCAGTTGAAGGCGCTGCAGGCGGCGCTCGCAGCGCGGGGAACTTCGCCGCACTGAACATCGTCGATTGCCCTGATTGGACCCGGCGCTCTCACCCGCTCGTTCCCGCGAAAGCGTGTTCGCGGGAGGAGGAGAAGACGGGTCACCCGATCGGTCCCGGCGGACGCTCAGACGAATTTCGCGAACTCGGCGGCCACGCGCTCATAGACCTTGCGCTTGAACGGAACGACCAGGTCCGGGAGGTTTTGCAGCT
>Ga0070671_100002909_pt1 | contig 13314 bp, 12 predicted proteins | sample KBSS73metaG_FD_65341 | JGI IMG/M metagenome (GOLD analysis project Ga0070671, IMG submission 65341) | Switchgrass rhizosphere microbial communities from Kellogg Biological Station, Michigan, USA - KBS S7-3 metaG | ecosystem: Host-associated > Plants > Roots > Rhizosphere > Soil ...
GGTGCATCGCCTCGGTGCCGTAGGTGAGCACCGTCGGCGCGCCCATGCCGATGCCGATCGGGTTCACCTGGAGGTCGTGGTAGGGCACGCCGGCGTCGCGCAGCGCCTCGTCGACGATCGCCTGCTGGCTGCGGCGGGCGCCGAGGCCACCTTTGCCCTCGGGGTAGTAGACCCAGGCGAGGCCGGCGTCGAACTGGGCCCCCCGGAACGCGAACTGGTCCTTGGGGTCAGCCACGTCGAGCAGCTGCTTGACGCGGTTGGCGACTTCCTGATCCGTGAGCTCCATGCCGGTCCTCTCCACATTTGTATGGTGCCATACAGTGTGGAACACTGCGAACATGACTGACGTCGTGATCGTCGAAGCCGTCCGCACGCCGTTCGGGCGGCGCAACGGGGGCCTGTCATCGGTGCACTCGCTCGACCTGCTCGGCGCCGTGCAGCGGGCTGTCTTCGAGCGATCGGGTGTCGATCCCTCGATCGTCGGCCAGGTGATCGGCGGGTGCGTCGGCCAGGTCGGGATGCAGGCGATGAACGTCGCCCGGGGCGCGTGGCTCACCGCCGGGCTGCCGCTCGAGGTGCCGGCTACCACGGTCGACACCCAGTGCGGTTCGTCGCAGCAGGCCGGCAACCTGGCGTACGCGCTCATCGCCTCGGGCGTGGTCGATGTCGCCCTCGCCTGCGGCGTGGAGAGCATGAGCCAGGTGCCGATGGGTTCGTCGATCCCGAAGGACCCGAACGTCGGCAAGCCGGTGAACAAGCACTACTGGGAGCACTACGAGTACACGTCGCAGTTCGAAGGCGCGGAGCGCATCGCCGAGAAGTGGGGCATCACCCGCGACGACGCCGACGCGTTCGGCAAGGAGTCGCAGGACCGGGCCGCGACCGCGTGGGCCGAGGATCGCTACGGCACCCAGATCGTGCCGATCGACGCGGTGACGCGCGACGAAGGCCTGCGGACCACCACGCTCGAGGGCCTCGCCGCGCTGAAGCCGACGGGCCGCCCCGACGGCGTCCACACCGCGGGCACGTCGTCGCAGATCGTCGACGGCGCGTCGGCGGTCCTACTGATGACGCGCGACAAGGCCACGGCGCTGGGGCTCACGCCGCTCGCCACGGTCGTCGACGTCACGCTCGTCGGGTGCGACCCGGTGCTCATGCTCGAAGGGCCCATCCCGGCCACGCGGAAGCTGCTCGCCGACAACGACCTCGCCATGGCCGACATCGACGTCGTCGAGATCAACGAGGCGTTCGCGTCCGTGGTCCTCGCGTGGGAGCAGGAGCTCAAGGCCGACATCAGCACCGTCAACCCCAACGGCGGCGCCATCGCCATCGGCCACCCGCTCGGCGCGACCGGCACGGCCCTCATCACCAAGGCGGTGCACGAGCTGATCCGCACCGACGGGGAGCACGCCATCGTCACGATGTGCTGCGGCGGCGGGCTCGGGACGGGCACCCTGCTCCGCCGGGGCTGAGCCATGGCGACCGCCGAGCACGAGCTCGACGCACCGCCGTGGCAGCGCGTCGAGTCGACGTTGATGGCGACCTCGCGGGCCATCCGCCGCGCCTACGACGCGCACCTCGCGCCGCTCGGGCTGAACCTGAGCGAGGCGAGCCTCCTCGCGTTCGTCGGGGAGCACGGGCCGGTGAGCCAGACCCAGCTGGCCGAGAGGCTCGGCATGAACCGGGCGTCGACCGGTGCGGTCGTCGACGCCGTGCTCGCCCGCGGCCTGGTGGGGCGCGATCCGAGCCCGACCGACCGACGCGTGTGGCTGGTGCGCATCACCGATGACGGGCGGGCCCTCGCCGCCCAGGTGGCCATCGTCGACGGCGCCCTGCGGGAGCAGCTGCGGGCGGGGCTCAGCCGGGCGGAGCGCCAGCAGCTGGCCCGGACCCTCCTGCGGCTCCAGTCCAACCTCGCGGTGGTTCTGGAAAGCCCGGGTACTCGCTAGCTGAGTGCACTGAACTAACGCGTTGCGCTAGCATGGCTCCAACCGCAAGGGGGAAGCCATGACCGAACCGAAGCTCTGGGCGCACTCGGGTGACTCGCACATCCTCGAGCCCGACGACCTCTGGTCGCAGATCCTGCCGGCCGACCTCGCGGCGCGCATGCCCCGCACCGAGCAGATCAGCGAGAACGAAGAGCGCGTCACCGTCGACGGCAAGAGCTTCACCCGGGCGCTGCCGAAGGTCTTCACCAAGAAGGGCGCCGACGGGCTCACCATCGCCGAGGCCAGCAGCCGCCCGCCGGGTGCCCGCGACGTCAAGGCCCGTCTGGCCGACCTCGACGACGAAGGCATCTGGGCCGAGGTCGTCTACGCGTCGATCGGCCTGTGGTGCAGCCTCATCGAGGACCGTAAGCTCATCTGCGCGGCGGCCCACGCCGAGAACGAGTGGCTCGCCTCCGAGGTGATGGGGGTGGCGCCCGACCGGCTCGTGCCGTCGGCGCTGATGCCGCTGCTCGACGTCGACGACGCCGTCGCCGAGGTGCACCACGCCGCCTCGCTCGGCCTCAAGATCTTCAGCGTGCCCACCGGCGTGGCGCCCGGCCTGCGCGACTGGAACCACGACTACTGGGAGCCGCTGTGGGCGGCATCCGAGGAAGCGGGCATGGTCGTCGGCTTCCACATCGGCACCGACGGGCTCGACCAGGTCGTGCACGGCGGACCCGGCGGCGCCATCCTCAACCTGCTGGAGACGTCGTACGGCGGCCAGCGCGCCGCGGCGAAGCTCGTCTCCGGCGGTGCCCTCGACCGGCACCCCGACCTCAAGGTGCTCGTGTCGGAAGGCGGCGCCACGTGGGTGCCGTTCGTCGGTGACCGCCTCAACGAGGGCTACCGCCAGCACGCCGCGTTCGTGCGACCGCAGCTGTCGAAGCTGCCGAAGGAGATCCTCTACCGCCAGGTGTACGCGTCGTTCCAGCACGACGAGTCGGCGCCGGCGGCGCTGTGGGCCATGGGCTACACGAACGTGATGTGGGGCAGCGACTACCCCCACCTCGAAGGCACCTACGGCCACACGCAGAAGACGTTGCACGAGCTGTTCGACGACGTCGCTCCCGAGGTGCGCGAGCGCATCACCCGGGGCGCGTTCGAGGAGCTGTTCCCGCACGTGTCGTCGCCGCCTGCCTCGTGAGCGACCTGCTCGAGGGGATCCGGGTCGTCGAATCGGCCACGCTGTTCAACGGCGACACGCTCGGCACGATCCTCGGCGACCTCGGCGCCGACGTCATCAAGGTCGAGAGCCCGTTCCAGGGCGACTACCTGCGGTGGTTCCTCGGCCAGATCACGCCGGGGAACAGCCCCGCTCACGTGCAGGTCAACAAGAACAAGCGCAGCGTGGCGATCGACCTGCGCACGCCCGAGGGTCTCGACGTCTTCTGGAAGCTGCTCGACACGGCCGACGTGTTCGTCGACGGCAACGCGTCGGACGCGTGCGCCAAGCTCGGCATCGGCTACGAGCACCAGCGGCTGCGCAAGCCCGACATCATCTACTGCCAGTACAGCGGCTTCGGGTCCGAAGGTCCGTACGCGGCGATCCCGACGCACGGCCAGATGATGAACGCGCTGGCGGGCGCGCTGCTGCAACCCGCCGACGCACCGATGGGCGGTACGGCCAGCGGTGGGGAAGGCACGGCTGCCGGCGCCGTCCACGCTGCGCTCCACGTGTCCGCCGCGCTGACGTACCGCCACCGCACCGGCGAGGGCTGCTTCATCGACGTCGCCGGCGTCGACGGCGTGATCGCGCAGTCGTGGATCGCGTCGACGTACGCGCTGAACGACGATCGCATCACCGACCGCTCGTCGTTGCCCGGCGGCGCGATGGGCGCGAAGTACGCGCACTACGAGACCAAGGACGGCTTCGGCGTGCTGTTCTGCTGCATCGAGCCGAAGTTCTGGGCCAACTTCTGCCGCGCGGTCGAACGGGACGACCTGATCGAGTCGCATCGCGAGGGCGCGGTCGACTTCGGTGACCCCACCGACGATCTCGGCGCCGAGATCCAGCGCATCATCGGCGCACGCGACCTCGCTGACTGGATGGTGCTGGCGGCCGAGCGCGACATCCCGATGGGCCCGTCGTACCGCGGTCTCGCGGAGGCCGTCGACGACGCCCACCTGCGCACGCGCGGCGTGATCCACGAGCAGGACCACCCGACGCTCGGGCGGTTCACGTACATCGGCGAGGCGGGCAAGGTCGCCGGCCAGCCCTACCGGGTGCGGTACCCGGCGCCGGCGTTGGGCGAGCACACCGACGAGATCCTGAAGGAGCTAGGCGCATGACGACCGAGACGGTGGCGATGAAGATCGGCTCGCGCTGGGCGAGTGCCGTGTGCGAGACCGAGGTGATCGTGGTGGCGGCACCGACGGTCGAGATCACGCTCGAATGCGGCGGTCACCCGATGGTGGCGAAGGGCGAGGACGCGCCGGGGGGCCTCGAGGTCGATGCTGCGCACGGCACCGGCACGGTGATCGGCAAGCGCTACGAGGACCCGGCGAGCGGGCTCGAGGTGCTGTGCACGAAGGCAGGGGATGGTTCGTTGTCCGTGGGGGGCACACCGCTGGCGCTCAAGGCGCCCAAGCAGCTGCCTTCCTCCGACTGAGGGGGCTTCATGATTCCGATCTTCAGCGTCGACGACCACGTCGTCGAGCCGGCTGACGTGTGGACGAGCCGCGTGCCGGCGAAGTTCCGCGACCGCGCTCCGCACGTCGTCGAGGATGGTGGGCGGGAGTACTGGCAGTACGAGGACACCCGCATCCTGACCATGGGGCTCAACGCGGTGGCCGGCAAACCGCGCGAGTCGTGGAGCATGGAGCCGACGCGCTTCGCCGACATGATCCCGGGTTGCTACGACCCGGCCGAGCGCGCGCGCGACCTGTTGACCCAGGGCGTGCTGGCATCGGTCAGCTTCCCGACGCTGCCGCGCTTCGGCGGATTGCTGTTCAACGGCTTCGCCGACAAGGAGCTGGCCCACGCGTGCGTCATGGCGTGGAACGACTTCATCCTCGACGAGTGGTGCCCCGGTGGTCCCGACGGCCTGTTCGTGCCGATGGTGATCACGTCGGTGTGGGACCCCGAGCTCGGTGCCACGGAGATCCGTCGCTGCATCGACAAGGGCGCCAAGGCGCTGTGCTTCACCGAGAACCCGATCCCCGAGGGGCTGCCGAGCTTCCACGACCCCGAGCACTGGAACCCGATCTGGCGGGTGTGCGAGGAGGCGGGGCTGCCCGTGTGCATGCACATCGGTTCGTCGGGGTGGGTCCCGATGATCGACCCGGCGGCACCGTTCAGCGCCACCATCGCCGGGGCGACGGCGGGCGGCATGTTGGCGTGCGTCAACCTGCTGCTGTCCGGCGTGTGCGAGCGGTTCCCCGAGATCAAGGTGGTGTGGTCGGAAGCGGGCATCGGGTGGATCCCCTCGACCCTCGAGCGTTGCGATCGCCAGATCGAGCGGCACCAGCACTGGGCGGGCAAGCCCGAGGCGCTCACGCCGTCCGAGCTGTTCCGGCGGAACATGTGGTCGTGCATGGTCGAGGAGCCGCAGGGCCTGCAGCTGTGGGAGTGGATCGGTGAGGACAAGATCCTGGCCGAGACCGACTACCCGCACGCCGACACGCCGTTCCCGCACACGCAGAAGGCGTACGCCGAGGTGTTCGCCGGCATCCCCGAGCGCGTGGTCGAGAAGGTGAGCCACGGCAACGCCGAGCGGCTGTTCGACTGGACGATGGCCGACGCATCGTTGGCCCGGCCCGACGAGTCGTGGTCGGCGCCCACCGACTACCAGCCCCGGTTCACGATCGAGCACGGCGAGGCGCCGGTCGGTCGGGCCGATCGCTGCAACGCCATGGTGCAGAAGGGTGCGCTGATCGAGGCGTGCGGCGCCGCCCTCGAGGGCGGCCGATGCCCCGAAGGTCACCATGGCTGAGCCGACCGCGGCGTCGCTGCAGGTCGATCCTGCGCTCGAAGCCGAGTTCGCCAAGGCGATCGACTACTCGCTGACCGACGAGGACCTCGAGCGGGCCAAGCTGCTGCTCGGCATCGACGTGGCCTCGAAGTACCGCGAGCTGTACTCGGTGGCGACGCCCGATGCGATGCGCAACTGGGCGCTCGGCGTCGGCGACGACAACCCGCTCTACACCGACGAGGAGTACGGGCCGCGCACGCGGTGGGGCACGCAGATCGCCCACGCCACGATGGCCGGTCACATCAAGACGCCGATGCTCGGTGATCCGATGCCGGCCGAGGTGAAGGCGCAGACCAAGGGGTTGTTCCGCGGCGTGCACGTGTTCGTGTCGGGCGGGACGTGGGACTGGTACCGGCCGATCCATCCCGGGGATCGCATCTACTCCTTCGACGGCGAGGAGAGCCTCGACATCAAGGCGTCCGAGTTCGCCGGCCGGTCCGCCATCCAGGTGCGCCGCGACGTGGCGGTGAACCAGCGCGGCGAGGTCGTCGGCGTCTACCGGATCCTGCGCATCCTCACCGAGCGCAAGACGGCGCGCGAGCGGGGCAAGAACGCCGCGATCGAGCCGGCGCACTACACCGACGAGGACTACGAGCGCATCGACGCCGTGTACGAGCAGGAGCGCCCGCTCGGCGCCGACAAGCGGTGGTGGGAGGACGTCAACGTCGGCGACCAGCTGCCGCCGATGGTGAAGGGCCCGCTCACCGTCACCGACATCATCGCCTTCCATGCCGGCGGCTACGGGTTCGTGCCGTACGGGCTGCGGTCGGGGCGGGTCGGCTACCAGAACCGCAAGCGCATCGCGCCGTTCTACGTGAAGAACGAGCAGGGCGTGTGGGACGTGGCCCAGCGGCTGCACTGGGATTCGAGCTGGGCGAAGGCGATCGGCAACCCGATGGCCTACGACTACGGGGTCCTGCGCCAGTGCTGGTTCTTCCATCACCTGTCCGACTGGGCCGGCGACGACGCCGTGATCGAGCGGCTCGAGGACTCGATCCGCAAGTTCAACTACATGGGCGACACGCAGTTCCTCGCCGGTGAGGTCACCGACAAGCGCGACGTCGACGGCCGCTGCGTCGTCGACCTGCGCCTCACGATGACGAACCAGCGCGGCGTCGAGACGGCGTACGCCAACGCGACCGTCGGCCTGCCGTCGCGCACGTCGGGTCTGCCGATGTTCCCCACCGTCCCGGCGGACCTGGCGCGGCAAGCGGCAACGATGTTCGCGCGCCACAACGAGCTGAAGGCGGCGCGCTCGCAGTAGCACTGGCTCGCGCGAACGTGGGGGGATGACCCGCTTCGCCGAGGTTGCCGCCGCGCATGCCGCGGCGACGGCGACGACGAAGCGGACGGCGAAGGTCAGCACGTTCGCCGAGCTGCTCGCCGCGCTCGAGCCGAACGAGGTGCCGATCGCGGTCGGCATCCTGTCGGGCCGGCCGCGGCAGGGACGGATCGGCATCGGCTGGCGCACGGTCGCGGGACTCGAGGTGGCGCCCGCCACCGAAGCGACGCTCGAGGTGCGCGAGGTCGACTCGGCGCTCAGCCGGCTCGCCGCGACGAGCGGCGCCGGGTCGGTGGCCGACCGTCAGGCGCAGCTCGTCGATCTGTTCGGCCGGGCCACCGCACCCGAGGCGGCGCTGCTCGGGCGGCTGCTGGTCGGGGAGCTCCGCCAGGGCGCCCTCGAGGCGCTCGTCGCCGAGGCCGTCGCCAAGGCGAACGGGCTCCGCGTCGCCCTCGTCCGCCGAGCCGCCATGCTCGCCGGCGACCTCGCGGCGGTGGCCGAGCTGGCTCGCACGGGCGGCGCCGATGCGCTCGCGGCCATCGGCTTGACCGTCGGCCGGCCCGTGCTGCCCATGCTGGCGGCCACGGCGACCGACGTGGAGGACGCGCTGTCGCTCACGGGCGAGGCGTCGGTGGAGTGGAAGCTCGACGGGGCGCGGGTGCAGGCCCACCGCCGCGGCGACGTCGTGCGCCTGTGGACCCGCAACCTCAACGAGATCACCGATCGCCTCCCCGGCATCGTCGAACTGGTCCGCTCGTTCCCGGCGACCGCACTGGTGCTCGACGGCGAAGCCATCGGCGTGCCGGAGGACGAGGCGGAGGGTGACCGGCCACAGGCGTTCCAGGACACGATGTCGAGCCTCGGCCAACGGTCGGGCGACGCCGGTGCAGGGCTCGTCGCCCGCTTCTTCGACGTCCTGCACGTGGACGGCGAGGACCTGCTCGACCGCCCGCTCGAGGAACGGCAAGTCGTGCTCGACCGCGTGTGCGGCGCGGCGGCCATCCCGCGCCTCGTCACCGCCGACGTCGATGCGGCGCGGGCGTTCGCCGACGACGCTCTGGCGCGTGGTCATGAGGGCGTGATGGTGAAGGCCATCGGGTCGCGCTACGAGGCCGGTCGCCGGGGCGGGTCGTGGCGCAAGGTGAAGCCCGTGCGCACGCTCGACCTCGTCGTGCTCGCGGTGGAGTGGGGGAGCGGGCGCCGGCAGGGGTGGTTGTCGAACATCTGGCTCGGCGCCCGGGCCACCGAGCCCGACAACGGGTTCGTGATGGTCGGCAAGACGTTCAAGGGCATGACCGACGAGCTGCTGGCCTGGCAGACCCGGCAGTTCCTCGCCCGGGAGGTCCGGCGCGAGGGCCACGTGGTGCACGTCCGGCCCGAGCTCGTGGTCGAGATCGCCCTCGACGGCGTGCAGCGCTCGACCCGCTATCCCGGCGGCGTCGCCCTCCGCTTCGCCCGCGTGAAGCGCTACCGCGACGACAAGGACCCCGCCGACGCCGACGACATCGAGACGGTGCGATCGCTGCTCGGCCCGTAGCGCCCCCGCACCGCCGAACTGGCGACGAATTCGACACATCTTTGTGTCGAAATCGTCGCCAGTTCGGCTCCAGGGTGGTCAGCAGTCGATGGTGCGGGCGTAGACCAGCGTCGTGATCGTGGCGGTCGCGGTGTCGGTGAGGAGCACCTCGACGGTGTCGTCGTTCACCAGGCGGCAGGCGGAGCGCACCGGCCCCCGCTCGGCGCGGGCGAGGTAGCGGATGTCCAGATCGATGACGGCGACGGGTCGATGGTGACGGGCCGAGAGCATGTCCTCGACGGCGGCTTCGGCGACGAGCGCGACCATCGCGCCCTGCAACGTGCCGTTGGGGTTGCGGACCGCCGACGTGACCGCCAGCTCCACGACGCCTGCCGCCGCGTCGAGGACCTCGACGCCGGCCTCCTCACGCAGTGGGCTCGTGATCGTGGGTTCGCGTCCGAAGAGGTCGACCACGAGCTCGGGCGTGACGAACGGCTTGGGCGGGTCGGTGTCCTTGCGCGGGATGGTGGCGAAGCCCGCCGCGCCCGTTGCCACCAGCGCGCCGTCCGGCGCGATGAGCTCGACCAGCAGCGTGGCCGACCGCCGGCCGCGCCGCACCACGGTGGCGGTGGCGCTGACCCGCTCGGGCGCGGGCACGGGGCGTGACCGCACCGACAAATCCGTTGTCAAGGTCCACACCTCGCGGTCGTCGTCGACCGAGATGCCGGCGACGGCGTCGACCACGTACGCGAGCACGCTGGCGCGCACGAGGCCGTGGTGCATCGTCTCCGGCTGCGGCACCAGATCGAGCCTGAACCGACCGTCGTCCATGCGTGCCGTCACCCCGAGGCGGCCCGGCACGGAGCCACCGGACATGGTGAGGTCGGTCATGGGCGGGAGAGCGTAGGCCGCGGCGTGGAGATCGGTGTCAGCGCCAGCGCCACTCCGCGTCGCGCTTCTCGGTGAAGGCGGCGCGGGCTTCGGCGGCATCGTCGAACCCGAGGAGACGAGCGGTGTAGTCCTGTTCCGTGCGGTAGGCCTCCTTGAGGGGGAGGTCCTCGACGCGGTTCATCGACTCCTTGGCCAGCCGCAGCGCGATCGGGCTCTTGGCCGCGAGCACATCGGCCAGCGCGCGCGCCGTCGCCAGGACCTCGGCCCGCGGCACGACGGCGCGTATGGCACCGATGCGGTGCAGCTCGGCGGCAGGTACGCGCTCGCCGGTGAAGAACATCTCGCGTGCCTTGTGCCGGCCGACGAGGAGCGACAGGTGCGAGCTCGCACCGAGCAGGCCGACGTTGATCTCCGGCGTGCCGAACGTCGCTTCCTCGGCGGCGACGATCATGTCGCAGCACGCCACGAACGCCAGGCCGGCGCCGAGCGCAGGACCGTTCACTGCCGCGATGACCGGGACGGCGCAATCGGTGATGGCCCACATGGCGTCGCGGGCGACGCGAGCCGGGTCGGTGACGAGCGTGGCCGGCACCTCGTCGGACCGGTCGACTCCTCCTGCCGTGTCGAGGTCGACGCCGGCCATGAACGCCCGCTCGCCGGCGGCCGTGAAGATGGCGACACGCACGTCGCGGTCGTCGTCGAACGACCGGAACGCGTCGCGGATCTCGGCGAGCGTGGCTCTGGTGACGGCGTTGACCGGCGGCCGATCGAGGGTGACCGTGACGACGTGGCCGTCACGCTCGATGCGCAGGTCGCTCATCTCCTCACCGGCCCCGGTACTCGGGCGGGCGCCGGTCCTTGAAGGCGCGCAGCCCTTCCTTGAAGTCGTCGCTGCGGATGGCGAGCTCCTCGTACATGCCTTCGTTCTGCAGCGCGGCGGTGAGCCCGACTTCGAGGTTGCGGTGCACGAGCGTCTTGGTGAGCCCCCACGCGAGCGTGGCCGATGCCGCCAGCTCGGCCACGATGGCATCGAGCGCATCGTCGAGGTCGGCGTCGGCCACGCACTCCGACACGAGGCCCCATGCGGCGGCCTTCTCGCCGTCGATGGCCTTCGCGCGCAGGAGCATCTCCTTGGCGCGGGCGAGGCCGATCAGGCGGGGGAGCAGGTAGGTGCTGCCGCTGTCGGGCGTGAAGCCCTTGGCGACGAACGGCACCCAGAAGTTGGCGGTCGACGACGCGACCACGACGTCGGCGCTGAGGGCGAGCGTGTTGCCGATGCCCGCCGCCCACCCGCGCACACCGGCGACAACAGGAAGCTGCGCCTCGTCGAGGGCACGGATCATGTGGTGCACGCCATGGCGGAAGCTGCGCTGCATGTGCCCGGTGCGAGGGCGTTCGCCGTCGCGCGTGCTACCGCCCAGGTCGAACCCGGAGCAGAAGTCGTCGCCGGTAGCGCGCAGCACGATCACGCGCGTGTCGTCGCCGGCGTCGGCACCCTCGACGGCGGCGATGATGCCGTCGACGATCTCCATCGTGAGCGCGTTCTTGCGCTCGGGCCGGTTGAGCGTGAGCGTGAGCACGCCGGCGTCATCGCTGACGAGCAGATCGTCGCTCATGACGCGATCCGGTCGCGGTGCCACGCCGAGGTGCCGAACAGGGCCTGGTCGAGTCGGGCCCGCTCGAGGAACCGGTGCATGTCGTGCTCCCAGGTGAACCCGATGCCGCCGTGCACGGCGATGCCGAGCGAGGCGACATCGACGTAGGCGTCGGCGGCGTGGGCCTTGGCGATCGAGGACCAGCGCGTCGGATGGCCCGGCTCGCCGGCGATCTCGCGCACCGCGGTGTCGGCGGCCACCTTGGTCGTCTCCACGGCGACGAACATGTTGGCGCAGTGGTGCTTGACCGCCTGGAACGAGCCGATCGGCCGGCCGAACTGCATGCGCTGCTTGGCGTACTCGACGGTGATCTCCATGGCGCGGCGCGCGCCGCCGTGGCTGTCGAGGGCGAGCGCGACGGCGGCGCGCTCGCGGAGCCACGCGATGAGTGCGGCGTCGCCGAACCCCTCGCCGAGCTCGTCGACTCGCACCTCGGCCAACCGACGGGTCACGTCGTAGGTGGGCACGGCCGTGACGGTCACCGTCGCGAGGTGCATGCGGTCGTCGGCGACGACGAGCACGGCGTCGGCGTCGACCGCGTCGAGCACGTAGGGGTCGAGCGCGACCGCGACGCGCTTCTCGCCCGACGCGATCGCCGGCAGCCACTCGTCGCCGAACGGCGAGAACCGCAGTGCCGCGGCGCCGAGCACCACCGACGACACGAAGGGGATCGACGCGAGGCCGCGCCCGAGCTCGTCGAGCACGGGCGCCAGGAGGTCGAACCCCATGCCGCTGCCGCCGTGCGCCTCGGGGATCTCGAGGCCCAGCCAGCCCAGCTCGGCCGCCGTCTTCCAGAGCTCGTCGCCCGACCGCTCGGCCACGACCTCGCGCACCACCCCGCGCAGCTCCTCGGCGAGCTCGTTCACGGCGTCCTCTCGATCGTTCGGGTGGTCATGCCGGCTCCCGGGGGAGACCGAGCACGCGCTCGCCGATCAGGTTGCGTTGGATCTCGCTGGTGCCGCCCCCGATGGCGAGGCCGAACGCCTGCAGGTGCTCGAGCATCCAGGTGCCGCCGCGCTCGGCGTCCGGCGGCAGGGCACTACCGATCTGCTCGTCGAGCCCGCCGGCCTCGACCATGTGACCGGTCAGCCGGCTCAGGAGCTCGGTGTAGTACAGCTTCACGATCGACGCCTCGGCCTCCTTCGCCAGCACCTGGGCGTACAGCTCACCGAGGATCTCGATCTCGGCGTAGTCGGCGGCGATGGCCTGCCGGTGCACGTGACCTTCGGGGAGTGACGACACCGCCGCCAGCGCCTCCGCGGCGCGCCGGCGCAGCGCCTGGATGGCGGGCAGGAAGAACGGCCCCCGCTCGGTGGTGAGCGTCGTCTGCGAGATCGCCCAGCCATCGTTCTCGGCACCGACCCGGTTGGCGACGGGGATGCGCACCTCGTCGAGGAAGATCTCGCAGAACTCGGCGCTCCCGGTGATCTGCCGGAGGGGCCGAAGCTCGACGCCCGGGGTCGTGAGGTCGAGCAGGAAGTAGGAGATGCCCTTGCGCTTCGGTGCGTCGGGGTCGGTCCGTGCCAGCAGCAGGCACCAGTCGGCGTGCTCGGCGAAGCTCGACCACACCTTCTGGCCGGTCACGACGTAGTCGTCGCCGTCGCGCACCGCACGAGTCGACAACGCCGCCAGGTCGGACCCGGCATCCGGCTCGGAGAACCCCTGGCACCAGATCTCCTCGCCGCGGCGGATGCGCGGCAGGTGCGTGCGCTGCTCCTCGCTTCCGTGCCCGATGAGCGTGGCGCCGGCGTGGCTCAGCCCGATGCCGAACAGCGAGGTGCTGGGGGCATCGGCGACCGTCTCCTCCTCGTACATCACGAGCTGTTCCGCCAACGTGGCGCCCATGCCGCCGTGCTCGACGGGCCACGCCGGTGCGGACCATCCGCCGTCGTCGCGCTCAGCCATCCACCACCGGCCGAACGCCACCGCCGCGCGCCGGTCGCCCTCGACGCGGTCGCGCCAGCCGACCGGCACGTGGCTCGCGAGCCACTGCCGGTATCGCGCGCGGAAC
>Ga0070671_100002914_pt1 | contig 13299 bp, 10 predicted proteins | sample KBSS73metaG_FD_65341 | JGI IMG/M metagenome (GOLD analysis project Ga0070671, IMG submission 65341) | Switchgrass rhizosphere microbial communities from Kellogg Biological Station, Michigan, USA - KBS S7-3 metaG | ecosystem: Host-associated > Plants > Roots > Rhizosphere > Soil ...
GATCTCCCGCCGCTCGTGATCGACGACGCGTGGGTGCAGCGGGTGCGCAACGAATTGCCGGAGCTCCCCGACGCGATGCGCGCGCGGCTCGTCGCCGAGCACGGCGTCACCGATTACGACGCGCAGCAGCTGACCGCGTCGCGCGCGCTCGCCGATTACTACGAAGCCGCGTGCGCCGCGCTGCCCGCGGCGGACGCTGCCGCGCACAAGCTCGTCGCGAACTGGGTGCTGGGCGAGTTCGCGGCGGCGCTCAATCGCTCCGACATTGCCGTGGCCGAAGCGTCCGTGCCGCCTGCGCGCCTGGTCGCGCTGCTGCGGCGCGTCGCCGACGGCACGCTGTCGGGCAAGATGGCGAAGGAGGTTTTCGACGAGCTCTGGTCGACGCCGCAAGCCACCGTCGATGCGATCGTCGACCGCCGCGGCCTGCGGCAGATTTCCGACACCGGCGCGCTCGAGAAGCTCGTCGACGAAGCGATGGCCGCCAACCCCGCGGTCGTCGCGGAATTCCGCAGCGGCAAGGAAAAGGCGTTCAATTCGCTCGTCGGCCAGGTGATGAAGGCCTCGAAGGGCAAGGCAAATCCCGCGCAGGTCAGCGCGATCCTGAAGCGCAAGCTTTAGGGCGTGACAGCGGGCGCGGCCCGCGAGGCGGCGCAGGGTCCGCTTGAAGCGCTCGCCGCACGGCGCCGAAGCGCTTCCGGTACTGGCCCGGCGTCAGGTCGACCTTGCGGCGGAAGAGTCGCGCGAAGAACCCCGCGTCCTCGTAGCCGACTTCGTTGGCGATCGCCTCGATCGACGCGCTCGTCGTCTCAAGCATCTGCTTCGCCTCCTCGAGCCTCATCGTATGCACGTACTCGAGCGGCGACATGCCGGTGGCTTGCTCGAAGCGCCGCTTGAACGATCGCTCCGGCAGCCCCGCGAGCCTCACCATGGCCGCGACCGGCGCCGGCTCGCAATAGTGATCGGCGATCCAGGCCTGGCAGCGCGCGATCAGCGCGTCGTCCACCTGGCGTGACCGCGCGAGCCGTGCGAACGGCTGCTGCCCCGTGTGATGCCAGTCGATCAGGTTGATCCGCGCGACCTGCATCGCGGCGTCGATGCTCGTGTAGCGCGCGATCACGTACAGCGCGAGATCGAGCCACGACGTTCCGCCGCCCGCCATGACCAGCCGCTGCCCCGCTCCCGTCGCGACGAGCGCGCGCTGCGGATGCACGCGCACGCGCGGATACCGATGCCTCATCACGTCGCAATACGCCCAATGGGTCGTCGCATCATGGCCGTCGAGCAGGCCGGCTTCCCCGAGCAGCATCGCGCCCGAGCAGGCGGTCGCCAGCGTGGCGCCGGCCGCGTAGCAATGCTGCAGCCAGGCGATGACCTCGTCGAAGCGGCCTTCGAGCGGCTCGCCGGGCGGCACCATGAGCTCGGGAACGCAGACGACGTCGGGCGTTCGACCGAAATCGAGCGGGCCGCCGGGATCGATCCGCACGCCGTTCGCCGCGATGAATGGCCCCGGCTGCGCCGCGACCACGCGGGCCGTCATCGGCGACGGACCCGGCCGGCCGTCGACGATGAGCCCCCAGTCCCGGCCCACGCAGTGGAACAGGTCGTGGAAGCCGTAGACCACCGAGGCGGTGGCCTCCGGGAACGCGAGGATCGCGACATCGACCTGTCGCTCCGGCTCGGACATGAACCTTCACTCCTTCGCCACGGCTTCGTGCGCGGCGGCAGGTGGCCGGAATGTCGGAAATGATGCCGAAATCACCCGTGCGCCGCGGACGCGGTGAGCCTACCGTGCGCACTGCCGCATTTCAATGCGAGCAGCCGCCGCGCGAACCGCTACCGCGGGCGCCGGCGGATCGGCCAACGAAAAGGAGCGCATCATGAGCAAGTACCGGCGGAAGCTCCCCCAGCTCGGGGACGCCCCATTCATTACCGACGGCGGCCTCGAGACGACGCTGATCTATCACGAAGGCGTCGATCTGCCGCTCTTCGCGGCGTTCGTGCTGCTCGACCGCCCCGAGCGGGAGGCGATTCTCGAGCGCTATTTCGCACGCTATGCGGAGATCGGCCGCGCGAACGGCACCGGCGTCGTGCTCGAGAGCGCGACCTGGCGCGCGAACCCCGATTGGGCGGCGAAGCTCGGCTACGATGCCGAGGCGCTCGCGCGCGTGCAGCGCAAGGCGATCGCGCAACTCGCAGGCATCCGCGAGCAATACGAAACGTCGCGCACGCCCATCGTCATCAGCGGCAATCTCGGGCCGCGCGGCGATGGCTATCGTCCCGACGCGCGAATGAGCGCGGCCGAGGCGCTTGCCTATCACGCGCCGCAAGTGCGGACGTTCGCAGGAACGGAAGCGGACATGGTGGCGGCCTTCACGATGAACTACGTGGAAGAGGCCATCGGGATCGCTGCCGCCGCGCAGGCGAACGGCATGCCCGTCGCGATCTCGTTCACGGTCGAAACCGACGGACGATTGCCGTCAGGCGAAGCGCTCGCCGACGCGATCGGTCGCACCGACGCCGCGACGGATTCGCACCCGGCGTACTACCTGATCAATTGCGCGCACCCGTCGCACTTCCGCGCCGTGCTCGACGAAGGCGGCGCCTGGCGGGACCGCATTCGCGGCATCCGCGCGAATGCCTCGAAGCGCAGCCATGCGGAGCTCGATGCCGCGACCGAAATCGACATCGGCGATATCGACGAGCTGGCGCGCGACTATCGTGTGCTGCAGACCGCGCTGCCGAGGCTCGCCGTCGTCGGCGGCTGCTGCGGCACGGACCACCGGCACGTCGAGGCGATCTGTCGGGCGCTTCTGTAGCCGTTGGCGCGGAACTTCTCAGTGCAGCGGCTTGAAGCGCGGCCGATGCGGCCGCGCGCCTTCCTCGCCGAGCCGCTTGCGCTTGTCGGCCTCGTATTCCTGGTAGTTGCCCTCGAAGAACACCCACTTCGAATTGTCCTCGGCGGCGAGGATGTGCGTCGCAATGCGGTCGAGGAACCAGCGATCGTGCGAGATGACGAGCGCACTGCCCGCGAATTCCGATAGCGCATCCTCGAGCGCACGCAGCGTCTCGACGTCCAGGTCGTTCGACGGCTCGTCGAGCAGCAGCACGTTGCCCCCTTTCAGCAGCGTCGCCGCGAGATGCAGGCGGCCGCGCTCGCCGCCGGAGAGCTGGCCGACGTTCTTCTGCTGGTCGGGACCCTTGAAGTTGAAGCGGCCGAGGTACGCGCGCGACGGCATCTCGAAACGGCCGACGGTCAGGATGTCGAGCCCGCCCGAAATCGCTTCCCACGCCGTCTTGTCGTTCGGCAGCGATTCGCGCGTCTGGTCGACGACGGCGAGCTGCGCCGTGTGGCCGATGATCACCTCGCCGCTGTCGGGCTTCTCGCGGCCGGCGATCATCCGAAAGAGCGTCGTTTTGCCGGCGCCGTTCGGGCCGATGACGCCGACGATCGCGCCCGCCGGGACCTTGAACGAGAGGTCGTCGATCAGCACGCGCTCGCCGTAGCCCTTGGTGACGTTGCGAAACTCGATCACCTCGTTGCCGAGGCGCTCCGCGACCGGAATGAAGATCTCCTGCGTCTCGTTGCGCTTCTGGTGCTCGTACGAGGAAAGCTTCTCGAACCGGGCGATGCGCGCCTTGGACTTGGCCTGGCGGCCCTTCGGATTCGTGCGCACCCATGCGAGCTCGCGCTGCATCGCCTTGATCCGCGCCGCCTCCTGCTTCGCTTCGCGCTCGAGCCGCTGCTCCTTCTGCTCGAGCCACGACGTGTAGTTGCCCTTCCAGGGAATGCCGTAGCCGCGGTCGAGCTCGAGAATCCACTCCGCGGCGTTGTCGAGGAAGTAGCGGTCGTGCGTGACTGCGATCACGGTGCCGGGAAACTTCTGCAGGAACTGCTCGAGCCACTCGACGCTTTCCGCATCGAGGTGGTTGGTCGGCTCGTCGAGCAGCAGCATGTCGGGCTTCGACAGCAGCAGGCGACAAAGCGCTACGCGCCGTTTCTCGCCGCCGGAGAGCTGGCCGATTTTCGCGTCCCACGGCGGCAGGCGCAGCGCGTCGGCGGCGATCTCCATCTGCACGTTCGAGTCGGCGCCGGCGCTTGCGATGATGGCTTCGAGCCTTGCCTGGTCGGCGGCCAGCGCATCGAAGTCGGCATCCGGCTCGGCGTATGCCGCGTACACCTCGTCGAGGCGCTTTTTCGCGTCGAGCACTTCGCCCATGCCCTCCTCGACGGCACTGCGCACCGTCGCGTCCGGATCGAGCCTGGGCTCCTGCGGCAGGAAACCCATTCGCAGGTCCGGCATCGGCACCGCCTCGCCTTCGAAGTCCTTGTCCTCGCCCGCCATGATCCGCAGCAGGCTCGATTTGCCGGCGCCGTTCAGCCCCAGCACGCCGATCTTGGCGCCGGGGAAGAACGACAGCGAAATGTCCTTGAGGATGACGCGCTTGGGCGGGACGATCTTGCCCACACGATTCATCGTGTAAACGTACTGAGCCATGGGGAATTGCTGCGGCGTGCGGCTTCCGGGAAACCGCGATTATCGCAGGCGGGACTTGCGCGGCCTTGGCCGCGGTAAATCGGGAACAAACTTCGGTGTCGGAGGTGCAACCTCCGACACCGGACCAACTACGGCTTGCCGTTCGTGAGCTGCAGCGCGGCGCCGCGAGCCGATGCGACGCGGGTTTCGTCGGCAACGACCACGGATCCGGTTTCGCTGCGCAGCTCGCGGAAGCGCGCCTTGTCCGATTCGTAGCGCGCGGCGACCGTGGCCGCTTCCTTCTTCTTCGTCGTGATGAACGTGTTCTGGCGCGCGACCTCGGAGTCGATGTTCTCGATCTCGCGCACGATCTCACCCGGAACCGGCCGCGGCGCGAACGTCGACTTCTTCGCATCGAGCTCGTCGCGGCGCTTCTGCATCTGCGCGATGAACGCCTGCGCGGATTCGATCTGACCGTCGATCGTCGCCACCGCCCGCGTCTTCGCGAGCTCGATCTCGTTTTCGTTCGTGTACGACTCCATCAGGGCGCGGTCGCGGCGCGAGGCCAGCACGCGATCGCGCTCTGCCTGCCGTATCTGCTGCTCTTCGCTGTCGTCCTTGGGCAGGCGCTGCGCCACCGGCTTCACCTGCTCGCGCTTGCGGACCGTGGTGCCGTCGCGGTTCAGCTCGGTACTCGCACGGTTCACCGCGTCGGGAGGCATCTTGTCGCTGTAATGGATGACACCGCGCTCGTCGGTCCACTTGTAGAGCGCCGCGCGGGCGCCCGGCGCCATTGCGAACAGCAAGCCGCTCGCGACGAGGAACGTGACCGCGGCGCGCACGGCGCGGTTGTCTCGGGCCGCGGCGTCGCGGCCGCAGGCATGCCCGGAAAGGGATGCAAGACGACTGGATTCCATGGCAGTGTTCTCGGTGGGCATCATTGGTACTCGAATGCTGTACGACAAGTTATGACACATGACGGCAGCGCATCCGCAGGCCTTTCACCGCGAATCGCAACCGGCACGCCCTGCCAGCGCCGGCTTCCTGCGCTCGGGCCGAACGTGTCGACCATGGCAAAGCACTTCGCGTGCCAACGGATAAACTCGTGTTTTCAAGCACAAAGCGATCACGTCGTTCACGACAACTCGTGCGCGCCGAGTATAGCGCGCGGTAAACTGCCGCGCTTTTTCGAGGGACCGCATGCGCATCATCACGCTCAACGTCAACGGCCTGCGCGCGGCCGAACGCAAGGGGTTCGCGCGGTGGCTTGCGCGCGCCGAGCCGTGGGACGTCGTGTGCCTGCAGGAAATCAAGTGCGCGAACGGTGACGTGCCGCGCTCGCTTCGCGCCCCGCGGAACGCGCACGCGTCGTTCCACCCGGCCGCGCGCAAGGGATATAGCGGAGTGGCGTTGTATGCCAAGGCGCCGCCGCGCGTCGCCACCGGTTTCGGCCACCCGGAATTCGACGTCGAAGGACGCTATTTGCAGGCGGACTTCGCGGATCTTTCCGTCATCAGCGTCTATCTGCCGTCGGGATCGAGCGGGCCGCATCGCCAGGCGTCCAAGTTTCGGTTTCTCGACGCGTTCGTGCCGCACCTCGACCGGCTGGTGCGGTCCGGCCGCGAGGTGATTCTGTGCGGCGACTGGAACATCGCGCACAAGCCGATCGATCTTCGCAACTGGCGCGGCAACCAGAAGAACTCCGGATTCCTGCCCGAGGAGCGCGCGTGGCTTTCGCGCGTGTTCGACGACATCGGCTTCGTCGATGTCTTCCGCCGCATCGACCCACGCCCCGATCAGTACACGTGGTGGTCGAATCGCGGGCAGGCATGGCAGAAGAATGTCGGCTGGCGCATCGACTACCAGGTCGCGACGCCCGGCATCGCCGCCACGGCGCGCGCGGCCTCGATCTACCGCAACCGGCGCTTCTCCGACCATGCGCCGCTGATCATCGACTACGACTTCGTGCTGCGGCCCTGATGCTGCGCATCGCGAACGTCGTTCTTTCGCGAGGCACGAAACGGCTGCTCGACGGCGCGTCGCTCGCCGTGCATCACGGGCACAAGGTGGGCGTCGTCGGCGCGAACGGCGCCGGCAAATCGAGCCTGTTCGCGGCGATCCGTGGCGATCTCGCCCCGGACGCAGGATCCGTGGAGATGCCGCCGCGCTGGGTGCTCGCGCATGTGGCGCAGGAGACGCCCGCGGTCGCCACGCCCGCGCTCGACTACACGCAGGACGGCGACCGCGAGTTGCGGGAGATCGAGCGTGCGCTCGCGGTCCAGGGCACGGACGGCGCGCAACTCGCCGAGCTCCATCACCGCTTCGAGGCGATCGGCGGCTACGCCGCGCGGTCGCGCGCGGCGACGCTGCTCGCCGGGCTCGGGTTCACCGAGGAGCAGCAGATGCGGCCGGTCGACACGTTCTCCGGCGGCTGGCGGATGCGCCTCGAGCTTGCGAAGGCGCTGATGTGCCGCTCCGACCTGTTGCTCCTCGACGAGCCGACCAATCATCTCGACCTCGACGCCGTGCTGTGGCTCGAGGATTGGCTGCGCCGCTATCCGGGCACGCTGCTGCTGATCACGCACGACCGCGATTTTCTCGACGCCGTGGCCGACACGATCGCGCACGTCGAAAACCGGACGATCACCGCGTACACCGGCAACTACACGCAGTTCGAGCGCGAGCGCGCGCAGAAGCTCGCGCAGCAGCAGGCCGCGTACATGCGCCAGCAGCGGCAGATCGCGCACATGCGCGAATACGTCGACCGCTTTCGTGCCAAGGCGACGAAGGCGCGCCAGGCGCAAAGCCGGATGAAGGCGCTCGAGCGGATGGAGCTGATCGCCGCCGCGCACGTCGACAGCCCGTTCTCGTTCACCTTCCCGGACGCCGGTGCGACGGCGCGGCAGCTCGTGCGGCTCGAGGACGCGACGCTCGGCTACGGCGATCGGACCGTCCTGCGCGACGTCGAGTGGAGCGTGCAGGCCGGCGCGCGCATCGGCCTGCTCGGCCCGAACGGCGCGGGGAAGTCGACGCTGCTCAAGGCGCTCTCGGGAACGCTCGCGCCGCTGCACGGCACCCGGTATGCCGCGCAGCAACTGCGCCTCGGCTATTTCGCGCAGCACCAGGTCGAGCAGCTGCGCGTCGAGGATTCGCCGCTCGGGCACCTGGCGCGGCGCGAGCCCGGCACGCGCGAGCAGGAGCTGCGCGACTTCCTCGGCGGCTTCGACATTCGCGGCGACATGGCGACGTCGCCGGTCGCGCGCCTTTCCGGTGGCGAGAAGGCGCGCCTCACGCTCGCGCTGATCGTGCGCGAGCGCCCCAACCTGCTGCTGCTCGACGAGCCGACCAACCATCTCGACATCGAGATGCGCGAGGCGCTGACCGAGGCGCTGCAGGATTACGGCGGCGCGCTGATCGTCGTCGCGCACGACCGCCATCTGTTACGCGCAACGGCCGACGAATTGTGGCTGGTGGCGGACGGCAGCGTCGCGCCGTTCGACGGCGATCTCGACGATTATCGCGCCTGGGTGCTCGACCGTGCGCGGCCGGCACGCCGTGCGGACGAGGACCGGGTCACTCGGCCGGCCGCCGAGCGGCGTGCGCAGAAGCGCGAGGAAGCGGAAGCGCGCCAGCGCCTCGCGGACCAGCGCAAACCGCTGCAGTCGCGGCAGTCCGCGATCGAGCAGGATCTCGAGCGGCTCGGCGGGGAGAAAGACGGACTCGACGCGTGGCTTGCGTCGAGCGACGCCTATGCCGAGGACGCGAAAGAGCGTCTTGTCGCCGCCATCGCGCGGCAGGGCGAGCTCGCGTGGACGCTCGCGCGGCTCGAGGCGCAGTGGCTCGACGTCGCCGCAGCGCTGGAGCAACTCGAGCGCGATCAGCCGACGAACGGCCCCGGGCGATAGAACAGGTAGATCGCGAAGCCCAGCGTGTCGCGGCCCCAGCGCAGATAGGCGTCGCGCCAGCGGCGGATCTCGACCAGCATCTCCGGCACGTCGGGATCGTTCGGCTGCTCGCGCGCATAGCGCTCGATCGAGCGGCAGTATTTCCACTCGTACTCGTCCCACTCGTCGCTGGTGGCCGTGGTCGCGTGCATCGGGACCAGCCCGGCGTCGATGCCCGCCTGCACGTTGCCCGCGTGCTTCAGGTACTGCCCGCGCTCGCCGCCGAGAAACGACAGGTAGTGCGGATGCGGCCGCCGCGCCCAGAAGCCTTCCCCGATCAGCACGTAGCCGCCGGACTTGGTCCACGACTTCAGATGGCGGCAGATGCCGGCCATGCCGCCCGGAATGCCGCCGGCGCCGAGCATCACGGTCAGATGAAACGTCTCGGGATCGGCCTGGAATTCGGCGATGTCGACGTTGTCGAGGTGCAGCCGGCCGAGCGCGCCGGTCCACTGCGCGCGCTCGCGCGCAGCGTCGAGCATCAGCGACGAATTGTCGATGGCCATCACGCGGGCGCCGAAGCGCTCGATGATGCGCAGTGCGAGCTCGGCGCGTCCGCAGCCCAGGTCGAGCACGCGCGAGCTGGCATCGAGCGGCAGCAGGTCGAGCACGCGCTCGACCTTCGCGGCCGAGATCGGATTGCAGTAGTCGTGGTCGCGATGCGCGATCGCGCTGAATTTCTGGCGGTTCATCATCACTTCGAGACGTTGCGGCCGGTCAATCTACAGGGCGAGCACCGGGCTCCTCGCGCCACGGTGCCACGCGCAGGAGCAGCAGCATGCCGGGCAGCGCCAATACGGTACACAACAAATAGAAGTCGAACCAGCCCAAGCGCTCGACGATCCAGCCGGTCGTCGCGTTGATCACCGTCCGCGGAACGGCGGCGAGGCTCGTGAAGAGCGCGTATTGCGTGGCCGTGTAGCGGGGATCGGTCGTGCGGGCGATGTAGGCCGTGAACGCCGCGGTGCCGAGGCCGACGCCGAGCGCCTCGAACGCGATGACGAACGCGAGCAGCAGCCGGTCCGGCTGGTTGACGTAAGCGAGCCACGCGAAGCCCAGGATCGACACGAGCTGCACGACGCCGAACAGCCACAGCCCGCGGTTGATGCCGATCTTCACCATCCACAGTCCGCCGAGCAGGCCGCCGATGACGCTTGCCCACAGACCTGCATTCTTCGCGATGACGCCGATGTCGGTCATCGTGAAGCCCATGTCCAGATAAAACGGCGTGGCAAGCGCCGTCGCCATGCTGTCGCCGAGCTTGTAGAGGAATATGAACGCCAGCACCAGCAGCGCCGCGCCCCAGCCGTTGCGCGTGATGAACTCGTGGAACGGCTCGACGACCGCCTCGCGCAGCGTGCGCGGACGGCCCCTGACGAGCGCCGGCTCGCGTACGGCGAGCGTGAGCCCGATCCCGGGCAGCATGAAGAGCGCCGTGATCAGGTAGACGGAGGACCACGGCATCCGATCGGCGAGAATCAGCGCGAGCGCGCCGGGGACGAGGCTCGAGATCCGGTACGCATTGACGTGGATCGACGTGCCGAGGCCGAGCTCGGCGTCGGGCAGGATCTCGCGCCGGAACGCGTCGAGCACGATGTCCTGGCTCGCGGAGAAGAACGCGACGACCGTCGACAGCACGACGATCGCGAGAATGTCGACCTTCGGATTCAGCAAGCCGAAGAGCGGGATCGACGCGAGCAGCGTCAACTGCGTGACCAGCATCCAGCCGCGGCGGCGGCCGAGCAGCGGCATCGCGTAGCGGTCGAGCAGCGGCGACCAGAGGAACTTCCACGTGTAGGGCAGCTGGATCAGCGCGAAGAAGCCGATCGTCTTGAGATCGACGCCGGACGTGCGCAGCCACGCAGGCAGCAAATTGAGCAGCAGGTAGAGCGGCAGTCCCGACGAAAAACCGGTGAAGACGCAGATGAGCATCCGCCGGTTGAAGAGCGCCTCGCGCCACGTTTCGCGCGGCCGCGAGGACGTCGCCGTCCGATCGTCGTCGTCCGGCGTTCCTTTCATCGGCGGAACCGGTAGATGGCGAGCTCGCCCATGAGATTCGGCGCGAACGCGACCGGCCGGCCGCCCGTGAGCACGACGCGGTCGAGCACCCGATGCCCGCGCTCGGCCAGAAAGGCGTCGAAGTCCGCGACCGTGCAGAGATGGATGTTCGGCGTGTCGAACCATTGGTACGGCAGCGACGACGACACCGGCATGCGACCGCGCAACACCTGCAGCCGGTGCGACCAGTGGCCGAAGTTCGGAAACGTCACGATCGCCTCGCGGCCCACGCGCAGCATCTCCGCGACGATCGCCTCGATCCGCCGCATCGCCTGCAGCGTCTGCGAGAGAAGGACGACGTCGAACGCCGCGTCGTCGAAGCCGGCGAGGCCGCGCTCGAGATCGCTCTGCAGCACGTTGACGCCATTGCGCACGCTCGCGAGCACGCCGGCATCGTCGATCTCGATGCCATAGCCGCTCGCGTGCCGCTCGCTCACCAGGAATTGCAGCAGCGCGCCGTCGCCGCAGCCCAGGTCGAGCACGCGTGCGCCGTCGGCGACCCATCGACCGATCGTGGCGTAATCGGCGCGCGCGACGCCGTTGCCGACCGGTGTCGGAGGTGCAACCCCCGGTGTCGGAGGTGCAACCCCCGGTGTCGGAGGTGCAACTCCAGGCTTCATGCCGGTCGCGCGTTCCGCGGCGAAACGTCGCCTTCGGCACCGGGGGTTGCACCTCCGACACCGGGGGTTGCACCTCCGACACCACCGTCGGCGGCGATGCGGTCGAACCACGCCCGCACGACGGCGTGATACTGCGGATTGTCGAGCAGGAACGCGTCGTGACCGTGCGGCGCCGCGATCTCGGCATAGGAGACGTCGCGCTGCCTGCGCACCAGCGCCTTGATGATCTCGCGCGAGCGCGACGCCGGGAAGCGCCAGTCGGTGGTGAAGGAGATCACGAGGAGCTTGCACGTGGCGGGCGCGAGCGCGCGCGCGAGGTCGCCGCCTTCGCGCATCGCGGGGTCGAAATAGTCGAGCGCCTTCGTGATGCGCAGGTACGTGTTCGCGTCGTAGTACTCGGCGAATTTCTCGCCCTGATAGCGCAGGTACGACTCGATCTGGAATTCCGGCGCGAACGAGAAGTGGATGCCTTCGCGCAACTGCCGGCCGAACTTGGCGTCCATCTGCTCGTCGGACAGGTACGTGATGTGCCCGATCATCCGCGCGACGCGCAGCCCGCGGCGCGGCTTCACGCCGTGCGCCTGGAAATTCCCGTCGTGGAAGTCGGGGTCGGTCATGATCGCCTGGCGCGCGATCTCGTTGAACGCGATGTTCTCCGCCGACAGGTTCGGTGCCGCGGCGATGACGAGCGCGTTGCGGATGCGCGCCGGATAGCGGATCGCCCAGTCGAGCGCCTGCATGCCCCCGAGGCTGCCGCCCATCACCGCGGCCCATTGCGCGATGCCGAGCAGATCGGCGAGCTGCGCTTGCGCGTCGACCCAATCCTCGACGGTGATCAGCGGAAAGGAACTGCCGAACGGCACGCCCGTCGCCGGATCGATCGAAAGCGGACCCGTGGATCCGAAGCAGCTGCCGAGGTTGTTGACGCCGACGACGAAGTAGCGATCGGTGTCGAGCGGCTTGCCCGGCCCCACCATGTTGTCCCACCAGCCGACGTTGCCGGGATCGTCGGCGTACCAGCCGGCGACGTGATGCGACGCGTTCAGCGCATGGCAGACCAGTACCGCGTTGGATCGCGCCGCGTCGAGCTCGCCGTAGGTCTCGTACGCGAGGTCGTACTGCGGCAGCGTGCGCCCGCATGCGAGCGCGAGCGGCACGTCGAAGTGCGCGGTACGGGAAACGACGGGGCCGACGGAACGGTCGACGTCGGCGACCGGCGCCGCGCCGCCGGTCGTGGCGGAAAAGGATGGCATCGCGGCACGAATTCTAGCCGCATCGGCACACGGCCGATCGGCGTCAGCCGAGTCCGGGCATCGCGAAGCCGATGTCGGCGAGCGCCGTCATGCATCGCGCGCGCTCGGCCGCCGGCAAGGGGACGAGCGGCGGCCGCGGCAGCGCCCACGCATCGTCACGCGCAAAATGCGCGACCGTCGCCTTCAGCGCCGGAAGCATCGGAAACGGCGCCAGCGCCTTGCGCACGCGATCGACGTCCGCCTGCCGGACATCCGCATCCGGCCGTTGCCAATCGCGCGCGAGCTCCGCGATCGCCGCCGGATTGACGTTCGCGATGGCACTGATGGTACCGGCGCCGCCGCCGCGCATTGTCGCGAGCAGGAACGTCTCGTTACCCGCGAATACGGCGAAGCCCTGCGCCGCGAACCGGTCGAGCATCGCGCGCGTATTGGCGAAATCGCCGGAGCTGTCCTTGATGCCCGCGACGATTTGCGGATAGCGCGCGAGCAGGCGCTCGATCAGCGCGAGGCTGATCGGCACCTGCGACACCGGCGGGATGTGATAGAGGTAGATCCGCAGCCGGGTGTCGCCGACCCGCTCGATGACCTCGGCGTAACTCGCGAACAGGCCGTCGTCGGTGACGCTCTTGTAGTAGAACGGCGGCAGCATCAGCACGCCGCTGCAGCCGCGTTCGACCGCGCGCCGCGTGAGCTCGACCGTGTCGGGAAACGCGCAGCAACCTGTCCCGGGCATCATCCGTTCGGGCGGAATGCCGGCGCCGAGCAGCGCGTCGAGCAGCCGCAGCTTCTCGGGAACGGACAGCGAATTCGCCTCCGAGTTGGTCCCGAAGACCGCGAGGCCGACATCGCGATCGAGCAGCCACCGGCAGTGCCGGATCAGACGCTCGGCGTCAGGCGCGAGGTCGCGGTCGAACGGCGTGATCACCGGGGCGAGAACGCCGCTCATCGG
>Ga0070671_100002915_pt1 | contig 13297 bp, 9 predicted proteins | sample KBSS73metaG_FD_65341 | JGI IMG/M metagenome (GOLD analysis project Ga0070671, IMG submission 65341) | Switchgrass rhizosphere microbial communities from Kellogg Biological Station, Michigan, USA - KBS S7-3 metaG | ecosystem: Host-associated > Plants > Roots > Rhizosphere > Soil ...
TCGACGGGCTGCCCGCTCGGCACCGACCCGACGAAGTTCGTCGACCGCTTCCACGAGTTGGTCAACCCACTGGTGAACAAGCCGGGCTGGACGTCGGATCCGCGCGGCCTGAGCTATCAGGACGCGATGACCGGCACGGTCAATGCGCTCTACTCGCGACGCTATTGGCAGTACCTCACCAGTGGCCTGCTCGGCCTGCAGCGTGGCACCGACGCCGGAGACCTGCTGCTGCTGGCCGATGACTATCAGCATCGCGACGAATCGGGTCACTACAAGAACCTTCAGGACGCGTTCGCCGCGATCCGTTGCGTCGACTCGGCGTACTCGACCGACCCCGCGGTGTGGGCCGACGCTGATCGGCAGATCCGTGAGGCCGCGCCGTTCATGGAGTACGGCACCTTCACCGGGTTCGCCCCACGCGATCTGTGCGCGATGTGGCCGGTGCCTCCGACATCGACCCCGCATCCGGTGACGTCGCCGGGCCCCGGCAAGGTCGTCGTCGTCTCAACGACGCACGACCCGGCCACCCCGTACGAGGCGGGTGTCGACCTGGCGCATCAGATGGGCGCCCCGCTGATCACGTTCGACGGCACCCAGCACACCGTGGTGTTCAACGGCGACGAGTGTGTCGACACGTCGGTGGTGAACTTCTTCGTCGATTCGGTGGTCCCGCCGGACGGTCTGCGCTGCTAGCACCAAACGCAGCGCCCGTGTAACACAGATTTAACAGCGCGAACCTACGCTGCGGTCATGGATCGGCAGAAGGAATTCGTGCTGCGCACGCTGGAGGAACGCGACATCCGCTTCGTCCGGCTGTGGTTCACCGACGTCCTCGGATACCTGAAGTCAGTCGCGATCGCGCCTGCCGAACTCGAAGGCGCCTTCGAGGAGGGCATCGGCTTCGACGGGTCGGCCATCGAGGGCTTCGCGCGCGTGTCGGAAGCCGACATGGTGGCGCGCCCCGATCCGTCGACGTTCCAGGTGCTGCCGTGGACCAGCAGTTCGGGCAAGCACCACTCGGCGCGGATGTTCTGCGACATCACCATGCCCGACGGTTCACCGTCGTGGGCCGACTCGCGCCACGTGCTGCGCCGGCAGCTGTCCAAGGCCAGCGACCTCGGCTTCTCCTGCTACGTGCACCCCGAGATCGAGTTCTTTCTGCTGAAGCCCGGCGAGGAGGACGGCTCGCCGCCGGTGCCCGCCGACAACGGCGGCTACTTCGATCAGGCCGTGCACGACGCCGCGCCGAACTTCCGCCGCCACGCCATCGACGCCCTCGAGCAGATGGGCATCTCGGTGGAGTTCAGCCACCACGAGGGCGCGCCGGGCCAGCAGGAGATCGACCTGCGCTACGCCGACGCACTGTCCATGGCCGACAACGTGATGACGTTCCGGTACGTGGTCAAGGAGGTCGCCATCGGCGATGGGGTGCGAGCCTCGTTCATGCCCAAGCCTTTTGCCGAACATCCCGGCTCGGCCATGCATACGCACATGAGCCTGTTCGAAGGCGAGACCAACGCCTTCCATAGTGCTGATGACCCGCTGCAGCTGTCCGACGTCGCCAAGTCGTTCATCGCAGGCATCCTCGAGCATGCCCAGGAGATCAGCGCCGTCACGAACCAGTGGGTGAACTCTTACAAGCGGCTTGTGCACGGCGGTGAGGCGCCGACGGCCGCGTCGTGGGGCGCGGCCAACCGCTCGGCGTTGGTGCGGGTGCCGATGTACACCCCGCGCAAGGCGTCGTCGCGTCGGGTCGAGGTGCGCAGCCCCGATTCGGCCTGCAACCCGTACCTGACGTTCGCGGTGCTGCTGGCCGCGGGCCTTCGTGGGATCGAGAAGAACTACGTGCTCGGCCCGCAGGCCGAGGACAACGTCTGGAGCCTGACCACCGAAGAGCGCCGGGCGATGGGCTACAAGGAGCTGCCGGGCAGCCTCGGCGCCGCGCTGACCGAGATGGAGAACTCCGAACTCGTCGCGGAAGCGTTGGGGGAGCACGTGTTCGACTACTTCCTGCGCAACAAGCGCACCGAGTGGGAGAACTACCGCAGTCACGTCACACCGTTCGAGCTGAAGACCTACCTGTCCCTCTAGCTGACGCGGCGAATTACGGCTGCGCTAGTTTCGAGTGATGGCCAAACCTGCGACGCAGCGTCCCAAGCTGCCCAGCGTAGGGCGGCTCGGGCTGGTCGAGTCCTCCGCGACCGCGGACCTGGACCGGCTGGGCTGGAACAGCGACGCGCACGTCGAGCTGTTGTGGTCGCTGTCGCGCGCACCCGATGCCGATGAGGCCCTGCGCGCGCTGGTCAGGCTGGCCGACGCCGTTGGAGCGGACTGGGCCGAACTCAACCAGGCCCTCGTCAAGGACAAGGCGCTGCGCGGACGGCTGTTCGGGGTGCTCGGCTCCTCGCTGGCGCTCGGCGACCATCTGGTCGCCCATCCCTACTCGTGGCGGCTGCTGGCAGGCGCGGTCACCTTGCCATCGGCCGACGAGCTGCGGACCATGTTCGCCGCGGAGGCCGAAAAGGCAAGCGACACAACGGCTGCACTGCTGCCGCTGCGGGCGCTGCACCGCGACCGGCTGCTGGTGCTGGCTGGACTAGACCTGGCGCCGACGGTCGAGAACGAACCGGTGCTGCCGTTCACCACGGTCGGCGAGCACCTATCCGATATCGCTGACGCCGCGCTCGGGGCCGCGTTGATTGTCGCCAATAAATCGGTGACGGGCGGCGGCGAGCGGCCGCGGCTCGCGGTGATCGCGATGGGCAAGTGCGGGGCGCGCGAGCTGAATTACGTCAGCGACGTCGACGTCATCTTCGTCGGCCAGACCGCAGACGCCCTCGAGACCCGGGTGGCCGGCGAGATGATGCGGTTCGCAGGCGACGCCTTCTTCGAGGTCGACGCGGCGCTGCGGCCGGAGGGCAAGCGCGGCCAGCTGGTGCGCACGCTGGACAGCCATATCGCCTACTACCAGCGGTGGGCCAAGACATGGGAGTTTCAGGCGCTGCTGAAGGCGCGGCCTTCGACGGGCGATGCCGAGCTGGGCAGGCAATACATCGAGGCGCTGATGCCGATGGTGTGGACTGCCAGCGAGCGCGAGGACTTCGTTGCCGAAGTGCAGGCCATGCGACGGCGCGTCGAGGAACTGGTGCCCGCGGGGGTGCGGGCCCGCGAGATCAAACTCGGCACCGGCGGGCTGCGCGACGTGGAATTCGCGGTGCAGCTGCTGCAGATGGTGCACGGCCGCAACGACGAGGCGCTGCATGTCGCGTCGACCGTCGATGCGCTGGCCGCGCTCGGCTCGGGTGGCTACATCGGCCGCGATGACGCCGCGAATCTGACCGCGTCCTACGAGTTCCTGCGGTTGCTCGAGCATCGGCTGCAGCTACAGCGGCTGAAGCGCACCCACATGCTGCCCGACGAGGACGACGACGAGGCGCTGCGGTGGCTCGCGCGCGCGGCGCATGTGCGTCCGGACGGGCGGCACGACGCCCAGGGGGTGCTGCGCGAGGAACTCAAGCGCCAGAACATGCGGGTGTCGCGGCTGCACGCCAAGCTGTTCTATCAACCGCTGCTGGAATCCGTTGGCACAGTTGGCATTGCCGGCATCTCCGGGGGCATGAGCCCCCAGGCCGCCGAACGTCAGCTCGCGGCGCTTGGCTACGAGGGTCCGCAGAGCGCACTGACCCACCTCGCTGCGCTCACCGGCCATTCCGGGCGGCGCGGCCGCGTGCAGCAGGTCCTGCTGCCCACGCTGCTGGACTGGCTCTCCGATACGCCGGACCCGGATGCGGGCCTGCTCGCGTACCGCCGGATCAGCGAGGAGCTGGCCGACCACCGGTGGTACCTGTCGACGCTGCGCGACGAGGGCGCCGTGGCCAAGCGGCTGATGCAGGTGCTCGGCACGTCGGCCTACGTGCCCGACCTGCTGATGCGGGCACCCGAGGTGATCCAGCAGTATGCCGACGGACCCACGGGCCCGAAGCTGCTCGACGTCGACCCCGACGCGGTGTCGCGGGCGTTGATCGCGTCGGCGGGCAGACACGCCGACCCGGTGCGGGCCATCGCGGCGGCGCGCACGCTGCGTCGCAGAGAGCTGGCCCGCATCGCCTCTGCCGACCTGCTCGGCATGCTCGAGGTGACCGATGTGTGCAACGCGCTGACCTCGGTGTGGGTGGCCGTGCTGCAGGCGGCGTTGGAGGCGATCATCCGCGCGAACACCCCGAAGGGTGGCGTGCCAGCGCGCATCGCGGTGATCGGGATGGGTCGGCTCGGTGGCGGCGAACTCGGCTACGGGTCCGACGCGGACGTGATGTTCGTCTGTGACCCCGTGGAGGGTGTCGACGAATCGGTCGCGGTGCGCTGGGCGGTGACCATCGCCGAGCAGGTCCGCACACTGCTTGGGACGCCCAGCGCAGACCCGCCGCTGGAGGTCGACGCCAACCTGCGGCCGGAGGGCCGAAACGGCCCGCTGGTGCGCACACTCGCGTCGTATGAGGCGTACTACGAGAAGTACGCCCAGACATGGGAGGTTCAGGCGCTGCTGCGGGCGCACCGCGTCGCGGGCGACCCGGATCTGGGGGAGCGCTTCCTGTTGACGATCGACAAGGTTCGCTATCCACCTGGCGGTGTATCGGCACAAGCCGTGCAGGAGATCAGACGCATCAAGGCGCGCATCGATGCCGAGCGGCTTCCGCGCGGTGCCGATCCGAACACGCATACCAAGCTTGGGCGCGGCGGCCTTGCCGACATCGAGTGGACGGTGCAACTGATTCAGCTGCGCCATGCGCACAAAGTGCCTGCGCTGCACAACACTTCGACGCTGGCCACCCTCGACGCGATCGGCGCTGCCGAGCTGATCGCCGAGGGGGATGTCGAGCTGTTGCGGCAGGCGTGGCTGACCGCAACGCGGGCGCGCAACGCGCTGGTGTTGGTGCGCGGCAAGCCGACCGATCAGCTGCCCGGGCCCGGCCGACAGCTCAACGCCGTTGCGCTGGCCGCGGGCTGGGGCAGCGACGACGGCGGCGAGTTCCTCGACAACTATCTGCGGGTGACGCGGCGGGCGAAAGCGGTAGTGCGAAAGGTGTTCGGCGAATGAGGCACAAGGCATGAGCATGGACTTCGGGTTCGATGTGATCAGTGCGCAGGAGTACGACCGTCAGCGCCTGCTCTACGAGCCGCTGACCGCCGCGATCCGCCGACTCATCGACGCGGGCATCCACACCGATGTGGACGAAGCGACCGCCCGCGAGGCGCAGGCCGCAGTGGAGGCGGTCACGGCGATGCTCGAGCAGAAGAAGCGCACTGCAGCGAATACGCTGCGTCATGAGGACACCGGACGTCCGCTGGCGTGGGCCAATCCCGCTGTCGGAGTGCGCAATGCGATCGCCCCGCCGATGATCATTCACCACGACGCCGACGGCCGGGCCTGGAGCGAGTTCACCCTCAGCGGCGCATACGAGGGGCCGCCGGGATGGGTGCACGGCGGGATCTGCGCCCTGGTGCTCGACCACATCCTCGGCGAGGCGGCCAGCGAGGGGCTGACCCAGCCGAAGTTCACCGGCACCATCAGTCTTCGCTACCTGCGGGGCACACCGCTGGGTCTGCTGCGCGCCGAGGCCTACATCGACCGGACCGAAGGCGTGAAAACCTTTGCGCGCGGCTATCTCAGCGACGCCGAAGGCACCACCGTCGAGGCCGAGGGAGTGTTCATCAGACCGGCATGGGCCAGGGACGCCGGATGAAGTTCTATGTCAGCACCGCGTTTCTGGACACCAGCGAGGTCGTCGAAATCGCCAAGGCCGCCGATGATCTCGGCTACGACGGGATGGGCATCCCCGATCACGTCATCAACCTCGAGACGCTGAGCACGCCATACCCCTACACCAAGGACGGCAAGCGCCGCTGGGAAGCGTTCACCGACTGGCCCGATCCGTGGGTGATGATCGGCGCGATCGCGCTCGTCACCACGCGGTTGCATTTCGTCACGACCGTGTACCTGCCCGCTATGCGGGATCCGTACTCCGCTGCGAAATCGATTGGTACGGCGGCCGTTCTGGCCGGCGGCCGGCTGGAGCTCGGAATCGGCGTCGGCTGGTGTGAGGAAGAGTTTGAGTTGATGGGTCAGCGCTTCGACCGCCGCGGCAAGCGCACCGACGAGATGCTCGAGCTGATGAAGGCGTTGTGGCAGCCCGGCTGGACCGAATTCGACGGCGAGTTCTACTCGGCACCGCGACTCGAGATGGAGCCCACGCCACCGCACATCCCGATCTACGTCGGCGGCTTGAGTGACATCGCGCTGAAGCGCGCAGCGCGCAACGACGGCTGGATCGGCGACCTGATCACCACCGACCGCGCGATTGAACGGGTCAATCGGCTGCGCGAACTGCGCGCCGAAAACGGGCTCTCGATGGATGATTTCACGATCTTGACGCCGCTGACGGATGCGTTCACTCCCGAGCATTACGAGCGTGCCGCGGCCAGTGGCATCACCGGGATCATCACGATGCCGTGGATGTTCTACAGCGGTCCGTCGGCGTCGCTCGCTGAGAAGATCGACGGCATGCGGAAGTTCCGCAAAGATCTCGGACTAGACACCTAGCGCGACGGTCTTGGTGACCACTCCGCCGTGGCCGTCGTCGACGGTGATGGCGAAGCGGTCGATGAATCCGCCGACCGCCATGGCGCTGGGCGTGTACTGGAACAGGCCGTTGCCGAGGTCGTTGACCGTGCCGCAGAAGGGTTGTGACGCCGTGTACGTGACGGTGTCATTGTCGGGATCGACCGCGGTCACCTGAATCAGGTGATAGCCGGCCTCGGTGATGGTCACCTGCGGCGGGCGGTTGGCGGCGCCGGAGTCGACCACAGCGGCGTCGCGCGCGGTCACCTGTACCAACGACGAGTGCCAGGTATCGGTGACGTAGATTCGATCCCCGCTGAGCGCCAACGCATTTGGCATCCCGTGGATGGGGACGTTCGTGATGCGTCCGGTGGGCAGGTCGACGATCGACAGCTTGCTGGTGAACGTGGTGTCGTAACCCTGGCTCGCCACATACACGTGGTCTCCGTTGTCGCTGACCGCGACTGCGCAGCCGCCGACGGGCAGCGTGTCCATCACCGCGCCGGTGGTGGCGTTGATGACCGTCGTGGTGCCGGGATGGCTGGTGTTGTACGAGCCTTCGTTGTTGGCGACGTAGACTCGCCTGTCGTCCGGCGAGACCGCGACCCCTGTCGGGTAGTAGCCCGCTGGGGCGAACCTGATCACGTCACCGCGCGCGGCGATCACCGACACGCTGTGGGTGGACTCGCCGCCGTAGAAGCTGTAGTCGGTGACGAAGGCCTGGCCGAGCGCGCCGGCCACCGTGTACGGGTGTCCGCCGACTTCGATGGTCCGGACCACGACTCCCTCGATGGTGTCGATCACGCTCACCGTGCCGTCTTGATTGTTGGCCACGTAGAGGTCGGCGCCGAGGACGGCCATGTGGAACGGGCGATCGCCCACCGGAATGAACGTCGTCGTGTGCTCGATGGGGTCGATCACCGCAACCCGGCGACCGGCCGGGTCCGCTACATACAGGCGGCGACCGTCGGGGCCAACCACGATGCCCTCGGGCCGGAACGTGAGAGGAATCCGCGAGAGCGTGTTGTCGACGGTGCGTACCACGGTGACGGCGGCCTCGCCGACGAAGCTCGTCACATAGACCTGCTCGCCGCGCGGACTGACCGCCATGGCCGCGGGGACGACGCCAAGGGGGATCTCGGCGGTCACCGCGTACGACGGGACTGTCTTCATCGACACCAGCGGAACCGAGACAGGCACAGTGACCCTGTCCCGCTTGCTCTTTGACAGCGTGATGGTGAAGTTGTCGTGCCGTTCGGCCGTCGACGCGTCGTCGGCGACCGCCCGATGCCGTGCCGCGGCGGCGGGCCGGTAGGCCCAGACGCCCGTTTTCGCGTTGATCACCACTGTGCCCTTGGCGGGCGCGCTGGCAGCGTAGGTGTATTCCGGGCCAGTGCCGCCACAGCTGCCCGTGATCACGCCGGTCCGTGGATCCGGACTCTGCATCGCCGAGTCGGGGTCCTGCGGAACAACTATGCGGCGCGGGCAAATTGGCACGGTCACGGTGATGTACGCGCTCGCGCCGCGCGGATCGACCGCGCGGAAGCCAAGCGTTTCCTCGCTTGCCGCGGTGTCGTCGCGTTCCGACGGGTAGGGAACGTAGGTGAAGGTGCCGTCCCAGTCGATCGTCACCGAACCGCGTCGCGGGAACGGGGCGTCGAGCGCGTACGTGAGCCAATCACCGTCCGGGTCAACGATATTGGGCGATACGGTGACCGCGCCGGTGGTCGGATCGGGCGGCCACAACCGCGGCGGAGCGACCGCGACCGGCACCTGATTGTCGTTGACCCATGTCACCAACGAGTCGACCGAACCGCCGCGGCCGTCGGCGGCGATGACCATGAAGCTGTCGGAGTCGGCGTTGACCCGCGCATGCGGCGTGTAGCGGAACATTCCGTATCCGAGGTCGGCGACTTCGCCGTCGCGCGGCTGGGTGAACGACAACGCGAAGACAGCGTCGTCCCCGACGGTCGCCTGGTAGGTGACCGCTCCGGTGACGCGATCGCATTGCCCCACCTGATGCACCATCAGCATCGGAGCCGCGTCGGCCCTGGACCAGGAGGTCATTGATCAATGATCGACCACTGGTTGCTGTAGGGGAATAGGGTGTTTCCCTAGATTTGTATCTATGGGATCTGATCAGGTAATTAACGTTTCCGTCGGTTAGCTGTTGATGCTTCCTGCGTTCGCTACTTATTGACGTACGCGACGGGTCCGCATCGAATCGAGCGCGTAGGTGCCGGGTCCGGTGAACACCAGCAGGAAGAAGGCAAAGCAGAACAGAATCGCGTCGAGACCGCCGTTGCCACCCATCTGCGGTGGCACGATCGGCCACAGGGCGTGGGGTTGGTGCTGCCAGAAGTACGCGACTGCCATGTGGCCCGACGCGATGAATGCCGCGACCCGGGTGAACAGTCCGAGCAGAATCAGCAGCCCGGTAACCAGTTCGATGACGCCGGCGTACCAGACCGGCCAAGAACCGGTCGGGATGCCGAAGGTGATCGGCCAGTCGAACAACTTGGACGTGCCGAACAACGTGAACATCAGTCCGAACACGATGCGGAACAGGCTCAAGACAGCGGGGGAGTACGAGTTGAGGCGTGCATCCACTTTGGTCGTCATGCGGATGACCCTACGGGCCATGTCGTTGCGCTGTGAATCACACGCCGGACGTCGCGCGGCCGGTGGGGCATGGGAGCACCGACCGCACGACGTGGCTCCCGCCGAGCACTGACGCTAGGGCCGAAGCGGCCGGGAGGAATCGGGCGTTTCCCTAGGCTTGCTCGAAACCATGCGGGGTGTGTTCTGGCTGTTGCAAGTACATCGGGCCGTCGCGCACAGTCGGGCTCCAGCGTGGCCGTTGTTGTGCCGCAACGCAAACGCGGGGCGAAGGATAGCCTCCGCCCCGCGTTTGTCTAGATCGTGATTGGTTACACGTCGTAGTACAGCGCGATCTCGTACGGGTGAGGCCGGATCTGCACCGGAAGGATCTCGTTCTCGCGCTTGTAGGAGATCCAGGTCTCGATCAGGTCCTCGGTGAACACGCCGCCCTCGGTGAGGTAGTCGTGATCCTCCTCGAGTCGGTCGATCACGGCCGACAGCGAGGTCGGCGCCTGCGGGATGCTGGCGGCCTCGTCCGGCGGCAACTCGTAGAGGTCCTTGTCGACCGGCGCCTGCGGCTCCATCTTCTTCTTGATGCCGTCCAGGCCGGCCATCATCATCGCCGCGAACGCCAGGTACGGGTTGCCCGAGCTGTCAGGGCAACGGAACTCCAGGCGCTTGGCCTTCGGGTTGTTGCCGGTGATCGGGATACGCACACACGCCGAGCGGTTGCGCTGGCTGTACACCAGGTTGATCGGGGCCTCGTAGCCCGGCACCAAGCGCTTGTAGGAGTTCACCGTCGGGTTGGTGAACGCCAGCAGCGACGGCGCGTGATGCAGGATGCCGCCGATGTAGTGGCGTGCGGTGTCCGACAGGCCGGCATAACCGGACTCGTCGTGGAACAGCGGGCTGCCGTCCTTCCACAGCGACTGGTGGCAGTGCATGCCGGAGCCGTTGTCGCCGAACAGCGGCTTGGGCATGAACGTCACGGACTTGCCTGCCTGCCAGGCCGTGTTCTTGATGATGTACTTGAACAGCACCAAGTCATCGGCGGCGTGCAGCAGGGTGTTGAACTTGTAGTTGATCTCGGCCTGGCCGGCGGTGCCCACCTCGTGGTGACCGCGCTCCAGCACGAAACCGGCGTTCTGCAGGTTGGTGCACATCTCGTCGCGCAGGTCGACGTAATGGTCATACGGCGCGACGGGGAAGTAGCCACCCTTCGGGCGGACCTTGTAGCCGCGGTTGGCGCTGCCGTCCGACTCGAACGGCTCGCCGGTGTTCCACCAGCCCGCCTCCGAGTCGATCTCGTAGAACGTGCCGTTCATCTGCGAGTCGAACGAAACCGAGTCGAAGATGTAGAACTCGGCCTCGGCGCCGAAGTATGCGGTGTCGGCGATGCCGGTGCTGGCCAGGTAGTTCTCGGCCTTGCGGGCCACGTTGCGCGGGTCGCGGGAGTACGCCTCGCGGGTGAACGGATCGTGCACGAAGAAGTTGAGGTTCAGCGTCTTGGCGGCGCGGAACGGGTCGATCCGAGCGGTGTCGGGGTCCGGCAGCAGCATCATGTCGGACTCGTGGATCGACTGGAAGCCGCGCACCGACGAACCGTCGAATGCCAGCCCGTCCTCGAACACGCTCTCGTCGAATACCGAAGCCGGGACCGAGAAGTGCTGAACAACACCGGGAAGATCGCAGAACCGGATGTCGACATACTGAACGTCGTCGTCCTTGATCTGCTTGATGATGTCGTCGGCGGTCTTTTCTGCCACTGAGTTCTCTCCTTATTTCTGGTAAACCCGCGGGTTGACGCTATGGACACGATGTTGCACGGTCGTCAACCGCATGTTGCGCTGAAGTTACGCAATTTGCCTGCAGCGGCGGCCGAAGGGCCTGGGAGGGCCCCGCTTATCCTGACAGTATGGCCCGCGAGATTGGGTCCTGGCTGTCGGGTCCGTCTTCGGAGTCGGGCAGTCCGGGCCAAGAACCCAACGAGTACCCGGGCCAGCGGCTCGGTTTGCCGCAATCCGGCCCCCGATCGCTCGCCCGGATGGGCAGGCGCATCGCCGCGCTGTGCGTCGACTGGTTGATCGCCTACGGGCTGGCCGCCCTGGCGATGTCGTTCGGTTTGGTGTCGATGCCGTGGCTGCAATGGGCAATCTTGGCCATCTGGTTCGTGCTCGGCGCAGTGTCGGTTCGGCTATTCGGCTTCACTCCAGGCCAGTACGCCTTGGGACTGATCGTCGTGCCCGTCGACGGCCGCCAGCACGTCGGCTTCGGCAGGGCTGTCCTGCGCGGGCTGCTTATCGCCGTCGTGATTCCACCGCTGATCACCGACGCCGACATGCGGGGCCTGCAGGACAAGGTCACCAATACCGCGGTCGTGCGGCGCTGACCTTCGCCGAGATCGACGAAATGGCGCGATCTTCTCGCACTATCCCGCCCAAGCGTGAGTTTGGGCGAAAGGAGGGTCAGCGCCTGCGGACGGTGCGCTGCACGTTGCGCATCTTGGCCTGACCCGGCAGCGGCCCCTTGGGCATCGCGGCCGCTCCGCCCTTGCTTCCCAGGGCCATCAACCGCGACTCCAGCGAGTCCATCTGCTTGACCGTAATGTTGGCGGGCAGCTTCGTCATGTGACGTTCGAGCTTGGCCAGCGGCACTTCGCCTTCGCCGTTGCCGACGATGAAGTCGTAGATCGGGGTGTCACCGATCAGGCGGGCGGTGCGCTTCTTTTCCTGGGCCAGGAGGGGTTTGACGCGGGTCGCCGAACCTTCGCCGACGAGGATCACGCCGGGGCGCCCGATCACCCGGTGCACCGCGTCGAAGTGACCGGTGGCCGCGACGCCGGGCGTGACCCGCCACTTGCCGCGCAGGTTCTCCAGTGCCCATGCCGCGGCGCCGGTCTGTCCTTCGGCCTTTCGGTACACCGATTTCTGCGCGCGGCGCCCGAAGATGACGAAGGCCACCAGCGCACCAAGGACGATGCCCAGCGGAATCATCAAGTAGCCGGTGAACCCGCCCGACAGGATGCCGAAGGCCGTCGACGCGCCGACGATCACGACGAACGCGCCGATCATGTACGGCAGGAGGCGTTTGTCCTCTTTGCGCTGGATCTGGAACGCCTGCCACAACTGGCTGCGGCGCTGCTTGGAGGCCGCCTTGCGGGTCGCCTTGGCCTCGGCCTTGGCAGCCTTCACCGCAGCGGGGTCACGGGGAGGTTTCGCCATTGGTTCAGGATACGGCCGGGCGAGATGCTACCGCCTGGGCGTACAGCCTGCCTGCCCGATACGACGACCGGACCAGCGGGCCGGCGAGCACTCCGGCGAAGCCGAGGCCGTTGGCGAACTGCTCGTGCTCGACGAATTCCTCGGGATGGACCCAGCGCTCAACCGGGTGGTGGCGCACCGACGGGCGTAGGTACTGGGTGATCGTCACGATGTCGCAGCCGGCTTCGTGCAGATCAACAAGCGCGGTGCGGACCTCTTCGGGCGTCTCGCCCATGCCGAGGATCAGGTTCGACTTGGTGACAAGGCCGTAGTCGCGGGCAGCGGTGAGCACGTTCAGGCTGCGCTCGTAGCGGAACGCAGGGCGGATCCGTTTGAAGATGCGCGGCACAGTTTCGACGTTGTGCGCCAACACTTCTGGACGGGCCTCGAAGACCTGCTCCAGCAGTGCCGGCTCGCCGTTGAAGTCCGGGATCAGCAACTCGACTCCGGTGTTGGGGTTGAGCTTCTTGATCGCCCGCACGGTTTCGGCGTACAGCCACGCGCCGCCGTCGGGCAGATCGTCGCGGGCCACCCCTGTGACGGTGGAGTAGCGCAGCCCCATCGCTTGCACGCTCTCGGCGACCCGACGCGGCTCGTCGCGGTCGAGGTCGGCGGGCTTACCGGTGTCGATCTGGCAGAAGTCGCAGCGACGGGTGCATTGTTCGCCGCCGATCAGGAAGGTGGCCTCGCGGTCTTCCCAGCATTCGAAGATGTTCGGGCAGCCGGCTTCCTCGCAGACGGTGTGCAGACCCTCCCGTTTGACGAGCGCCTTGAGCTCCTTGTACTCCGGGCCCATCTTCGCGCGGGTCTTGATCCACGG
>Ga0070671_100002919_pt1 | contig 13293 bp, 16 predicted proteins | sample KBSS73metaG_FD_65341 | JGI IMG/M metagenome (GOLD analysis project Ga0070671, IMG submission 65341) | Switchgrass rhizosphere microbial communities from Kellogg Biological Station, Michigan, USA - KBS S7-3 metaG | ecosystem: Host-associated > Plants > Roots > Rhizosphere > Soil ...
ACGCCCGACGTATGCCACGAACCGCAGCGAGGCCATTGCCTTGCCGTTGCAACATCAACCTCGCCGGCCGGGCCTTTCATCGACATGGGAATGCCGCTGCTGCTCGGGATGGGCTTCGAATATATCGACCCGATGGCGTTCGACGATCCGGCTACAGGCAAGCGCCTGCTTTATTGGGGGTCCGGCTTCCAGCCGATCAAGGTCCAGGAGCTGGCGGAGGATCGCATCTCCTTCGCGCCGGACAGCCAGCCGGTCGATCTGGTCTGGCCCAATCCGACCGGCGCATTTCCCCGTCTGGTCGAGGCGGCCTGGGTGATCCAGCACGACGAATTCTATTACCTCTTCTACTCGGGCGACAATTGTTGCGGGCCCGATGCCGAATATGGGGTGATGGTCGCTCGCTCGCGTGATGCGGCGGGCCCGTTCGAGACGCTCGAAGAGGCGAAGGGCGTCCCGCACAGCCTGATGTTGTTCAAAAGCGAACGCTGGCTAGCGCCCGGCCACAATTGCATTGTCACCGACGAAGCAGGTGACAATTGGATCATCTACCACGCGATTGACGTGGATAGGCCGCGCCAGCGCCAGGAAGACGAGATCAACAGCCGGCGGATCCTGTTGATGGACCGTATCCAGTGGAAAGACGGCTGGCCACATGTCGGAACGCCGTCGGACGACCCGCAGCCGGCTCCGGCGACCTAGCGCTTCGCGCCTGAACAACCGTCGCCGCCGAGGGTTTGTCCCCCAGGCTAACGGGTGAAGGGATCGGCGATGAATGACGGCAGGTCCGGCGACGCAATCTTTCCCACTTTCTTCATGGCAGGCTTCGAATGCTCGACCTTCCTGTGGAAGGACCGCGAGCGGAAGGACTATGTCGCGGCCACCGGTCACGACCGCCATTTGAAAGCCGACTTTGCGGCCGCGATGGATCTTGGCATCGGCGCGGTCCGCGAAGCCATCCGGTGGCCCCACGTCGATCTTGGGGGCGGACGGTACGATTGGTCGAGCGTCGGCGCCGTTCAGGATGCGGCTACCGAGTGCAAGATCACGCCGATCTGGGATCTGTGCCACTATGGCTTTCCGGACGGTTGCGATCCGTTCACGGATGATTGCCGCGATCGCTTCGTGAACTACTGCCGAGCCGCCGCCAAATTTGTGACGAGCAGCGCGGAGCCGCCTTATTTCTTCACTCCGATCAACGAGATCACCTTCTTCTCGGCCGCCGCGACCGACCTTGAATGGATGTATCCGTTTGCCAAGGGCCGTGAGGACGAACTTAAGCGGGCGCTGACGCTCATGGCCATCGAGGGCGCGAAGGCGATCAGAGAGGTCGAGCCCGGAGCGCGGATGGTTCATGTCGATCCAATCGTTCACGCGGTCCCGCCGCCGGATCGCCCGGATCTTGCCGATGAGGCCCGCGACGAGGAGCATCGCGAAGCATTCGAGGCGTGGGACATGCTGTGCGGACGGCTCGCGCCCGAACTGGGCGGCTCGCCCGAGATCCTCGATATCGTCGGAGTGAATGTCTATCACTACAGCCAGGTCCAGCTCGACGCAGACAAGAAGCGCGAAATTCTCGGTCCGCGCGATCCTCGGCGAAAGCCGCTCAGCGAACTTCTTCAATATGCGTGGGATCGCTATCGCCGGCCGATCATCATCGGCGAAACGAGCGGCTTTCAGGAAAACCGCGCCGAGTGGCTTCGCATGACGATGGAGGAGTCGCTAAAGGCTATCAACGCCGGCGTCGACCTGCATGGAGTGTGCCTTTATCCGTTCGTCGACGTGCCGGATTGGTGGACTCAGCAATGGGCGAAGATCGGCCTCTATGACGTAGCCGACAAGGACGAGTTCGAGCGCGTGCCCTTCGACCCATATATCCAGGAGCTGCGGCGCTGGCAGAAGCTGCTGGACCAGCCCGAGAATGTCGAGCCGGACGGCTACGGCCACCGCTGGGGGCGCGTGCAGCTGGGTGAAGTCCGCAAGTATGCCGCGACCTGGGCAAAGAGTGCCGCGACTGAGGACGTGCCGGCCTGAGGACCAGACCTATCGGCGGCTCGCTGCCAGGACTGGGCGCCGATCCGAGACTGCATCGAATAGGGCGCGTTGCGCCTGCATCTCGTTGAACAGCCGTTCGTCGACGTGGCGCGTGCCTTCCGACGTGATGGTCGACAAAAGCCCGGCTTCGGCGTGTCGTGAATTGTCCCATCCGGGATAGGCGGTGATCGGGTACCAGCAGATTCCCTTGACGGCAGCGCCTCGGGCCATCGCTTCGCGGACCTCACTGCTGACATAGTGGAACCAGGACGGCCTCCCGGAGCCTTCGGCGCCCGTCTCCGACAGGAAGATGGGTTTTCCGTATCGCTCAGCCACTTCGACGAGCATGTCGGAGAGCGGCCGATATTCGTGGTGGCCCATCGGGATCGTCGGGCCGTCGAGATACCATTGGTTGTGCGGGTAGAAATTCAGCCCGATCGCGTCCGCGAGCGACGGATCACCGCCAAGCTCGGGATCGGCACGCCCGGTAATCCAGTCATAGGCTTCGAACTGCCCCTGCCGTGCCTGTTCGGCGGCGCGCACCCGCGCCCGCCGATTGCTGTGCGGTGCGATGTGAACGAGCGGCTCGGCCCAAGTGATGAAGGCCTCCGGCCAGCGCTCGCGGATCGCCCTGGCGGCCTCGATCGCGGCCGTCACCAGTTGGCGCTTGAACCAGCCGATCTCATCGGGGCCGACGCGCGGAAAATATTCGACCTCGACCGCCCAGGAAAGGAAGTTGATCTCGTTGAGCGGGCAGACCAGTGGCGGGCGGCGGCTGACGGACTGCTGAACCTCCAGTGCTGCAATGGCGAAGTCGGTGAAGCGCCGAGCGAAATCAGGAGCGGCCTGATCGACGTGATCTGGCGAGCCGTAGTGGAAAAGATCCCAGATAATCTGGAGATCATATTCTTCGGCCGCCTCGAGCGCCGGAAGCCAGCTCGACCAGTCGTATCGGCCCGGTGCCTGCTCGATGAGGTGCCAGCGGAGACCATCGCGAAGGGTCCGGAACCCAAGTTCCCGACATAGCTGATAGTCGGCGCGGACATGACGGTCGTGGCCGGTTGCACGAATGAGGTCGAGTCGAACGCCATCTCGCCGCCTGTGCGAAGAACATTCGAACCCAGCCATCAAGAAGCTGTTGAATCTATTATTCATTTTTCAGTCGGTGACGAGTTTTGCCTCGCTTCCCCAGCGTCCCAACAGATGGACTGCCAGGTCGTTCCTAACCTGCATCTACAACCAACCCTGCGCGCGGTACCAATCTGCAGTGTCCTTAAGTCCCTGACTCGTCTCGATCTGGGGGCGCCAAATCTGCGGCGGACAGGCTCTTTTGGGCTCGACCACCCAGTTGCGGTGCGAGAAATAGGCAGCCCGGTCGACTGTCAGCTTGGCTTTTTCGCCGCGCAGCAATTGGTCGGCGCGCGCTGCCAGGCGGAGCAGGATCCCCGGTGACGAGATGACCGCCGCCTTGGCGCCGACGGATTGAGCAAGTGCGCGGGCGAACTCGCGGTGGGTCCATCCGCCCGGCTTTCCGTCATCGGGCTCGATAAGGATGTTGGAGGCAGCGGCAGGCCCTGCAAGCGCGAGCAGAAGCCGTGAAAGATCGTCGGCGTGGATCACGGACACGCGGCCCTTCGGAGGCATTAGCATGATCCCCAGCCTCGCCATCCTGAACAGCTCGAGCGTTTCCTTGTCTCCGGGGCCATAGACCGCCGGCGGGCGGACAATCGCCCAGTCCAGGCCGGAGCTGTGCACCAGCTCCTCGGCTCGTGCCTTGGAGCCGCCATAGAGCGACAGTTTAGGTTCACGCGCGGCCAGTGAGGAGACGTGGACGAATCGTTGGACCCCTCCGGCGGTCGCGGCGGCCAGCATTGCCAAGGTGCCGGCGACATTGCCGATCTCGAATTCCGCCGCCGTCCGGCCGCTGATCGCCCCCGCGACGTGAATGACGGCGTCGACGCCGTCGACGAGCCGCTCGAGAGCGTCACGGGTCGAGAGGTCGCCAGCGATCCAGTCGACGCCGTCTCGCTGCCCCTGGTCGCGGCGGGTGAGGGCGTTGATCTCATGCCCCGCGGCGACCGCCACGTCGATCAGGTGCGAGCCGACGAAACCGGTGCCGCCGGTAACGGCCAGCCTCACGTCGGCCTCATAGCGGCGACCAGTGCCTCTCGTTTTCAGGCTCCAGCGATTGTTCTCCCGGCGCTTCGCCGAGACGCTGGATAATGGCGTCGAGCAGCGGCTCCATGCCTTCGTCGAGCGGGGCGCTGACCGGGAACACTCGGGCGCCGGTTTCTTTCTCTAGCGCTTTGCACAGCTTCGCTCTCTTCTTGTCCTCGAGAAGGTCCGCTTTTGTCAGCGCAATCAGTTCGTTCTTGTCGCCGAGGCCGGCGCCATAGCTCTCGAGCTCTCCGCGCACGACATTCCACGCTTCGATCGGGTCCGCTGCCGATCCGTCGATGAGGTGCAGGAGCACGCGCGTACGCTCGACATGGCCAAGGAAACGGTCGCCAATGCCAGCGCCTTCCGCCGCTCCCTCGATCAGCCCGGGAATGTCCGCGACGACGAACTCGCGTCCTTTGTATCGCACGACGCCGAGTTGCGGCCGCAAAGTCGTGAACGGATAGTCGCCGACCTTTGCCGAGGCGTTGCTAACGGAATTCAGGAGGGTGGATTTGCCCGCATTGGGCAGCCCAACGAGACCGACATCGGCCAGGAGCTTGAGCCGCAGCCAGAGCCACATTTCCTCGCCCGCCTCGCCGGTCTGATGCTGGCGCGGTGCGCGGTTGGTCGAGGTTTTGTAGCTGGCGTTGCCGCGGCCACCCATTCCGCCTTTCAGGAATACGAGGCGCTCCCCCACCTTCGTCAGGTCCGCGAGCAGGCTGCGCTCTTCATCGTCGGCGAGGATCTGTGTTCCAACCGGAACCTTCACGACCAGATCGTTGCCGCCCGCGCCGGTCCGGTTGGACCCGGAGCCGCCTTTTCCCCGAGGTGCCCGGAAGTGTTGCGTGTAGCGGAAGTCGATGAGCGTATTGAGGCCCGGCACGGCCTCGAACACGACGTCGCCGCCCTTGCCGCCGTCGCCGCCGTCGGGGCCGCCATATTCGACGAACTTTTCGCGCCTGAAGCTCACGGCGCCGGGCCCGCCGGCGCCCGAGCGGACGAAGATCTTGGCTTGGTCTAGGAAATGCATTGCGGCGCCGAACTAGGACATACGGGCGGGGAGGGGAACCTTTGCGGCGCTCAGGGTCAGCACAAGTCGGCGTCTGCAGGACCCGTACGCCTGCTTTCGATCCATTGCAGACGTAATAACATATGTTAGCCTCACGTCGTTGCGGGCAATGCACGTCTGCGTAGCCGGTGCGTACGGGTTCCCGCTGAGAGTTAGGTAAGCTTGGAAAAAGGGAGACCTGACGTGACCTTGAAGATCCTTTCAGGTGCCGGATTGCTCGCGACAGAATGGCGCGAGGACGCCGCTCGCCTGGTCCTCGTTTCCGACCCGCACTCGCCGGACAAGGCCCGTGTGGACGTCGTCCTTCCGAACGTAGACGCTTGGTACAGGGCATGGAACATCAAGCCTGGCGACAAGCTCTACGTGTCTCCGGAAGAGCGAGTACGCATCTGGTAGTCGAGGGTCGAGATGTCTGGCTTTAATCCGTTGCAGACGTCGAGCCCGACGGTCCTCCAAAGCGGAGTACGCCATGCTTGTACCGGGCTGGATGATCGCGGCTTCGCTGTTTCTGATGGTTTTGGTTCTGGTGTGGGCAATGCTCGTCGCATTGCGACGCAATCCATTTCCGATTCCGGATCCCGGCCCCAGGATCTTTTCTGCGGCCAGCATCGAGGCAAAAGACGCTCTTTGCGCTGCGCCGATTCCCCGGGCCGAAGAAAGCCTCAGCCCGTCTGGCTGACCGAAATCTCCGCGCCGTCGATATCCCGGAAGCGGGCGATGCGGGTGCCGTGCACTTCGGTAGGCGGGCTGGTGAACAGAAGCCCCTCGGCCTGTCCGGCGGCGTGGAAGTTGTCGATGTCGGTGGTGCCTAGGCCGAGCTGAACGGAGCCGGCGGGATTCACTTCGGACGAGGGGTGAAGCGCGAGCCTGGTCTCGCCAGTCTCGAACTCGCTCCAGAAGGGGGACTGGAAGGCGAGCGTCAGGCCCAATGTGTCGCGGTAGAATGCGACGGCGGCGTCCATGTCGCTGACGAACTTGATCGCATAATTGAGGCGCATCTTGCTCTCCTGTCAGCCGGCGGCTGCATTCTGAGGATGGTGCGGCACCAATATCAAGGTCCGGCCTTCAACTCGCCAGGATTCGAGCTTCGAGAGAAAGTTCATCCCGATTACGTTCAGGCTGCCCATGCCGGGCGAGGTTACGATCCTGAGGTTTCGGGCGACGATATTGCCGACGCGGATCTCCTTCACCTTGCCGGTCTGGGCCGGTGCCGCTCCATTGGCGGTCCTGAGGACGACCGGTGCGAGGCCGGTTCCGGTCTCGACCTTCGCCTCGCGGGCGGTCTGCCCCGAGATGGCGGTAACGGTCGCGCCGCTGTCGATGAGCATGCGACGGTTGGTGCCGTTGATCGAGGCCAGGACCCAGAAATGACCATCGGAGGACATGCGAACGCGTAGCTCCCTGCCGGTAACCTTCTGGTCGTCGAGGCCGAGCTTTTCGGTGAAGCGCGCGAGTTCCGGCTGGTAGGGCGCCTGCCGCAGCAGGATGAAGATGAGGAAAGCCAGCAGGCCGAGCGAAAAGGCGAAACGGATCAGGCGGCCGACAATAGGAATTCGCTGGAGCATCATGACGAGGAGGGCCGCGGCGACGGCGTAAATCGCCAGATGCTGCCATTCTGGAACTGCGGTCGGCATGACCGGGATTTCGGCGCGATCTTCCTGTCGTTCAAGGCAGCCGACCGATACCGAGGCGAAACGCTAGGCACTTCAGGCGCTTAGAGGCGTTTCTAACTTAAATTAGGTTACGGAGCGTATCATGGACGATCGCATCGTGGCCGTCGGCCTGCTCACGAAGCGGGATTTGAGTCTGCTAGGGCCCGCGTTCGATCGGGCTTGGCCTGTCGAGGATGCTCCCAGCTTCAACGAGCTGGTGCGCGCGATCGACGACGCTGAACGGCGGCTGCAGGAGGCCAAGCCTCCGCCACAAACGAGCTGATCCGTCGATCAGAAGCGATCGAGTAGGCGGTCGACCGTATCCGGCGCGGTTTCCTGCTTGTCGCCTTGATCTTCACGCAGTTGCTTGGCGTGACGCTCGAGCGCGGTGCGGACCAGTTCGATCTGCTGGTCAGTCAGATGCTCGATCCCGATGAACTGTTCGCGGGCCTTGTCGACGGCGCGAAGTAGCTCGTCGAGCTTGGCCTGGATCGCCGCACCGTCGCGGTTCTGGCTGTTCTGGATGAGGAACACGGCAAGGAAGGTCGCAACCGTCGTCGCGGTATTGATGACCAACTGCCATGTATCGGAATAATGGAAGATGGGGCCCGAAACGGCCCAGATGATGCACGCCGCGACCGCGCCGATGAAGGCGCTCGGCTGCCCCATCCAGATGGCTGTCGTCGACGCGATCTTTGAGAAGAACTTGTGCATGCGCCCGTAACGCACATGCAATGAGGTGGTTCAGAACGGCTGTTCAGCCTTTCGGGTGCTCGACTTCCAGCCGATGACGCAATCGTTGCGCCGCGAGTTCCCGGGCGGTGTCCCTCGGCAGATCGAGCGCCTCCGCAATCGGAGGACCCAGGAGCGAATCGCCCAACGCATTGAGCACAAGCGAGAGCGTGCTCTCGGCGACGTGATGCTCTTCATGGCCGACCGCCAGCTGGGCCACGAGGCCGCGGATGGAATCGAGGATTGGGTTCAGCGCATCTCGGTTCCCGGTCAGGATCATCCAGGCGGCGAGAGCGCCGGCGCCTTCCTTGCCAAAGGCGTCGAAGCATTGATCGACGATCACGCGAGCGTCGGTCTCGCCCGCGCGGGCGCGTTCCACGGCGTCCGCAATGCGGCCGTTCACCGAGTCGGCGATCGATTTCGCGAGCTCGCCCTGTAGGCCCGCCGCCGAGCCGAAATGATGCAGGAGGTTGGCGTGCGTGCGGCCGATTTCCGCCGCTACTGCCTTGAGGGTTACCGCCTGAGGGCCGTTCTCAAGCAGCAGCTTTCGAGCTGCCGCAAGCGCAGCGGACCGACTTTCTTCGGGGGTAAGGCGTGTTCGTCTTATTGACACAGCTGTAAGTTAGTTTATTTTCCCAGTCATGACTGCGACAATCTTGCCCACACCAACCGATCTCACCATCACGCCGCGAGATCGCCGTTTTGGCCGCGAGGCCATCGCGCCTCGCTTGTGGCACGGCGAGCGTGTCGAAGCGACCGCTATTTACAATGCATTATCCGCGACCTTCCCCGCGGGAGAGGCCTTCTTCGTGGAGAGCGTGCGGGCATTTCGCGAGGACGCGCCGCCCAAGCTTGCGGAAGAGATCAAGGCTTTCACGACGCAGGAAGCGATTCACAGCCGCGAGCATGACGCCTTCAACAAACGCGCGGCCCTTTCCGGCTACGATCTCTCCAAGCTTGAGGCGCGGATCGAGAAACGGCTGGCGAGAACACGCGCACGGCCACCGATCGTGAGCCTCGCGGCGACCATGGCGCTGGAGCATTTCACTGCCATCCTTGCGCATCAGTTGCTGGCTGAGCCGCGGCATCTCGCGGGCGCGGAAAAGGAAGCCGCAGACCTCTGGCGCTGGCATGCGGTCGAGGAAATTGAGCACAAGGGCGTCGCTTACGACACCTGGCTTTACGCGACGCGTAACTGGCCTCGCGGCAAGCGCTGGAAGGTCAAAGCCAAGGTGATGCTCTACGTCACCCGCAATTTTGTCGTCGATCGTACTGCCGGGTCACTGGAGCTCATGCGGCAGGATGGGGTGACGGGCCTGCGCGCCTGGTCCCGGCTGCTCTGGTATCTTTGGATTCGCCCAGGAATGTTCCGCAAGATCGCGGGCGCCTGGCTGAAGTTCTTCCTGCCCGGTTTCCATCCGTGGAACGAGGACGACCGGCACCTCTTGGGCGCCTATGCGGCCATTGCGGCTGTGACGCCGGAGCCGAAACGGAAGGTGAGGCGGGCCGCCTGATTTGACGGCAAGCGGTTGGAAGATGGCGGACTCTCGGGGCGCTAAACGCGTCTCATGTCGATCGATACTCGCTTTGCCGAACTGGAATGGACCCGCATCGCCGCCGACCTCGACGGGCAAGGATGGGCAACCACCGGTCCGCTGCTCAATGAGGACGAACGCCGCCAGCTCGTCGATGCCTATGATGATGACGCGCTCTTCCGAAGCACAATCGTCATGGCGCGACACGGATTCGGCCGCGGGGAATATCGCTATTTCGCGCGTCCCTTGCCCGATCTCGTGCAGTCGCTGCGCGCCTCGCTCTACGATCGCCTGCTTGAGATCGCGAACCGCTGGCGGCTTGCCCTAGGGCAGGAGCCCTTCCCTGCAGATTACGCCGGCTTCCTCGATTTATGCCATGCGTCCGGCCAGCGGCGGCCGACGCCGCTCATTCTCCGCTACGGGCCGGGCGACCATAACTGCCTGCACCAGGACCTGTATGGCGATCGGGTCTTTCCGCTCCAAGCCGCATTCCTGCTCAGCGATCCGGCGGCCTTCAGCGGTGGTGAATTCGTGCTGACCGAGCAACGTCCGCGTATGCAATCCCGAGCGCAGGTGGTCTCGCTGGCTGCCGGGGAGGGTGTCATCTTCGCGGTCAACCAGCGTCCCGTGCAAGGATCGCGCGGCATTTATCGAGTGGCGATGCGGCACGGTGTGAGCCAGCTGCGCAGTGGCAGCCGGCACACACTCGGCATCATCCTCCACGACGCGGCCTAGGCTGCGAGCGCCTCGTCGTCGTTGTCGGTCTGCTCGAACCGCTCGGATCTGAGCTCGCGGCGCATCAAGCGAGCCGAAACCTCTTCGCCCCGGGCGCAGCACATGCGCGGGGCGACGATTCCCAAGGACTCGAACCCAAGCTTTTCGAGGACCCGGCCGGAGGCGGGATTGTCGATGAAGTGCGAGCCTTCGAGGCTGGGAAGGCCCAGCGTCCTCGCAATGTCGATCAGGGCCGTGCATGCCTCGGTGGCATAGCCGCGGCCCCAGTAAGGCTTCGCGATCCAATAGCCCATCTCGACTGAGCCGGAGGGGCGGCGGCCGAGGCCGCACGCGCCCGCCAGCTGCGGCGCCCCTGTGCCGCGTTCGAAAATCAGGAGCGAGGGAAGGATCGGGTCGCGCGCGCTCGCGAGAAAGGCTTCGGCATCACGCATCGAATAGGGCCACGGTACCGTCGCCAGATTCTTGACGATCGCCTCGTCAGCAATCGCGCCGACGAGCGCAAGCGCGTCCTCTGGGAAACCCGGTCTCAGCAGCAACCTTGGTGTTCTCGCGAACATCAACCTTCTCCTCACGCGGGCGCCTAGCGGCTGCCCGTGACAGTTTCGGGAGAAGACAAAGAAAAAGGGGAGACCCCTTCCGGGGCTCCCCTTCTCCCTTTTTGGTCTCGATCCTTTAGGATCTCGTCCGGGCCGCCCCTTCTGGGAACGGTCCCTTTCTGACCGTTCCTATGCTGTCGCTTCCGTAATCGTCGGCATGACGTGGACGTATTTGCGACCAAGCTTGCCGTCGCGAAACGCGACTTGCCCGTCGGTCAGTGCAAAAAGCGTATGATCCTTGCCCAGGCCGACGTTGTCGCCCGGATGCCACTTCGTGCCGCGCTGGCGCACGATGATGTTGCCCGCGAGGACAGCCTGTCCACCGAACTTCTTCACGCCGAGGCGCTTGCTCTCACTGTCGCGGCCGTTGCGGGACGAGCCGCCTGCTTTCTTATGTGCCATGTCGAATTACTTAGCCTTTGGAGACTTCTTGGCGCCGCCCTTAGCAGGTGCAGCATTTTTTGTCGACCCGGATTCGGCCTTCGCCTTGGCCGGAGCGGCCTTCTTCGCTTCAGCCTTGGGGGCCTTCGCCGCCTTGGCATTGTCCGGCGCCGGGTTTTCGGTCGGCTTGCCAGTCACCTCGGCGTCGGCCTGCGGCTCGGACTTGGTTTCCTTGCCCTTCGCGGGTGCAGCGGCCTCGGCCTTGGGAGCGGCCTTCTTCTGCTCCTTGTGATCGCCGATGGCGACGATCTTCAGGATCGTGTGCTGCTGGCGATGGCCCTTCTTGCGGCGATAATTGTGGCGGCGGCGCTTCTTGAACACCGTGACCTTGTCGGCCTTCGCCTGGGCGACGATCTCGGCCGCGACGGTCAGGCCGTCGGTCGACTTGAGGCTCGACCCGTCGCCGGCGAGCACGACGTCTCCAAGGGTGACGCGGTCGCCCGCGTTGCCGGCGAGTTTCTCGACGACGATCTTGTCTCCCGGGGCGACGCGATATTGCTTGCCGCCCGTGCGCACGACTGCGAACATTGGCTCTTCTCTTCTCTAAAACCTGGTCTCGCGAGCGAGCTCTCAAGCGAGGCGCGCGCGAAAGCGAGCCGCCTATGGCAGCCGCCCTACGCTGTCAACCGCGGGGCCGGCTCGATTCGCTGTTGCGAAGCGGCAACAGCGATAGGACAGTTTCGTGACGATCCCCACCAACCGCTTGCCATCGCGGCCTTTTGATCATTCCCTGCACTGCTGAGCCGGGCGTTTTCCGGCAAACAGGGGGAATAGGGTCATGACTAACGCTAATCGCGCCTTGCTGCTTGCGGGCTTGAGTACACTCGCGCTCGCCACGCCCGCGGGGGCGCAAATAAATCCGCAGGCCCAGCAGAATGCCGAGGCGCAGGCACAGGCGACGACCAACGAGCAGACGATCGTCGTGACCGGCACCCGCACATCGAACCGCACCGTCGCGAATAGCCCGGTCCCGGTCGACGTCATCGGCGCTGAACAGATCACCAACTCGGGTCAGACCGAGACCAATCGGATCCTCAACCAGCTCGTCCCTTCGTTCAACTTCCCGCAGCCGTCGATCGCCGACGGATCGGACGCTCTGCGGCCAGCGACGCTACGTGGCCTGAGTCCCGACCAGACCCTGGTCCTTGTGAACGGCAAGCGCCGCCACGTTTCGGCCCTGCTCAACATCAACGGCACGGTCGGTCGAGGCAGCGCGGCGGTCGACCTCAATCTCATCCCGGGCATCGCAATCAGCCGGGTCGAAGTGCTGCGCGACGGTGCCGCCGCCCAATATGGCTCCGACGCCATTGCGGGCGTCATCAACATCCAGCTGAAGAATGCTCACAATGGTGGACGCGCCAGCGTCACCTGGGGCGAGTATCTGACGACCGTCAACGACGTCGCCAATGTGACCGGACTGCAGCTCAACTCGGCCGGACAGCCGCAGCTCAATCCCGCCGATGTCGTGAGCGGGTCGACGTCTCGCTATTTCCTCGCGAACACCGATGGCGACCGGCATGTCCAGGACGGCGCACAGCTAACTTCGGGCGTCAATCTCGGCATTCCGCTCGGACCGAACGGCTTCGTCAACCTCAGCGGCGAATATCACTGGCGACAGGACGTCAACCGCGCGGGCTATGACTTGCGGCCCAACTATACCTTTGGAGTCACCAATGCGACGACGGTGTTCGATCCTCGCGAAGTCGGCTTCGATCGCCTCGAGTTCCGCTTCGGAGATCCGAAGTCGCGCGACTATAACCTCATCCTGAACAGCGGCTTCGACGTCGGTCCGGACTGGCAGATCTACGCTTTCGGGACCTACGGACACCGCAATGCGGAAAGCGCGGCCAACTGGCGGCAATATAACAACCGGACGGTGAACCGCGACTGGAGCACCTTGGCGCCAAACGTCGCCGAAAGCATCGCGAACTTCGTCCCGCTCACCCCGAACGGCTTCCTTCCACTGATCGAAACGCGTCTTCGCGACTATGCGGCGACGTTCGGCGCTCGTGGCGACGTCAGCGGCTGGCATATCGACCTGTCGGCCGGGCGCGGTCACGACAAGTTCGATTATGGCGTCAGCAATACCTTGAACACATCGTTCGGGCCGCAAAGCCAGACCGAATTCGATGCCGGCGGGCTTCGCTATGCCCAGAACATCGTCAATCTCGACGTGTCGCACGATTATTCGGTCGGCTTCGCCAAGCCGCTGACCGTTGCGGCGGGCGCCGAATATCGCCACGAACAGTTCAAGATCCGTCCCGGCGATTTTCAGTCGTGGGCTATTGGGCCCCTCTTCCGTGCGGCGATCACGACCACGGCCGCGAACTGCACCGCGCAGC